>Ga0182017_10003632_pt1 | contig 11488 bp, 2 predicted proteins | sample 712E3DmetaG_FD_120492 | JGI IMG/M metagenome (GOLD analysis project Ga0182017, IMG submission 120492) | Permafrost microbial communities from Stordalen Mire, Sweden - 712E3D metaG | ecosystem: Environmental > Terrestrial > Soil > Wetlands > Permafrost | place: Sweden: Stordalen | collected... | reverse complement strand
TGACAAACCCGTGTCCGGTGTTTTGACTCCAGCGGATGTAAAAAAGCTCGCATCAGAAAAGACAAAAACCGCCTTCTCTCCACAATCCATTAATGTCGTCACTCCTAACGATCCTCTCTACCCACAACAGTGGTACATCCCTGCGGTGCACGCGGATGCCGTGTGGGACAGTACTCAGGGAGACACAAGCCAGGTGATCGCGTTTCTTGACACGGGCGTCGATTGGCACCATCCTGACCTCGCAGACAACATTTGGACAAACACATCGGAAGCAAACGGTATTGCAGGTGTGGATGATGACGGTGATGGATATGTCGATGACATTCACGGATGGGATTTTATCCACAATGACAACGATCCGAGCGATGACAATAGTCACGGCACACACGTGGCGGGGATCGCATGCGCTGAAGGTAACAATGGAATAGGCATCGCTGGTATAAACTGGCATGCGAAAATTATGCCGATCAAAGTATTCCAGAGCAACGGGCGAGGTGATGCCGCGACGATTAGCCGGGGTATAAACTACGCGACGATGAAAGGCGCGACAGTAATCAATATGAGCTTTGGAAGTTATGCCAGGTCGTTGACGATGGAAGCGGCTTTGCAGAATGCCCTTGCTAATTGTGTTCTCGTGGCAGCAGCGGGAAATGACGGAGAAGACATTAATATACTGCCGTTTTTCCCTGCAGCACTTTCGTACGTTTTGGGTGTGGAAGCAGGTGATTCTCCACCTCCTTTTGGATTCTCAAACTGGGATTCTGATGGGCCGGTCTACAGTAATTATACAGAGCTTTTTGATTACGAGATGAAGGCCCCAGGAGTAGGTATCATTAGCACTATTCCTAACGGCAACTACGGAGTTTTGTCAGGCACGTCGATGGCAACTCCGATAGTTTCCGGTGCGGTTGCGCTTTATCGACAGATTTATCCCTCACAATCACAGGAGTTAATGTGGGGAAACCTTATCAACACAACTTCGAATTATCTGGACATTTTTGCGGCACTAACTGTTCATCCAAATCCTTCTTTATGGTTTGTCTCAAATACCATGGTTGACACGCTCGCTGGAGATAACAATAACGGCAGGGTTGACGCGGGTGAAACCATTCAACTATGGTTTAAGGTGAGGAATAGCTGGGGACAATCTGACAGCGTATTTGTTGGCTTGCAGCTTGGTGAGTTCAAGGATACATCGGTCGCACATATACTGAATCCCACAGCATTTCTCGGCGGCATCAGTCCGTATGCGACAATAACAAATGAAACGAACCCTTTCTCGATCCAGATATCGCCGAACGTTGCTCAAGGCAGGGATATAGTGTTCCAAGCGATGCTCTGGTATCATGGAGCAACGGATACGACGAGACAACAGATCGTATTAACCACAAGCAACGGGCAGTATCTTGCAGGTGTGTTGGATTCGACGCTTGTGTTGACGCCGGACAGGAATTGGATCGTGAACAACAGTTTTAAGATCGGTTCAACAGGTCATTTGATTCTCAAGCCGGGAACCCAGCTATTATTAAAAGAATACATTATAAATAATGGAATAATTTCTGGCATAGGCACAAAAGATAGTGTTATAACGATTTCTGGGCAATGTATTGGTGGAGGAGGATCATTAAATCTGCAATATGCATCATTTGAGAATATGTCGGTTCAATATGATTATATAGGATATAATGATTATCGATCTAACGATTTTAGTGGACCTGGCACGTTTTTAAATTGTTCGTTCTCCAATCTAGATGGTTTCTCTTGTTTTGGCGGGACTGGCCCATATTCGTTTGACGGCTGTAGGTTTCAACATATTACCGGCCATTTCATGTTCCTGATGCCTAGTACTTTTTTAGACTGTGCATTTGATCAAATTTATGCGAATGCACTATTTTGCATTTCGAGTTATAGCATTTTGAGATGTAATTTCAACTCTATCGGCGGTAGTCTCTTTTACAGTGCTAATGCTTCTGTAAAATACTGCAATTTTTCCAATATTAAAGATTACAGTATTCGTTTAGACTCATGCAATTTTTCTAATAGTATTCAGAATCCAATTTATTATTCCGGCAGCGGCGATATTGACAATGAGCCGAATATTTATTGGGGTACAACGGATAGTGCAAAAATATCTAAATATTATGTTAACGATTTCTGGGATAATCCTGGACTTGCGATGGTGAAATTTACCCCGTTTCTTACACGACCTACCGATTATGCCCATGGGTTTGTTTGGAAAGTCAATATCGATGGCGTCAATCCTTTCGATTCCACATTAAATCCAATTGGAGCTGGTTCGCATCGGTTCGATGTCTATTTCAATATCCCAATGGATACAACATTCACTCCGCAGCTAACATTTGGTGTTCGAACCCCATTTAACCAACAAGCAGTGACGGACTCTACACGATGGTCGCCTGATCATACGATTTGGACGGCATACAAAACTGTAAAGCTGTACACAGGAGATGGCATCAACACCATCTCAGTGCTTGGAGCAAAAGATCTTGAGGGTTTTGACATACCGGTGGAGAACATGCGATTTCAATTTCTCATTAACGCCGCCGGCACGTCATCGGTAGACTTTACGGCAACGTCCGGCTTAGGAAAAATTAATTTGGAATGGAACAATACCGGGCTTGTGGATCTTCTCGGCTTTAATATGTACCGGTTTACGAACGTGACCGACACGACGTATTCCGATACAACACTCATCAATAAAAAATTGATTACGGACACGCTTTACACGGATTTCGACGTCATCCCAGGAAAGAACTACCATTACGCCTATAAGGTTGTTCGAACTGATTTCAGCGAAAGTGATTTTTCACATATCGCAAGTGCAAAAGCTCTGACGTCGAGCCCCGGTGACGCTAACGGAGACCTTGCCGTCAATGTGCTGGATGTTGTTGCCACAGTTTCAGACATCCTCGGCCAGAACCCGCAGCCGTTCATCTTTGCCGCTGCCGACGTAAATCACGACAGTACAATTAATGTGCTGGACCTTGTCGGCATCATCAACATTATTCTGCATCCGAGCGGGAGCGTTGTCGCAACTCTTTCCAAGAGCACTAATGGAGGTGCCCGGCTCGATCTCACCGGAAACGCAATCACGCTTACTTCGAGTGCTGCCGTCTCAGCAATTCAATTCAAACTACAAGGAAAGGAGTTGAAGGATCTCCAGTTTACACCCGACCCCAGCATCGCACAGTTTGAGGCAGCCAGTAATGCTCTCGGTGACAGTGCAAGAGTGTTTGTCATTTACAATCTCAAAGGATCGACACTCGGCAATGGGACGTATACGCTGGGAAAGTTTTCAGTTCTTCCGCCATTGGTCGGTTTGACTGAAGGGGTTGTTGCCGATGCACAGGGAAAAAACATCGTCACCAGCATTTATGAAAATGGACAACCGCTGATTCCACAAGTATATTATCTCAATCAGAACTTCCCGAATCCATTCAACATGAGCACACGGATACAGTTTGGTGTTCCAGCCCAGACGAAGGTAAAAATCGTTCTCTATAACGTGCTCGGGCAAAAGGTAAGGACCTACGACCTTGGCGAACGTACCCCCGGGAGATATGACATTACGTGGGACGGAATGAACGAGAGAGGAAAAACGGTCTCCAGCGGTATCTATTTCTACCGCTTCGAGTCGAACAAGTTCACCCAAACAAAGAAACTCGTTCTTATCAAGTAAGCAGGAGACAATAATAAAGGTCGCAAATAGGTCGTTTTTGTTATATTTTTTCAGTTTTTCGCCTGGCATAAGTCTGTGGTGAAAGGATTATTACATGAAATCTTTAATGAAATTTATTATTCTGTGTTCTTTTCTTTTCCTTCAAGACGTGTTGAGTCAGAACAGTACTCAACAGAGCGGTGATGTCATACGATCGGATTCGCGCATATCTCAAGGAAGTTTTGTTCCTGGAGTTCTGCTTGTCAAATTCAAAGATGGTGTACCGGCTCAGTCCACGACCGTCAACGGATTAAAGAAGGTTGGGGTTACGACTGTCGATGCCTTGTTGGAAAAATATCAAGCGAAGGCTGTCGGGAAGCTCTTCCCGACGGCACAGCCTCTTGCGCAGAAAAAACTGTTCAAAACCCACACAGGACAAACAATCGAGCAGCCCAATCTTCATAATATCTACAAGATTGAGCTCGCGGACCCGACAAAACTTTACAAAGCCATTGAAGCGTTCAAACAGGATGCCACGGTCGAATTCGCAGAGCCGAATTACATTTACTCTATTGTGGCCGATAAGCCTGTATCAGGTGTATTAACCGAAAAGGAAGCAAGAAAACTCTCCAAACCGGCAACTACAAATCGCCTGTCGACCATCACTATAAATGACCCGTTGTACTCGCAGCAGTGGTACATCCCTGCGGTGCACGCGGATGCCGTGTGGGATAGTACTCAGGGAGACACAAGCCAGGTGATCGCGTTTCTGGACACAGGTGTCGATTGGCACCATCCAGACCTCGCGGACAATATTTGGATAAATACAGCGGAAGCGAACGGTGTTGCAGGTGTGGATGATGACGGTGATGGATATATCGACGACATCCGCGGATGGGATTTCATCAATAACGACAACGACCCCAGCGATGACAACAGCCACGGCACACACGTGGCGGGGATCGCGTGCGCTGAGGGAAATAATGGAATAGGAATCGCCGGTGTCGACTGGCATGCGAGGATCATGCCGGTCAAAGTGTTCCAGAGCAACGGGCAAGGTGATGCAGCAACGATAAGTCAAGGGATCAACTATGCATCCAGCAAGGGCGCGACAGTAATCAATATGAGCTTTGGAAGTTATGCCAGGTCGTTGACGATGGAAGCGGCTTTGCAGAGTGCTTATGCTAATTGTGTCCTCGTGGCGGCAGCGGGAAATGATGGGATCAAAATCGGGCCGGGTGTGTTTACTGCGCCATTCTTTCCAGCGGCGCTCTCATATGTTCTTGGCGTTCAAGCAACACAGCAAGCGATCAATCAATCCCCGGGGGACAAACAAGGGACGTATCTTTCGGATTTCACAAACTACGATCAAGATGGACCTGTCTATAGCGGATATCCTGATCTGCTCAACTATGAAATGAAAGCACCAGGAAGCAACATCATCAGTACGGTGCCGAATGGCGGGTATCGAGTTTACAGCGGTACTTCAATGGCGACGCCCATCGTGTCTGGTGCCGTTGCTTTGTACCGGCAATTGCATCCGACGGAATCGCAAGAACTGATGTGGGGAAATCTGGTCAACACCAGTTCCAGCAATATGAATCTTTTCGATGCATTGAATGTTCACGCGAATCCCTCTCTTTGGTTCGTCTCCAATATCATAGTTGACACGCTTGCCGGCGATAATGGAAATGGATTTGTTGACGCCAGCGAGAGAATTCAGCTTTGGTTCACTGTGAGAAATACTTGGGGGTCGGCAGATAGCGTGTTTGTCGGGTTGCGGTTGGGGGAGTTTGAGGACACCTCAGTTGCACACATTCTGAATCCCGCTGTTCTTTTGGGGAGCATGGGCCCATATGCGACGAGAACGAATGAATCTAACCCTTTTGTAATTCAAATAGCTCCGAACACCGTGCAGAACAGGAATATTGTATTTCAGTCTCTTTGTTGGTCTCACGGATCCAGCGATACTACCACTCAGAGCGTCCTTCTTAACGTGCAGAACGGAGTTGAGTTGAGCGATGTAATGGACTCAACGCTCGTTCTTGATGCGAGCAAACAATGGTTAATCCATAGCAGCTTTAGAGTTGGTTCACATGGAGTACTCATTATTAATCCAGGGACACATATTATTAATACAACGGGAATAGTCAATCGTGGAGTAATAATGGGGACAGGTAAAGCAGATAGCCTTATTTCAATCACAGGACAAGGTGGAATCAGCGGCAGTGGAAGTCTCCAATTCGCTTACACTCAATTTAGTGGGCAGAACTCTTCGCTAGGCGCAGACAGGAGTTGTTCTTTTGATCATTGTGTTTTCAGTGGAATAAGTACTTATGGAGCACTTATACCGTGTGCCGCATTCACCTCGTTAAACGACAACGTTTTTAAGAATATAAACTCAGGTCTGATATTCTACAATGCATATGGAGGGGCTGGTGAAGTTCATTTGCGCCGAAATAATTTTGTTGAGTGTGCAGTAATTTCAAACTTGGCGTGGCAGTGGCAAGGCAATATCGTTGTTTCTAGCTTTTCTCAATTCGACTATAATAATCTTATAGGGCTTACGGAAGCGCCTGATTGGATTGGGGTTGACATCAATGGCTTCGGTGCATTATTTGGTTCAGTTGATTCGACTAAAACCCATAATAATTTCATAGGATTTGGGTCGCATAACCATGCTTTCGTAGCTTGCGAAAATGCGGAAGTCATTGACTTCCCGAATCAATACTGGGGTTCGGCGAAACAGTCAAAGTTTGCCAAGAAAGTGATCTATGATTTCTATTCCAATGCGTCTCTGCCAAAGGTGAATTTAGTCCCTTTTCTTCTACTTCTTTCAGACAGCGCGCATGGATTAGTCTGGAAAGTCCTTATCGATGGAATTGATCCACAGGATAGCACTCTGGACCCGATTGGTCTCGGTCTGCATCGATTCGATGTGTATTTCAATCGCCCAATGGATACAACATTCACTCCGCAGCTTTCGTTTGGTGTCCGATTGCCATTTACCCAACAAGCAGTGACGGACTCGGCACATTGGTCCTCCGACCATAGGATTTGGACAGCTTACAAAACTGTAAAACTCTATACGGGAGATGGTAACAACACCGTTTCGGTGGCGGGAGCAAAAGATCCTGAGGGCTTTGAAATACCGGTAGAAAACATGCGCTTTCAATTTCTCATTGACGCCGCCGGTACTTCATCATTAGATTTCACAGCAACGCCGGGATTAGGGAAGATCAATCTTGAGTGGAACAATACGGGACTCGTCGATCTTCTCGGTTTCAATATGTACCGATTTACCAACAAGACTGACACAACGTACACGGACACGACGCTTATCAACACCAAACTTATTACGGATACACTCTACACGGACTTCAGCGTTGTTCCTGGAAAGAAATACTATTACCTCTACAAAGTTGTGCGGACAGATTTTAGCCAGAGCAATTACTCTCACGTTGCCGGGGCCACGGCTCTTACATCAAGTCCTGGCGATGCGAACGGAGATCTTGCCGTTGACGTTCTCGACATTGTTACGACTGTGGACTTTATTTTGGGTGAAAATCCCCAGCCTTTCATTTTTGCTGCAGCAGATATTAACAAGGATAGCACAATCAATGTTCTGGATGTTGTCGGTATCGTCAATATCATTCTCCATCCTCAAGCCAAGATTACCCTCAATAAAGCTGCAACAGGGTCGGCTCATCTGGATATAGTTGGCAGCACGATTTCACTGACATCTGATGCACCAGTTACCGCCATTCAGTTCAAGATGGTGGGGAAAGGATTAAAGAATATTCAGTTCACGCCCGGTGCAGCACTTTCGCAATTTGAAGTTGCCAGCAATCTGTTTGGAGATACAACCTGCATATTTCTCATTTACAGTATGAAGGGGCTAACACTACCACAAGGAACAAACATGCTCGGAACTTTTGCTCCAGCGCCGACACAAGCGGCAATCGTCAACGCAATCATTTCGGATGCACAAGGGCATAACATCCTGACGAATGTGTTTGAGAACGGGAGGTCTCTGATACCAACCCAATATTCACTCGAACAGAATTTTCCCAATCCGTTCAACCTTTCGACGCAAATCCAATATGCGCTTCCAGAAAAGGCACGTGTAAAGATTGTCATCTATAATCTATTGGGACAGAGGGTAAAGACATTCGATATCGGTGAGCGAGCTCCGGGCAGATATTCGATCACCTGGAATGGAGTAAACGAGAGAGGAACGACGATCTCCAGCGGTATTTACTTCTATCGCTTCGACTCGGACAAGTTCACTCAAACGAAAAAACTCGTTCTTATTAAGTAAAGAAGCGGAGAGATCATGAGTTCTCAATTGCGCGTGTTCGCATTGTTCTTACTGTTGACCTGTCTTTGCTCCGGCCTCGAGGCGCAGAACATTTTGTACATCGATTCGCTCTCGTCGGGTCCCCGGCAACAAGTCGAGTTCCTGGTGAACATTGCTAATACGGATACAATTGCAGCTGTTCAATGCGATGTCGTTCTTCCGGCAGGTCTGTTGTACGTCAACAATTCTGTCCACCTGTCAGCGCGGGCAAGCGGACAAACACTTTCCGCGTCAATGGTCTCATCGAATACGCTCCGAATCCTAGCATACTCCCTTTCTGGTACGGCTCTCGCGGGAAACAGCGGACCGGTTGTCTCGTTCGCGTGCCAAACGGGAATTCAGCCGGGAACATTTTCTCTTCATGTTGCAAACGTGGTGCTGAGCAACCCTGAGAACACCAACGTCGTTACTCAAACATACAACGGTCAATACATCCTCTTGGCACCATCCATCGGGACAAACGCCAACTCCGTTGACTTTGGGAACGTTGCGCTGGGACAGTCGTCCGGCTTTCAACTCATAATCAGCAATTCAGGAAATCTTCCGCTTTCTTTGCAAAGTATCTCTAGCTCCCTGTCGGAGATTGTTGCTTTGGATTCCTCATCGTCCTCGATCGGTCCGGGATTGTCGATCACAAGAAACCTGCAATTTCGTCCGACCGTGAAAGGCACAAAGAACGGAGTCATGTGGTTGAGAAGCAACGACCCGAAAGATTCCGCGATGATCCTAACGATGCATGGTTTTGCATACGCGGTAAACGAGATTCACGTCGGCTCGGTTTCAGCACGTTCCGGACATCAGGCAGCTCTCAGGCTGAACGTGAACAATATGGAGCAGTTCTCGGCGTTTCAATGTGAAATACACCTCCCATCGTCCATGAAGTACATCTACGGTTCTGCTGTTGTGGTGGGTCGCAGCGTCGATCATTTGATTTCTGCCGATACAATCTTCGGGAACATCTTGCAGATAATAGGCTTCTCACCCACGAACACTCCATTCCAAGGGAGTGACGGCGATATCGCCGGGATGGAATTCGAAGTCGATGGACAAGGGGGGACGTATGCATTACCGATAACGCAGGCAATAATAGCGGACGTCACGGGAAAAAATATTCTCTCGGCATCGTACGGCGGACAATTGCGAATCGCCGCGCCGCTCATTCAATTGACGACACCAACGCTTAATTTGGGATCTGTTTCCATTTTTGATACTGCTTGCGCATCGCTTCAAATTGGGAATATCGGTGATGATACCCTCAAAGTTACCTCGGCGACGATGACAGATCCGAGCTACGCTTTAGAAACGACTTTGCCCCTTTGTGTCCTCCCCGCTTCGAGCCAGCTTCTCAATGTTCGATTTCATAACGGCACGCGAGGAACGTTTTCAACTCCGATGACGCTCATCCATAACGACGTCCCTCACAATCCTTCGCACATTACAACGACCGCTTCAACATTTATTCCGAATACTCTCAAAGTTGTTTCACTTATAGGAAGTCCGCAAGACACAGTTTCCGTTTCGCTCGCGCTTAACAATGCAGAACCGATCACTGCTCTCCAATTCGATTTGCACTTACCGGCGGGAGCGGCGTTTGTCCCGGGGAGCGCTATAACAACGGATCGATCTTCGACTCATTCTTTATCATCCTCAGTTCTGTCAAATGGGGCGCTACGAGTTATCATCTTTTCTTTCACCCAAGCGACGTTTACGGGTTCGACGGGTGAGGTCGCACGGCTTACAATGGTGCTGCCTGCAACGGAAGGAACGACAAACATCTCTCTGGATAACGTCATCATCAGCAACACTGCAAACCAAAATGTGGTTTCATCTACGATCAACGGAAATGTCGACACGTATACCGCCTCTGCAAAAGGAAGCTGCTATCCTGCTGTCGGCGCTGCGTCGGGATCCTTTCCTGCACCCACCGACCTCCACTTGCTTGCCGATGTTACGATAAGCGCCGAAGTATATGCGAGCTTTTTCCTGAGAAGTCCACGTTCCAGTTCTCTCCCATCGGGGGTTCAAACTGCAAGCGCATATTTCTGGAACTTCACTGATAAAGGCGTGGCGTTTACCAACGGTAAGCTGGATGTTTCATTATCAAGTCTTTCGGGAGTGTCCAACCCGAGTTCTCTCGTCTGGCTCAAGAGGGAAAACCCCGACGAACCTTGGACGAATTTGGGAGGAACTGTTGTCGATGGGAGACTTAAAAGTGTTGTACCATTTTCATCATTCTCCGAGTTTGCAATCGGCACGACAACTTCCGATAATCCATTGCCTGTCGAAATTACCGGCATCAATGTGGCGCAAGAAAGAGGAACAATTGTTTTGACCTGGAAGACTTCCTCTGAATTGGAGAATTATGGTTTTGAAATAGATCGAAAACTCGTTGCAGGGCAGCAAGTTCTTGGCTCGTCAAACTCGATGAATGAGAATGCAAACTGGCACCAAGTAGGCTTCGTGCAGGGGAATGGAACGAGCAATATTCAACACAATTATCTTTTGAAGGATTTTGTCTCTCCGGGGCAGTATTGTTATCGGTTGAAACAAATTGACCGGGACGGCACGATTCAATACCAGAATCAAGTAGAAGTAACCGTTCGGCTTGAAGAGGGAGATTATGGACTCAAGCAGAATTATCCAAACCCGTTCAATCCTGCAACGACATTCCAATTCGCGCTCAAGTCCACCGGGAACGTTGACCTGAGTGTCTATAATTCATTGGGCCAGAGAATATGTACACTATTCAATGGCACAATAACGGGCGGGATATTATACAGTCTTCCATTTGATGCAAAAGATTTAGCGAGCGGAACGTATTTCTATGTCTTGAGAGCGAATGGTACGAACGAGGTGAGAAAATTTCTTCTTCTAAAATGAAACGCCTCTTGTTAGATGTCGGACACCTTGCCGATTGACATTGCCAAAGGTTTCAATTTATCATGATCTTCTAGATAAGGTGTCCGACATCTTAAATTTCAATCCGAAAAAGACCCTCACAAAGAATAGCGGACTGTGCCATACACCGACCTCGGCTGCCCGGGGTCGACATACCCGCCTGCGACCAATTCAGGATACGCTTTGTCTCCAAGATTCTTTACCCCTACCTGAATAAGAGCGTTCCCTGCATGGACGCCAACAGTTAAAGAGAAGACAGCGTACGACGGCAAAACCACACCCGGTTCGTCGAACGGACTGTAGGGACCGACGATGTTCGAGCTCAGTTTAATGTTCCAGTTGGCATGCGGCGTAATATCCAATGCAGCAATGCCGATGTACTTGGCGGTATTGTAGACGCGGGCGCCGGAGAGAGAGTCGCCGGCATCCGAAACCAGGTTCCTGTACCGGGCATCGTTGAACGTCCAGTCTGCGGTCAAACGAATTTCATCGGTTAACTGAGCCGCAACATCCGCCTCTATTCCCTGCCTGCGGCTGCTTCCGCCGCTGGT
>Ga0182017_10003631_pt1 | contig 11489 bp, 11 predicted proteins | sample 712E3DmetaG_FD_120492 | JGI IMG/M metagenome (GOLD analysis project Ga0182017, IMG submission 120492) | Permafrost microbial communities from Stordalen Mire, Sweden - 712E3D metaG | ecosystem: Environmental > Terrestrial > Soil > Wetlands > Permafrost | place: Sweden: Stordalen | collected... | reverse complement strand
TCGCGTTTATAAAGCTGAAAGTGTGGCTGCCGAAGCCGTGCATATGGCGGTAGGATGCAGGGATGCCCCGGTCGCTCATAACGATGGTGACCTGGTGGAGCGCCTCGGGGAGCGATGTCCAGAAGTCCCAGTTGTTCAGGGCGCTGCGCATGTTGGTGCGGGGATCACGTTTCACGGCGTGGTTCAGGTCGGGAAACTTGAGCGGATCGCGCAGGAAGAACACCGGTGTGTTGTTGCCCACCAGATCCCAGTTTCCCTCCTCAGTGTAAAACTTCATGGCAAAACCCCGGATGTCTCTCTCGGCGTCGGCGGCACCTCGCTCGCCAGCCACCGTGGAAAAACGGAGGAAGCACTCGGTTTTCTTTCCCACTTTAGAGAAGATCTTGGCCTTGGTATAACGGGTAATATCATGGGTGACGGTGAATGTCCCGTAGGCGCCGGACCCCTTGGCGTGCATGCGGCGCTCGGGGATCACCTCACGGTCGAAGTGGGCTAGTTTTTCAAGGTACCAGACATCCTGCAGCAGTACAGGGCCGCGAGGTCCGGCAGTCATGGTGTTCTGGTTGTCGACGACGGGGGCGCCGTTCCTGGTGGTCAGTTTTTTTGGATCCTTCATAATAACCTCCTTTCTATTTGATTGGGGCTACGTTATAACTGCCCTCATCCCTCCCTTTTTTTGTCACTAACCTCCCTTGCTTCTTTTATCCTCAAGACACTCTCGACACAGTCCGTAATACTCCAGCCTCGTGTCGGTGACCGAGAAGCCCGTCTTCTTCGCTATCTCCCTCTGGTCAATGGCGACGGGAACTTTATAGTCCAGTATCTTCTTGCATTTCTCGCAGATCAGGTTGAGGTGCTCTTCAAGGTTCCCTTCGTAGCGGTTTTCCATCCTGTCAAACTGAAGCGTTTTGATGATGCCATGGCGAGAAAGATCGTTGAGCGTCGCATAGGCGGTCGATAAGCTCAAACTTTTCTTTTTCTTTTTTGCCTCCTCATAGACAAGGCGTGCCCCGGGATGAAGATTCCTCTGCTCGATCAGAACCTCGATGATAGCCATTCTTTGAGGAGTAACTTTCAATCCTCTCTCTTTTAGCTGTGCGATTATTGATTCTTTGGTCATCTTAATCAATTAGGAACCATTCCGTATTAAGATTAAGTATAATCTGTCCCCTGACTTCTGTCAAGACGTTCATTTCACCGGAGTTTCCTGAGTTTTTCCAGCAATTGCCAGGATTATGTGAGAAATATGTGCATTTACGCGTACACCCATTTACGCATCTACAACTGCCCACCACAATTGACTGCCCGATGCTTTTCCTCTACAATGAGATGGTCGATGATATTGCTTGTCCATCCTCCTGTTGCAAAGCCATGTGAGCCGCCGTCCGGTATAGTACAGCTTGCCGGAGCGCTTCGCGCTTACGGTATTCCGTACCGGCTTCTTGACGCAAACCTCGAGGGCATCTTATATCTTTTGAAAAGGCCTGTTGACGCGCGGGATACATGGACGCGCCGGGCTCTAAAACATATTTTTTCTCACCTTGAATCGTTCAGAGATATTAATCTTTATGAGAAGTTCGACAAATATAAACGAGCCGTACTCGATGTGAATCGTCTTCTCGCTATGTCCACAGCGCAAGACGATATACGGATATCCCTCGCAGATTATGAGCATCACCGTCTTTCCCCTGCAAGGACAAGCGACCTCATCTACGCAGCGGAACATCCGGAAGAAAACCCCTTCTATCCATATTTTTACGAGCGATTTCGCAAAATCATCGAGGAAGAACAGCCTCTCTTTATCGGTTTCTCGCTTAGTTATCTCAGCCAGGCCCTCTGCGCCTTTGCCATGATGGGCTTTGTAAAAAAGCATTTCCCCGGTATAAAGATTATTCTCGGAGGAGGTCTTCTCACATCATGGATGAAAAGCTCTGCCTGGGAAAGCCCCAGCGAGCTTCTGCGAGCAGAAGGGGTGGCTCCACGGGCTCTGCTCGTGGAGGGGGCGACGCGAGCCCCTTTAATAGACCATCTCGTTTGCGGCCCCGGAGAAGCGCAATTGCTTACTATTCTCGGCAAAGAGGTATCCCAAGAAACATATTACAGACCGGCCTATAATTTTGAGCATACCGGCGAATACTTTGCCCCCGGGTTGATCATGCCCTACAGCGCCTCGTCCGGTTGCTACTGGGGGAAATGCACCTTTTGTCCGGAGAGGGCTGAAGGGAATCAATATGTCCAGCGTCCCCCCCGTGTTGTAGTTTCAGAGCTTCGCGGCCTTGTGGAAGAGACAAAGCCGATCCTCATACACCTTACCGATAATGCCGTAAGCCCCGCAGTACTTAAATCTTTGACGGAAAATTCTCCGGGGGCGCCATGGTATGGTTTTGCGCGCATTACGGACCATCTTGCCGACCCTGATTTCTGCATTGCCCTCAGGCGCTCAGGGTGTGTCATGTTGAAGCTGGGCGTCGAATCGGGAGATCAGAACGTCCTTGACGCTATGAACAAGGGAAATGATGTTTTGACAGCATCGCGCGCCTTAAAAACCCTCGTGCAGTCGGGTATCATGACATATGTTTATCTCCTTTTCGGAACCCCTTATGAATCTGAGAAAGAAGCCCGAAGGACCCTCGATTTTGTGGCAGATCACAGCCGATATATTGATTTCTTAAACATTGCCATTTTTAATCTTCCTTTTTTGAGCCCCGATTCACGGGGACTTGAAAAATCAAATTTTTATGAGGGTGATCTTTCATTGTATACGGATTTTATTCATCCAAAAGGGTGGGACAGATTAAAGGTGAGACGTTTTCTCGATCATGAATTTAAAAGGCATCCTGCGATTAAGCCGATCTTGCAGAGACAGCCGCCTCTTTTCACCTCCAACCACGCCCCTCTCTTTTCAAAGCTATTTATTGATTTTTTCAGGTCAGTGCTATAGTGTCCTGTCCCCGAGGGGGATTAGGAGAGTTTCACGGGCACGCAATAGACACCGATCAATAAAAAAGGCAGGGTCGAAAAACCCTGCCTGTATGTGTGGGGTATGGGGGGATCAAATGAATCGTTTATGCTATTGTCTTTTTCCGTAATGCCACAAGACTGACAAGACCGCCACCGAAGAGAAATACTGTAGGAGGAATGGGAACGGGAGCACCGGTACGGTTGTAACTTGGGTTATTGATTTGAGATAATGTAAGTGGCATATCCGAAATCGTTGGATAGGTCCAACTGCCACCATTGAGATTTATATTGGTGCCATAAACTTTACCGGTACTTGTGTAGGCCAGATATGCAACGTTCACTACAGCACCGTTTGCTTGTCCCGTAAAGTAGAGTGTCCAGTTGAAACTGTTTGTGCCCCCGGGTGTTGCATTGGTGGCGAGCACCATATCGGTATTGGGCAACTGCACTGTCCATGAACCTGCCGAAAAATTACCCGCCGGAACGGGACTTGCGAAATCCCTATTACTGGTGCTGAGATCGAAGATTTCAATTTTTGTTATACTGGTCTGTGTGCCTTCGTATATTCCGTTTTCACTAAACGCCTGAGAGAAATTCGCGAATGAGGCGGTGGCCCAGAGGCATGTAAATAAGACCGCCACGAGACAAATAGCTGTGCCCTTCGTTTTACCTGTCATCTCTAATTTTCTTTTCATACGAATTTTCCCATCATTTATTGATGATTTCGTTTTTGTCGTTTTTCTTTCCATGGCGCCATACATAAAAGCAATAATTGTGCCATACAAGTTTATACCGTATCTTTTGAGCTCATACTCGATGGATGAAACATATCGCGTGAGGCAAAAAATATTTTTCCAGAATGCTAATAATACTAATATTATCGGTTAGTTAAACTCTTTTGTCGTAAGTTCTTCCATGCCGGTTAGTGCGTTAAAAGATATTTCGAGATCTCTTGTTTCAGTTTTCCGACGGGGGCCTTAATGCCTTCAATATCTACAAATTTTGTTGAACGCTTCGCTTTTTGTAGTAGTTCCTTTTGGTAAACTTTTTTCCGACGGTCCCTATGGACGTAGTTGACTATCGTGACTTACTGCCGGTGCATCACACCTGAGCCCGTTTTTGTGGTGAGTTTATCAACTTAGTCAACTATGTTCATAGGGGACTCCTCGATCATGGATACGCCGCCGCCAGGCCCGCTCGATGCTCTTGCGTCATTTCTGCTTCCAGGACATCCAGCCAAGCAAGGAACTGGCCCCAGTTGTTCAGACTGAAAACCTTAACTCGGTATCTATTCTCTAAGCCGACGTGTGGATCGGCCACGAGAGAAGCCATTGCTTGGTCCATCACGAACGCATCGCAGTACGGCGCGTATGTAAACACATGCTTCACGTCCTGAAAAAAACCGCTCAAGCGCTCTAGTGCTTTATCTCGATCCATATATGCCCCCCGCTTAACCATGTCTTTATGTGTTGCGAAAATCCTGGCCGAAAGCCATTGATACGGTATTTCCGAAAAGTGTGGTGAGTTGAAAAACAGGCCTATTCGTTTCAATCGTTCTTCAAGAGGAATCTCATCGGAAGGACAACGCAGAAGAGATTCAACAACCTTCGACATGATTGGTGAATCCAACAAGGCATCGTAGTCGCCGCTTGCGACACGCACGGCATACGTACAATAAGTCTCGACGTAGGCTTTCGCTGCTGCTTGCATCTCAAGCTTCACGTCTTGATCAAAGGTGTTTGTCGACTGCCGCCAGCTTGGAAAAATGTCGACAAGGCTTTCAACGGACTGTAGCTTTAGGTCGCGTATCAATTCAATATCACCCGTGTAGCGACCGACATCTATTCTGAAGTAATCGTCCCATTCATGAATATGTCCATCGACAGCATCGTGCTGCTCAAGCTCGAACGCCTCAGGCTTCCCCGCCAAGAAAGCTCGGAAGGCTCTGAGAATTTGAGTTCGTTCGACGTCGTAAGCAGACTCAAATTCGTGCCCGCGGGCGGTAGCCTTAATGAATTCCATCAAGTCTTCCTTGCTCTTGCCATCGTAACCTCGCCATTGATGGGTTTCGTCTTCATGAATAGATGAAAATGGAGCCACCAAGAGCTGCAGCGCCGAGACCTGACGGATTCGTTGCGCGGTCTTCACAAATCTAGGGTCGTGCCTTCGAAAGGCGCTACTGAAGAAAAACTGGTCCACATAAAGGATTTTCTTCTGGATCTTGGGAAGCCCGACCTTAGTGCGGTACGTGCAGCTCGTGCACCCGCACAGAACGTGGTCACCGCGAACGGAAACATTTCCGAAGCTGTTTTTCCCTCCACACCCCGGGCAATCGCCTAAGACGCGTGTTACGAGCACCTAATACTCCATGGCTTGCCGCATCGTTTGCCGTCCTAACTATTAACTATACAACAACCATACCATGCTCTCTGGATATTGCAGAGCAATTTCATCTCAGGGATGTGGTTGACTAAGTTGACAAACTCGCCGATTCGCCCATTCATGTCTCGATTAACTCCCCGCCCATTGATTTATTCTCCCGCAATCGTAATCGAATTTCAAGAAGAAAATCTCGATATATATCTTCCCCCGCTTTGTCCTGACCTTATACCAATTCTCATTCATGCATATAATAAAGCTTTCTCGTCGTCGGAAATCCGCTATTTCTGGGGCTCACGTCGCCCCCTCCACGAGCAAAGCCCGTAGAGCCTCCCCCTCTCTCGCTTAAAGCTCGCTTCATGGCGCCTTACGCCATGCATTAAATACTGTACGCTCCGGTTTCCTCCTCCTCGGCACCTTCATTCTATTTTTGACTTAGAGTTGGTATTATATCGTTTTCTCCTTGAGATGACATTTTTCATATCGTCTGAAAACCGAATTTAGTCTTGGTGTAGCCATCGTATGTGCCTTTACAAGGCGAAAACGATATTATACCGTGGAATTTCAAACCCGAAACCTTTATAAAACTTAAAGAATATCGAGGCCGGGGATATGCTCGAAATGTTTATCGAGTGTAAAAACAGATAAGTTCTTGTCGAGAGCGATAGCTGCTATCAAAATATCTGAAAAGGGCAGGGTGATGCCCTTTATTTTCAGGGAACGGGATAGCTCACCCGCTTTCTGCCATAGAGTGCCCGTCATTTCGATATAGTTGAGGTCTTTTAGAAATTGTATGATTTTTGCTTTTTCGCTATCGGATCTGATGCCCCGAACAAGCTCAAAGAGGACTATCCCGCAGACCCAAACAGAATCTTTTTTGAGAAGTGTTTCAAGCGTATCGCCGATTTTCGATTGAGATTTAAAAAACTCTATCCAAATACTCGTGTCAACGAGAACATGTTCATTTCCTTTTTTCAACAAGCTCCCCCCTCTTTTTCTGCGCTTTTAATTCGAGGTCCTCTTCTTTCTGCCAGTCGTAGTCGATCGCTATCTTTCCTCTGAGACGGATAAGGCCCTGGATTTTTTTCTCCTTAACATATTCCTTCATCGCCACTGTAATGGCTTTGGTCTTTGACTTTTCACCTGATATTTTCTGCACCTCAGAAATAAGCTCATCAGATATGTTTAAAGTAGCACGCATTATATGCACCTCCTTGATATGCATTAATCATATGCGATAGAAATTATCTTGTCAATCTATAAGCTGTTACTGGAGTTTCCTGAGTTTTTCCTCCAGTGTGGCCGGAACGCTCTTTTGCTCCCTGCTCAGTTGCGTGCGGTTACCCACTGTCGATTCGATAACGGTTCCCGGCGACTGAAGAGGAGCCGCATGCGCTCAATCTGCGAACTCGTCGTTCCGCCTCAGACAGCGCAGATTGTCCTTCGGAACGCTTTTCCTCATCGAGTGGGTGCCCAACCGTACTCGAATTCGCGACTCGCAAAAAGCTCTTCCGCCCACAAGATCACTGGCCAAGATGCTCTTTGCCGCAAATGCCTGTCATTGCTGAACACACGGTATAGTTGCCGGAAAAAGTCAGGAAACTCCAGATAAGCTGTTACGGGCTAAATGAGCAGTGTCCTTGCGTATGGCTTGGGGTGTTGACGCTACTTTGTTTTCTCCACTCACGATTTACGACCCACGGCTCTATGCGCTTTACGCTCTACGCTTGCAGTCTGTCCAGCGTTTCAAAGTACGCCTCGATGCGTGTGCGCACCTGAGATTCGGCGTAGAACCTCTGATCGCCCATATCGCTTTCGAACACGAGGGCGGGGATGCCCGTCTTTTTGGTAAGGATATCTTTTAAGGTCGGCACCGCGAAGGAGACGGCCTTGCAGCTCCTATTCATGAACATGATCATGCCGTTCATGGAGTATTTTTCGAAGAGCTTCAATGCCATTGACGCCCTGTCCTCGATGGTGGAGTTCGAGAATCTCGATACATAGTTCTCCGCGAGGGTGACAAGAGGGTCTTTATTGAGATCGAATTCAAAGCTCCATGCATGGACATAGAGGGATGTGAGGATCACGCCGCCGTATGAACCGAGGAGTTTCGCGTGGTCGCTGAACTTGAACCAGACCGGAAGATTCTCCCAGTAGAGTCTGTATTTCTCGTTCTGGATGACACCGATACCCTGATCGACTTTGGCCTGGATCTCATCACAGAGCGTCTGATAGTATTCGACACACTCCTGTGTTCCCCTGCGGTACACGGCGATGGCCATGCCGATGAGGGCGTCGAAGATGCTGATTGGAGATGGCTTGTATTGAGCCATGTCGAGGAATTTTTTGTAGAGTACGCTTGATGCCGCCGAGTATTTCATGACTTCTTTGAGCCTGTCGTAATCGAATTTCTTTTTCGTGACCTCTTCAAGAAAGCCGATGAGTTCTTTAAGCTGGACTACGCAGTATTTTACGATCTCTTCCCGCGTTTTCTTATCCATGACGTATTCCGGCGTATCGAAGACAAAGAGCGGGATGTTACCCCTTCGCGCAAGGACCTGGAACCATTTTGTGAGGGTAAAACACTGGGCGTTACAGGCAAGGAAGAGGTCCGGTTCAGGGATGCCCTTTGTGACGGTCATGCCGGTATGCCGGTATGCCAGGTCGGATCTGGCATACGCACAGAGGTGACTTGTGTAGCCGAGGTTCTCCGTTATGGCGCACATTTCGGCGCCTTTCTTCGCCGTCAGGTTCGCGACGGAATGGTTCTCGGGATAAACAGGAATAATATCGTGGGCAACAAAAAGTTCCACAGGTGATATGGCCGTTGAGTAGCCTATGAGCTTGCCCAGTTCGTGGGCATGAAATGCCTCTTCCAGATATGCATCGGTAATCTTCCTCGACATTTGTTTCGATGTCAGCTTCTCGCTCATAGAGAGCCCCCTTTCAGAGATTCAAAGAATGCCTGCAGTCTCGTTCTTACGTGGGAGAGAGATGTCGTCTGGTATTCCGTATCAAGAACGTGTAGCGGTATCCCTTCCTTCTTGATCATTTTCTTGAGATCCGGCAGGTCAAATTCCTGGGATTCGCAGAACTCAATGTGAACGTATATAATTGCCTTCGCATTCGTTTCCTTGTAAAGCTTCTTGATCTCTTCGAAATTCTTATAGACATTGTCGTGGATCGGCGAATAGAAGCCTTTTTTGAAATGTCTTTCCGTAAGCGCGTCTATCGGACTGCCATTGCCGAGTGTCACGTCGCCCTGAAGATAGCGCGTGCCGGTAACAAGGGTATCGCCGACAATGTTGAGTTTCAGCTCATCGAAGGTTTCGTATATTTCAGGAGGATCACAGGTGATGCCGACGAGGATGATATCTGTGTAACCCTTCTCCTCTTTTAGTTTCAAGTTGTCTTTGATGGCCATGAGGCTTTTGTTGAATTCTGCCTTATCGACCTGTTCCGAGAGTTTTAGCATGGCAAAGAACTCTTTGTTTGTAATGGTTCCCGGGAACTTCTTCTTGATTTCATAGAGTTCCTTGAGAAGCTCCTTGTTCTCGTTGTGTATGGCGATGGATTTGTTGAGGTCTTCATCGCTCACTGCCTTGCCGGACCATTTGCCGAGCGATGCGATGAGTCTTTCGATTTCTTCTTTCACCCAGTATCTGGCGCTTGGCCTGTCTACCTGCCGCGGCGCGAGGTAGCTTTCAACGTACTTATCGGGGAAGTTGATTCTCCAGATATCGGAGAGGTGCTGGGTAGTGTCGCATACCTGCGGCAGGACAAATCCGCCAAAGAGATCCCCCTCATAACTGAGCGCCAGTTCAAGATTGCTCCTTGCCAGGGAGCAGGCGTTATCAGGCAAAAGACTGGGGGCTTTTTTCAGAGGTTTGTTTGTGCCGAGTATGGCAACGGGTAAAAAACCAAAGGCATAAATAACCTCTTCGGGGACGTCGGCAATGGTACTCCCCACCACTTTTTTCCCCGTATCCTTAGCCCATTTTCTGATGGAAGGGTATGGATCCTTTGCGTACTCAACTATTTTTTTCAGATTGAGGCTCTCCCACATAAATCCTCCAAATAATGTATGAAAAATCCACCTATTATATGAAGCCCGGTCGAACTTGTCAAGGCGGGACGATCAATCACCAATAACCAAGCGCCAAGATACAAATGATAACCAAGCACTGGCAATCAAAGGTTCAGCATTTATTTACCATTGATTTTTATTTGGTCGTCAGCTATGATCCCCCCTTTTTGGTTATTGTAATTTGGTCATTGATTATTCTGTTTCCTTCGCTACCCATTCCATATATCCCGCGAGGCCTTTATCTATGTTTGCCACTATGATTTCGGGTAGTTCATAGGGATGTTGTCGTCGTATCTCCTCTTCTATCAAAGGGTAGAGCGATGCCTTGCTTTTCATGAAGAGAAGCCACTCGTCGGCATCTTCCACAATTCCCTTCCACCGGTAGATACTATGGATGGGCCCTACGATCTGCGCACAGGCGACAAGCCTTTTTTCAACGAGGTCTCTGCCGATTTTCTCGATGATGTCCCTATTATCTGCTGTGGTCACTATTTGAATGATCTTTTCCATACCCCCTCCGGATTTTGCCCGTAATAATCCTTTCTCTCTGAAAGATTAACACATTTAACTTGAAATTATGGAGGATTTCATATATTTTTCTATGCTACAATAGGAAAGAGGCGCATGTGTTTCAGGTTAGAGATGGAGATGCAATAATACTGGCAAGCGAGTCTGTAAGAAGGGTCGATATCCTCAGAACACTCGGTGTACCTTTCTCGATCATTCCGCCCGATATTGACGAGAGCAGAAGACAGGACGAATCACCAAAGGAATATGTTCTGAGAATTTCTTATGATAAGGCGCATAAAGTAGGGAACCATTTCCCGGATAAGTGGGTAATCGGAGCCGATACGGTTGTTGTGCATAAGAACAAAATATTGGGAAAACCGAAAAATGAGAAGGAAGCTTTTGATATGCTGAGAACGTTAAGCGGAAAATGGCATAAGGTCATTACCGGTTTCTGTGTTCTCAACATGTTGCGAAAGATTGCCTATCGGGATGCTGTGGAGACCAGGGTTTTTATGAGAGACACGCTGGACCATGAGATCATGAGGTATATCGGTACTTCCGAACCTCTCGACAAAGCGGGTGCCTATGCGATTCAGGGGAGGGCCGGCTATATGGTAAAGGAGATAAAGGGTTCTTATACGAACGTTGTCGGTCTCCCGATTTGCGAGGTGGCGGAAGTTCTCCTGTCGCTGGGCGTCCTCTCGTGAGAAGCATTGAAGATTCGATAAAGATTGTACGGGAACAGATAGAAAAGGCATGCAATAAGGCGGGAAAAAATCCCGGTGAAGTAACATTAATAGCGGCAACAAAGACCGTTGCGCTTGAGAGCATCGAGGCCGCTATCCGATATGGGATCAGGGACTTTGGTGAGAACTATGTCCAGGAAGCAAGAGACAAGATTGAGCATAGAGAAAGTGAAGGGATAAGCTGGCACATGATCGGACATGTGCAGACCAATAAGGTAAAATACATACCGAGACTTTTTGATTTTGTCCACTCTATTGACAGGTGGGAGTTGCTTGAGAGTCTCGATAGGTACGGAAGGCCGATGAAGGCCCTTTTTGAATTGAATCTATCGGAGGAGGCGACAAAGCACGGTACCGATGAGGATGGGCTAAGGCGAATACTTGAAAAGATCGATGCTTTGAAGTATATAAAACCGGTGGGACTTATGACCATGGCGCCTTATGTGGATGACCAGGAAAAGGTGAGGGGTCTTTTCAGCACCTTACGGAAGACCCTCGAAAAGGTAAACAAAGAGTTTTCGCTTACCATGAAAGAGCTTTCGATGGGCATGTCTTCGGATTTCGAAGTCGCTATCGAGGAGGGTGCAACGATGGTTCGCATAGGTACTGCTCTATTTGGTGAGAGAGCATGAAACCCTGGGGTGGAAGGTTTAAAGGAAAGACCGATCCTCTCTTGGAGAGGTTCAGCGCGTCAATCGATTTTGATCGGGTGCTTTATAAGTACGACATCGTAGGCAGCAATGCCCACGCGCAGATGCTTGAGAAAATCGGAATTCTGACCGGTCAGGAAAAAAACAAAATTGTGA
>Ga0182017_10003630_pt1 | contig 11491 bp, 8 predicted proteins | sample 712E3DmetaG_FD_120492 | JGI IMG/M metagenome (GOLD analysis project Ga0182017, IMG submission 120492) | Permafrost microbial communities from Stordalen Mire, Sweden - 712E3D metaG | ecosystem: Environmental > Terrestrial > Soil > Wetlands > Permafrost | place: Sweden: Stordalen | collected... | reverse complement strand
TCGCTGTCCTTCACATGGAACGCAGACTCCACGATCTCGATGCCTTCGCCGCCCAGGGTCGACAGCCAGTCGTCGATATGGTCGGACGAGCCGATGCTTTCGACCATGTGATCGTTGACTTCGTCGAAGGTGAGGAAGCCCTTGGCCTTGCCGATGGAGATGAGATCGCGCTGCTTGCGTTGGTTTTCCTTGCTCGACACGGCTCCTCGCTTGGCCGCCAACTTGCCGACGGCTTCGACGTCCTCGTCGTCCGGGCCGTCGTCGTTCAGTTGCTCGTCGGCTTCTTCGATCATGTGGTCGGGACCTCTCAGGTGGAAGGCAGAACACTCATCTTGATGCGAATCGGTTCCATCGTCCTCAAGAGTTGTCCATCAATCGTCGCCAAAGGCGAATCTTGTCGCGCAAGTGATCGAAAACATTGCAGCACCCGGTCCCGAGGCGCCAGTATCTAGTCATCCCTTCGGCGGTGGGAGAATTTCTTCAACAATTCGCGCTAGTTGCCATCACCTGCGGCTAGTTCCAAATGTCCCGGTGCGTAGCTGGCGTTCACCAAACTTGGTCACCCTCATCGGGCATCGTGACTCAGCTTCTCACGCGTTTCGTGATTATCGAACGAATTTTATCGAAGCTCGGCGGTGGCCCGCCGCGCACGACTTTTCCATCGACGAACACTGCATCCGATATGCCCCACTTGGCGACCGCTCCCGGCTCCGAGGTGTCGATCTCGCAGTAGGCGGCCTTGTCGCCCAGCTCGTTTGCCGCTCGTCGCGCACGCTCGACAACCAGATCGCCGCCAGTGCACCATCCGCTCACGAAGGCGGTCACATTGACCTTGCCTGGCACCGGGTCGGGCAGCTTCGTGCCCTTAGGGTGCCAGCGCGGCGGCTGCGCGTCCCCGCAGAACGGTTTCCACAGCAGGACCGAAATGCCCTGGCGGTCAGCCTTGCGGTAACCGTGCTTCTTGAACCACGAGGCCTTCATCCAGAAGGGGAGCCAAATGCCCCAGGCTGCCATGCCCTTCGCTCCCAGGGAGCGTGCGTCCGCCTCGGCTGCTTCAAGCAGGGCGCTCCCCATGCCGTGCCCCTGGAAGTTGCCGCGGCCTTGCTTGTGGCCGTGGACCCAGATGCACGGGATGAAGTACAGCCCGGAACCATCGACGTGCGAATACTCGACAGGGAGGTACTGGATCATGCCACCCAGCGTGCCGTGATCGTCCACCGCCAACTTCGCCCGCAGGCCCTTGGCAAGGAAGCGGTCGATCCACTGGGCGCGGCGACAACCAGCCTCCTTGGCATCTTCCGACCAATCCTCGAGACAGATCGAGAAGAGGGCCTTGTTCTCGTCGGTGAGGTCGATGATCTTCATGCGGAAACTCCTGCCGGACAGCCCATCCATACCTCCACCCAGACCGATCTGCTGTCAAACACAAATGTGAGCACTGCCGGCCTACTACTGTGGCGTGCGGTTCAGGCGCGCCACCTCGTAGCCTTGCTCGCGCAGGCGCCCAATGATCGCTTCATAGACGGTGGCATCCATGGTCGGCGTGCGGCTTAGGATCCACAGGTAGTCGCGGCTGGGATGACCGACGACCGCGTACTGGTAGTTTGCGCCGAGATCGATGATCCAATAGGCGCCCCAGAAAGGCCTGAAGAAGCTCACTTTCAGCTTGGCGTTGCTGGTTCGGTCGACCACCCGCGCGCGTCCTAGGGCCGACTCCTCCTTGCCGGTGAGCGAGCCCTTGCGGCAGCGGTTGAGCACAGCGATGTCTCCGTCGCTGCGCATGGTGTAGGTCGCGGTCGTGCCGGTACAGCCGAGCTGGAATCGTTGCGGGAAGCTGGCGATGTCGTACCAGGTTCCTAGGTAGCGCTGCAGGTCCACGCGCGGCACGGTTCGCAGCTCGGGCAGACCGAGGCGTGCGGTTGTCGTCTTCGCACAGCTGGTCGCGGCCAGCGACGCGAGCAGAACGGTCGTAAGTGTTGTCCTAGCAGTGCTCGCGTTGCGTTTCATCTGCTATTCCAATACCAAGCAGCCAGAAAGTCTGTGGCAGCAGCGTGGGATGTCAACCCCGACCTTCGCGTCCCGCATCGATGGAAAAGCGTCGCCCCTCGTGGCAGTCTGGTGTTCGCGGCAGGAGCGAGACCATGACGACGCACACCGAGCCCGAGCCTTCGCGCGAACAGATGCCCGTCATTTTCGCTGCGCACGGTGCGCCGATATTGCTCGACGACATCCAGTGGATGGCCGAGCTCGCGGCGTGGGCCAAGGCGATGCCGAAGCCGAAAAGCATTCTGATGGTCTCGGCTCACTGGGAAGAGCGTCCGACCACGCTGGGCGCGACTCGGACGGTGCCGCTCATCTACGACTTCTACGGGTTTCCCGAGACGTACTATCAGACCCAGTATGCCGCTCCGGGCGCGCCCGATCTGGCCGCACGCGTGCGCGAGCTTCTGCGCCACAAGGACATGCCGGTTGCCCAAGACCCAGAGCGCGGGCTGGATCACGGGGCCTATGTCCCGCTCGTGGCTATGTATCCCGAAGCCGACGTGCCCGTGCTCCAGATCTCGATGCCAGTCCTGGACGCCCGGGAACTCTTCAGGCTGGGCCAGGCCCTGGCACCGCTGCGCGAGGAGGGCGTGCTGGTGTTCGGTAGCGGCTTCCTCACGCACAACATGCGCTACGCGTTCCGCCCGGGCACTCCCCAGTGGGCCAAGGAGTTCGATGCCTGGGCAGCCGATGCACTCTTGCGCTTTGACGTGGATGCGCTCTTGGATTTCCAGACCCGCGCGCCAGCGGCCCAGATGGCGCTGCCAACCTGGGAGCACTACGCGCCGGTCTTGCTGTCCGTTGGTGCGGTGGCCGACCAGCGATCGCGAACAAGCTTTCCCATCACCGGCTGGTGGATGGACGGGGCGTTCACCAAGCGCTCGGTACAGTTTGGCTAGGAAGGACCCGTGAGCGAACGCGTTCGCGTCCTTCACAGCTGCGGCCACAAGCTTTCTTGAGGCCGGCCCGGCTTTCGGGTCTAATTGTTCGACAATGAGGCGCTTCCTATCCGCCCCGACTATCCTGGCTCTTCTCCTCGGGCTCGGCAGCTGTGCCCCGACCATCAAAAAGGGCGCGCCCGTCGTGCCCTCGCAGGGCTGGAAGGTTACGTCACCGAGCGGGCTGCTGACGATGGAGGTCCGGCATTTCTCACCGACTGGGACACCCGACTATCCCACGCAGCCGCGCCTGTACTTTCGAGTGGCGTTCGGCGGCGGCGAAGCCAAGACCGAAATATTGCGCTGGTCACCGCTCGGGATCACCCGGAAGGACGCGGATTTTACCGATGATCTTCGCTATCTCGGCGAAAGTCAGCGTCGGGTGACGGATGACTACACCCTGCCGCGCGGAAAACGCAGCCACTTCAGCAACGCCGGCGTGGAACACGTGCTCTCGTTCGAAACCCTCCAGAAAGCGCGCGTGGATCTCATGGTACGCGCCTACGACGACGGACTTGCTTTTCGCTATCACTTTCCCGAAGCCAATCGCGGGCCGTTCACCATTGCCGGTGAGGCCACTGGTTTTCGTTTCATGCCCGGTGCGCGGGCGATCTTGCTGCCCCAATACGAGCCCGGCGCGAGCCAGGACCAAGGCGGCCCGGCTGAGTGGATGACCGACTTGCCCGCGGGTAGCGCAGCACCGGCAGGAGCCCGTTGGGCGTTGCCCGCCCTGTTCGCTTCGCCCGACCGGTCGCGCTGGGCTTTGCTGGCCGAGTCCGGGCTGGCCGCTGGCCATGCGGCCCTCGGGCTGGCGGGCAAGTCCGACAGCGAGATCTATCGCTTTCGTTTCCCACATCCCGACGAGGAAGCGGGGCGCGGAGAGGTGCAGCCGAAATCGAGTCTGCCCTGGTCCACGCCCTGGCGGGTGTTGATCGTGTCAGATGGGCTGGCTGGTGTCGTGGAGTCGAGTCTGGTGACTGACCTGGGCGCGCCAGCCGCGGCCGCCGCGGATTGGGTCCGGCCCGGCAACGTGGTCCGACATCCAGGCGCGAGCGGACTCGAGCGGGCCAGCCTTGGCCCGGGCGTGCACCTGGCGGATCTCGCGGCTTCCATGGGCTGGGGCTACGCGCTGCTGTCCGCTCAATGGCCGTCAGGAGGTGGAAGCACGTGGCGCAAGTTGGTCCGCGCCACAGCCAGCAAGAAGGTTGGTTGGCTCATCGGTCCTCGGGACGCGGCCGGGCTGCCGCTCGCCGAGTTCTCGACCGCCGGACTCAAGGGAGTGCGGGTCGCGGTTTCGGCGAGTGGCAAGCCCGACGTGGTTGAATCCCTGCTGGCGATCCTGGAAGAGGCAGGGAAGCGCCACTTGCTGGTGCAGTTCGAGGGTCGAGTTCCGGGCGCGGGATGGGATCGTAGCTATCCACACCTTCTGTCTGCCACCGCCGGGCGGAGCGGCGCCCCTGAGCGCGACGGGGCCAGCCAGGCGCGCCAGAACGCCATTGATCCCTTCACCCGCAACGTGGTGGGCCCCATGGAACCCACGCCCATCGCCTTTCACAGTCCGGCGCACCCGTCGTCCGTGACCTGGGGTCACGAGCTTGGGTTGACCGTGGTTTTCGAATCCGGGCTGCGGTCTTTCGCCGAGAGCGACGGTGCCCTTCCCGATGAGGCCGTGAGCCTGCTGACAGGTTTGCCCAGCGCATGGGACGAAACCCGCCTGCTCCATGGTGATCCTGGCCACTCGGTCATCATTGCCCGGCGTAAAGCTCGCATTTGGTATGTGGGCGGGTTGAACGGCGATGCGGTGGCCAAGACACAGGCTGTTCCCATGGAACTTCTGGGCACGGGCCTGTTCAACATGATCCTCGTCGCGGATGGTCCCTCGGCGACCGAGTTGGTGGTCACCAAGCGGCAGCGCAACGCCACTGATGTTCAGGGCATCAAGATGGCACCCTACGGTGGTTTCCTCATGCGCCTGGTGCCGCAGAACTAGTGCCTCCGGTCAGAAGAGCGGTCATGTTTCGGTGGACGAGTCGCCCGGACGGCAAGGCGCGACGAGGGCGCATACTTGACGTATGTGACCGAGGAGCAACGCAGCCGGCCGGGATGGATCGGCCGCCCAAACGGGGCCGAAATTCTGACCGGAGGCACTAGCCGCTCACCACAGTCCACGGGCGCGGCAGAAAGTAGTCCTGGTAGGTGCGCAGGGCGTAGCGGTCGGTCATCCCGGTGATGAAGTCGGCGACCGCGCGCGAGAGATCCTCGCTGTCAGGCACGCCTTTGGGCCAGTGGCGCGCGTGGAATTCATCGGCGTGCAGATGGAAGTAGGCCCATAGCTCGCTGATGACCCGCTCGGCGCGCTCGAACTCTTTGCGGATGTCTGCGCGCTCGTAGACGCGTTCGAAAAGCACGTCCCGCAAAGTGACCAGGGCGTGCAGCACCTCGGGGCTCAGGCGAATCTGGCACTTTTCGTCGAGGCGCGAGGCCACCACCGCGTCGGTGACCAGACGGCTGATGCGCTGGCTGTGGGTCGAGCCCAACACCGCCACGACCTCGGCGGGCAAGTCGTGTTCTGACAGGATGTGCCCGCGAATGGCGTCGTCGAGGTCGTGGTTCACGTAGGCGGCAATGTCCGCGATGCGGGCAATCTGACCCTCCAAAGTCACGGCAGACAGCTCGGGGTTGTCCGACACGATGGGCCCCTTGCCCTTGGAGTGCTTGAGAATGCCGTCGCGCACTTCGACGCTGAGATTCAGTCCCATCCCGTCATGCTCTAGCACCTCCACCACGCGCACCGATTGTTGGCCGTGATGAAACCCGCCCGGGACCAGTTTGGCCAGGGCGCGCTCGCCGGCGTGGCCGAAGGGTGTGTGCCCCAGATCGTGACCCATGGCAATCGCCTCGGTGAGCGACTCGTTGAGGCGCAGGGCGCGCGCGATGGTGCGGGCGATCTGCGAAACTTCCAGGGTGTGCGTCAGGCGGGTGCGGTAGTGATCGCCCGCGGGCGCGAAGAACACCTGCGTCTTGCCCGCCAGGCGCCGGAAGCTTTTCGAGTGCAGGATGCGATCGCGGTCATGCTGAAAGATGGGTCGCGTGGCATCGGCTGGTTCATGCCGATCGCGTCCGCGGGAAAGGCGGCTCTTCTGCGCGAAGGGCGAAAGCACCTTTTCTTCGTCGGCTTGCAGTTGTTCGCGGATCGTCATGTCTCTTGTCGTACCACTGTCCAAGCAAGCGTGGACCGCTTGAGATATTCCTGCGCCTGTTTCGCTGGCGTTTCCATGTAGTTACGTCGAGGAAAGTTACCAGTATCCTGGCCGCAAGCGGTCGGTATCCTCGCCGCTAAATCGCATAGGCCTCACGGAAAGTGTCTTGCCGCGGTTTCGTTACGCTCCTACCTTGCCATGTGAAAGGCAAACTTCTATGAAATCGAGTCGAAACGGACGTCATTGGCTTCTTCCTGTGGTCGTGGTGTTGGCCATGAACGCCCTGGCGCCATCAGGGGCGCGCGCGCAAGAGCCGTCGCCAGTCGCCGCTGCAGCACCGGCTGCGGCCGGTGGCCCCGACCTCGCCACACGCGTGGCCGATCTGGAGGCCTACTTGAGCAATACCGCGCCCAAGGCTCTCAGCGTACCCGGTCCCGGCCACAACGCCTGGATGATGACCTCGACGGCGTTGGTTCTCTTCATGACCTTGCCGGGGTTGGCGCTGTTTTACGGGGGACTGGTCCGTCGCAAGAACGTGCTGTCGGTGATGGCGCAGTGTCTGGGGACGGCGGGCGCGGTCACCATCTTGTGGTGGGCCTTCGGCTACAGCCTCTGTTTCGGCAGCGGGTCGCCCATCCTGGGGTCGCTCAAGTTTGCCTTTCTGAAAGGCGTGGGCAACGCGCCCAATCCGGACTACGGGGCGTGGGTTTCGCACAACGTGTTTTCCATGTACCAGATGATGTTTGCCATCATTACGCCCGCACTCATCGTGGGCGCCATCGCCGAGCGCATGAAGTATTCGGCCATCATGGCCTTCATCGTGGGGTGGATGCTGCTGGTGTATTTCCCGCTGGCACACATGGTGTGGGGCAGTGACGGCATGATGAATGGCCTCTCCAACGCGAAGGCAGGCATCAAGGCCATCGATTTTGCCGGCGGCACCGTGGTGCACATGTCATCGGGCTGGTCGGCTCTGTTGCTGGCCCTCATTCTCGGCCGCCGCAAGGGTTGGGGCCATCGTCCCTTCATGCCTCACAGCATGGTGTTGACCATGGTGGGGACCGGGATGCTGTGGGTGGGCTGGTACGGCTTCAATGCGGGCAGCGCGGTCGCTGCGGACGGGATCGCGGCCAACGCGTTCACCGCAACCACTCTGGCAACCGCCGTGGCTTGTTTGGTGTGGCCCGCCATTGAATGGGTCACGCGCGGCAAGCCGACAATCCTGGGCTTCTGTTCGGGCGCCGTCGCAGGCTTGGTCGTCATCACCCCCGCGGCCGGCTTCGTGACCTCCACGGGCGCCGTGATCATCGGCGCCTTTGCCGGAACCGTTCCCTACTTTGCGTGCACCAAGCTGAAGGCTTGGCTCAAGTACGACGACGCGCTCGACACCTTCGGCGTCCACGGGGTGGGCGGGACCATGGGCGCTCTACTGACCGGCTTCCTGGCCACCCCCGAAGCCAACCCGAACCTCAACACCAACTTGGCGCAGATCGTGGGCAAGACCCTGTGGCTGGAGCAGCTCAAGGCCATGGGCCTGACCATCGCGCTCGCCCTGACCGGTACCCTGATCCTCGCCTACTTGGTGAAGGCGGTGATTGGTTTGCGGCCGGCTGCCGATTCTGAGGAAATGGGCCTCGACGACGCGGATCATGGCGAGGCCGGCTACCACTTCGACGAAGCGGGAGGATAGCGGTAATAGATAGGGCTGTGTTCGAGCCTTGTCCGACAGACCGACTTTCTCCTCGCGGGGGCATCGTGCGTGCGGCGCGCCGGCCCCCGGGTTGGATCGCAGCAGGTCCGCCGCCCCAGACGCCCGAAGACCCCGGGGATCTGTGGCCCGGCCCGGACGAGGACCTGTGCTGGCTGGCAGGCAACTGGCGCATCTTGCAGCGACTCGATGGCCACCGCACTTCGCTCGACGATCTGGTGACGGCACACCTGGCCGCGTCGCTCACCGCCACCCCGGCGCCCAAGCGCTGGCTCGATCTCGGCACGGGCATCGGCAGCGTGGCCTTGTTCCTGGCTTGGCGTTTTCCGCAGGCGCACGGGCTGGGCGTGGAGGTGCAAGCGATCTCGGCCGCCATGGCCCGTCGCAGCCTGGCTTGGAACGGCGCCGCCGATCGCGTGGAAGTTCGCGACGGCGATTTCCGCGATTCGGCGTTGCTGGCGGGGCAGGGGCTTTTCGATCTGGTGACCGGCACGCCGCCGTACTTTCCCATCGGGACCGGTCCCCAGTCCGAGGCGACGCAACGGGCGCCTTGCCGTTTCGAGCATCACGGCGGTGTGGAGGCGTACTGCGAGGCCGCCGCTCGCGTGCTGGCACCGGGCGCGCCCTTGGTCGCGTGCGAGGCGTGGATCCAGCGCGAGCGCGTCGAGCCCGCGGGGCGCGCGGCTGGCTTGGCGCTCCACTACTGGCGCGAGGTGATCCCACGCGAGGGCAAGACCCCGCTCTTCGTCGTCTTTGCCATGACCGCCGCGGCACAGGCCGGCACCGTGGTCAGCCCGCCAGCGCTGGTCGTGCGCGACGGCCAAGGCCGGCGCACCCTGGAATTCGCGGCGGTGCGCGAGGCCATGGGCATGCCCGCGTAGACAAGACCAGGTGCCGAGTCGCCAGTCGCGACAGTCGGTTGCTGGTTCGAGCGGACTATCTCACGTAGATGTCGGGCTTGGGCGGATCGGCCATGTTGGGGCTGATGCGGAACCCGGCGTGGGGCGGCTGGTTGTAGCCGGACTGCTCAAACGCGACCTGCGCCCGGTACGTCGGATCGTGCATGAGCGTATAGATCCGGCGCTTGGTCACGTCGGTCGTCGTGTACACCCGCAGGGCCACGTCGGTCGATTCGCGCCAGATGATCTCTTCGCGCCAGTCGCCCAGCAGGTCCGCGGTCAGCACCGGGGTGTTTTTGGACCCGTTGCACCCCGAGCACTGGCTGCAGGTCAGCAGGGTTCCACCGCCGGCCTTGGTGATCTGGTTAGCGTCTTCAAGCTCACGCCATTCGTCGGCGTCCCAGTAGATGACGAAGTTGCTCCCAGCACTGGGGGCAGCGGTGGTACCGTCGGCGCACAAGACCTGGCCCGAACCCGAACACGAGGCGCTGTCTTCGTTGCCCACGCCGACATATTCAGCGCGGCCACGACCGGTTGGGACAGCGAGGTTGGTAATGGCGAAGTAGGAGGTGCAGGTGGCACCGTCATGAGCATCCATGCCCCCAAGAGCCTCGTGAACCGAGAACACGGAGATCCCCTTGCCAGGAACCAACTCGCCCACGTCCATGGCATCGCCATGGCCCATTCCCGAGTTGCACTTCAAGGTTCCGGCGCTGTCGATGGTGAGTGGGCCGGTGATTATCTCCTGTCCACCGTCGCCGTCAGTGTCTGCCGCCATCTCTGAGTGGTCGCCGCCACCATTGGCGAAAGAGGTCGCACTGTCGTAGACCCAATTTGTCGCCAACGCCCCATTGCGGAAGGTTAGCGCAGACACCGTGGTGCGCGCGTAGTACCCACGGCCTGTGATGATGCTGGGCAGACCGTTCGCGACCGCGGGACCGCCGTCGGCAGGGAAATCCTTCACGAACGCAAACCCACCGTTGAATCGATCCGCCCGATTGCCGAAGGTGTCGCCCCAATCGGACGCCAGGCCGCGGGGAACCGGATAGTCGATGGTCGCCAGCTCCTTGCCGGTCGCCCCGTCGAATACCGTCATGTACTCGGGCCCGGTGACAATGTTGCCGATTGAATCGATGTAGACGGCGCTATCGTCGTCATTGGCAGCGGGTCCCGTGTGCAGATACGTCCCGCTTCCATCTTTGCTTCCCGGCGCAGTCTTGACGGCCACTTCGGCCTTCCCGTCACCGTCAAAATCGTAGACGACGAACGGGGTATACTGGGCTCCGCCGCGGCTGTTCGGCCCCAGTTCGATGCGCCACAGAAGTTTGCCAGCCAGCGTGTACCCGTCTAGCACAACGTTAGTACCGCCGAGAATCACCTCTTCTCCACGTGCCTGTGGCTCCCACTTGAGCACGATGTCGTATTGGCCGTCGCCATCGAGATCCCCTGGGCTGCCATCGTTCGCTTGGTACGTGTTTCCGGATGCGTCAGTGGGCGGTGGGGTAAGGGGGATGCTCAGGTAGTTCTGCGCCCAGGGCGTGGCCGCCCGGGACTGCGGCCCCTCGACTCCTGCGATCGCGGCGCTCACGGTGTAGCTTGAACTGGCGGTGCCCAACGCGTCCAGGTAGTTGGTACTGTCGGTCACTATCTGGATCTTGATGCCGTCCCGGTAGAGGTTGTACGAAACGTTGCCAGCCGTGGTGTCGTATTCGTAGCCAAACATGCGCCAGCCAACATAGACGCCGCCTACGACCGTCACTGCCACCACGCCGCGATCCAGGTTTTCCATCTGGTAGTGCCCGGTCGGGCCTACACCCGTTGACGTGACGCCGCCCGAGCTGGTTGCGCCGCCGGAACTGGTGACGCCGCCGGACTTGGTGATGCCGCCGCCTGAGCTGGCGATGCCACCCGAGCCGGTCACACCGCCGGATTTGCCGACGCCGCCTGAGCTGGTAGCTCCGCCTGAGTTGGTGACGCCGCCGGACTTGGTGATGCCGCCAGAGGCGATGACGCCACCGGGAATGCTGACGCCGCCCGAGCTGGTGATGCCACCGGAGCCGGTCACACCACCGGAGGTGATGACGCCACCTGAGCTGAAGACACCGCCAGAGCTGGCAATGCCGGCAGAGCTAGCGACACCGCCTGGACTGGTGATGCCACCTGAGCTGAAGACACCGCCAGAGCTGGCAATGCCGGCAGAGCTGGCGACACCGCCTGGACTGGTGACGCCACCGGCTTCGGTCGTTCCACTCAATGTTGTTCCACCGGTTCCCGGCCCGCTGTTTGCGCCCGTTCCTCCATTGGAGGATGAACTTCCATCTGGCGTTGTGGAGCCGGTTTGCCGAAGACCTCTGGAGCTGCACGCAAAGAACAGCATTCCCACACTGACGGCGCAGAGGATGGGCACAAGAACCGGTGCCCTAGTGGACTTGCCTCGCTGCATGGTGCGCCATCCTTTTCTGGCTCTGCACGGTCGAAATGGAAAGGTCGTCGTTCCGGCTGGCACAAGCCAGGCGCAACCACGGCCCCGCTAGCCGCTAGCGTCTACTTCACAAGGTAGATGTCAGGCACAGGCGGATCAGCCATGCCAACGCCGATGTGGAATCCCACATGCGGCGGCTGGTTGTAGGCCGAGTTTTCGAACGCGACTTGTGCGCGGTAGGTCGGATCGTGCATGAGCGTGTAGATGCGGCGCTTGGTCAC
>Ga0182017_10003629_pt1 | contig 11491 bp, 11 predicted proteins | sample 712E3DmetaG_FD_120492 | JGI IMG/M metagenome (GOLD analysis project Ga0182017, IMG submission 120492) | Permafrost microbial communities from Stordalen Mire, Sweden - 712E3D metaG | ecosystem: Environmental > Terrestrial > Soil > Wetlands > Permafrost | place: Sweden: Stordalen | collected... | reverse complement strand
CTCCAAACAGGAAGACGTTATTCTCTTGAGCTTGGCGCTCGGCTACGGCCAGCCGCGCACTCGCCTTGGGATGTTCGAGATGTTTCCCCTGCCTGCTGACGCCCCGCCTGCACGCCCACCGCTCAAGGTGGTGACCATGGGTCTTGGGAGGTACGGCGACGGACTTTATGACGTAAGTGATCTGGGGACATGCCGCTTCCTGCCCGCCGCGTATCAACACTATCCTGCCCCCAGGCTGCGGCCCGGCGCGGCCGGATTCGGTCCTCTCCTCGGTTCGGCGGATGCGGTCTTGGTTGGCGCCGGCGTGACCATGGATCCGTCGACGAAGGCCATGCTTGCCAAAGACTTCCAGATGGCCGTGCCCTACCCGGGCCTGTCTGTTTACATTCGCAAGAAGTAGGTAGGCGAAGCCAGCCGGCTCTGGGTGCTACGACGGGCGCGGCGACGGCGGTTCCGCTCACTTCGCGACCTTCACCTGGTAGATCCTGAAGGACTCGTCTACCAAGATGGCGGGCTTGCCGCGGAAAACCAGCGTGCTGGTCAACCCCGGAGTGGGCCCCGGCGCAAGGTCGTAGTTGAGGACGATGAGCGCGGTCCCGTCCGCCGATCGCGCCAATCGCCGGGCGTGCTCCAAGACCTGCTCACGGCTGACCGAAGACCGGCGGCTGTGCCACACAATCGCCTCGGCCGTCTCGCCGGTCTCGGGATAGAAGAACGGCTGGTCCAGGGTCGAGGCCACCGCGCTAGTCGGAGCATCGGGATCCCCGACAACCGGCAGGCCAAGCAGGTGATGCTCGCGGATGAAGCTCGCCGCCTCCTCGGAGCCCGAGAAGATCTCCCGGCTGTCGGTGCGAAGCGCCGCAAACCCGGTGAGGCACTGGAGAACAAGGTTGGTCGCCAGCAATGCGTGAAGTACTCGATCGGGAAACCGCCCTCGGGTTTCGCGCGCGTGGAGCCACACACACGCCAGCAGGAGAATGAAGCAGTTCCCAAGGTGGCGCAGCCCCCCCGAATATATGAAGTGCTGGAACAGCATCATCGCCACGACCCCCAACCCATAGGTCACAACCGCCCGTGGCGAGCGGCGCAGAACCACGATCCACACGCCAAACCACAAGACGCCTAGCCAGGGGATCAGCCAGGGGCCAAAGCTCCACCCGCTCCCCAGCCAGTCTGCTTGGAGCCAGTTCCAACTGGTGAGCGTGTGAAAAGGAAACATGACCTGCCAGTAGCGGGCAGCGATGTCGCGCAACACCGTCCCTGTGATCGGCAAGGCCGGGCCAGGGCTGTACATGTCATCGGCCGGCGGAATTGTCGTGATCACCGTCAGCGCCAGGCTGAGCAAGTACAACCCGAAACCGATCATCCATCCGACGGGAAACACGACGCGGGCCCGGGCGTCGGAGTCGTCGGGGCGCCGGAAACTCGGACCGTGTGAGAAGAGAAAGACCCCGAGGGCCACCGCCATCAGCATCCCGTACATGCTGGTGGCGGCCAATAGCGACAACAGAATCGCGGACGGTACGTACCGGATGCGGCGGGGATGATAGAGCGCGCAAAACCAGAACGTCAGGAGCAATCCCAGGGCATAGGTGCGGGAGATGACGCCGTATTCGTAGACCAAGTAGTACGACCCGAGCAGAAGAACACGGAGAATGCGCGGCAGCGGCGCGTACCGGAGCCAGAGTCCCGCCGCCGTCACAACCAGCGCGACCGTCACAAAATGAAGTGTTACGAAGTTACTGCTGAGGCGCGAGACGAGATACAGAACGTAGTACCAGAGGAACGGATGTCCCTCGTAGCGGCGTTCTCCGGTTAGGAGATCCCAGAGCCCATGGGATGCGCGCCCCATTGACCAGCACTGCAGCTCATCGCGCCACATCTCGTGGTGCAAGTGACCGAACACCAGAACCAACGCGAAAAGCGCGGCGCCCATCAGCGTGAACGACCACCCGCTCTCATATCTTCCCGCACAAGCCCGGTATACCCACCCGAGCCAGGTTCTCCTGCGGCTGCCCGGTGTCGCGGTCGCCATCGTCGTCGCGGCGGTTGTGGTTGTGGATGTCAATGTACGGTTACCCGTCCGAGATGAAGAATGCTCTTGCGCTCTACCCGCAGGCGCACGAAGCGGCCCCGCGTCGCCGCAAACGACGCCGTCCAGTCGCTAAAATCCCCGCGACGATAGCCGACTTGCCGCCAGGCGAGCCCATCCTGGCTGACCTCGATCACCAGCGGCAATGCACGTTCGCGGCAACAGTCGCGCCGATTGGCGACGGTCACGTCGTGAAGAACCTGGACCCCGCCCAAATCAATCGTCAGCGACGGAGACATCTCGTCGCGGGTGTGAAACAACCCCACGGGTGCATTCGGGTCGCCCATGATTCCCTGAAGCGGGTAACCCTCTATCGTGCTGCTTGCCACCCATGGTTTGCCCTCCGCCAGGTCGGGCGGGAACATCGTCCGGCGGAAGGGAGGCACGGCGGCGATCAGCACACCGAGAACCAGCATCGATCCGAGGACGCCGCGCCCGATCGCGCGACGCCGACGGGCCAGCCAAAGCACGCCGCTGCGATCGTCCAGCTCCTTTTGCACGGCCTGGCGTAGCTCCACCCCCACCAGCGCTTCCGCGTTCCTCGAAGACGTGGCCCCGCCGGCTCTCACCGTGCGCAGCGCCTTGCGATACAGGCGATCAGCGCGCAGGGACGCGGCCGCGGGACCCTGCGGCGACAGCGCGATTCCCCGCCCCAGCTCAAAGAATCGCCGGGCCCTGCGAACCCGGGCGAATTCGCGCAGGGCCAGGCGAATGCTCGCACCGGACCTTCTGAAAAATAGCGGTTCGAATCGAAGGGGCACTCATGTCCCAGTTAGCAAGATCCGTACCGCTGTATACCAGGAGCCGGGTGGTCGATGCCAAGCCTTTTTCCACGTTTTCGGCTGCCCTCACTGTCGTAGCAACCGCCCGCCCGGACATCTCCGTCGCGGTCGCGTCTCGCTCACGTCGAGCCACTCGCGGGACCTCTGGCAAGCGGTGCTACCCATTCGTCCACGAGGTACATTCATAGAGCGCAAGGGATTGCGGCGCGAACAACGGCATGCTGACGCGGCCGACGGGCCGCAATAGCTTGCCGAGCGCAGTGGTAATCTGGGCCGGAGTGGTGACGTGGTGTTCTTCGATGCGACTGAAGCCGAGCATGCGAAAGCAGTTGGCCATGAAGCGGTTCACCATGGGGTAGCCCGCCACCAGGGTGCCGCCCGGGGCCAGGGCGTGTGCCAGACCACGGGCTGCCGCTTCGGCGTCCGCGACATGTTCCAGCACCGACACACACACCACCGCGTCGAACGCGCCGGCCGGCAGGGCGGTCGGATCCAAGAGGTCCGCCACCTGAAAGCTGGCGGCGCACCCGGGGCTGACCAGGGATTCGAGCCCAGTCGTCAGCACAAGATCGGTGCCAAGATACTCGGGAAAGCCCGCGGTCAGGCTGGGCACCAGGATGCCACTGCCGACGCCCACTTCGAGCACGCGCCGGCCCCCGCCCGGGACTAGGTGTAGGCCCATCTTCAGACGGTGGCGGTAGAGAAGGCCGATCACAGGCCGGTAGTAGTAGGGCAGGGGATCGAACTCATTGTTGGGCACCAGCGCGCCCGGAGGTGGAAACTGGAATTTCACAGTTCGGATGGCTCGTGTTGGGTGGTGGATCGAACCGGTGCTGCCAGAATGCTGTTCGACGTGATTCTCGGTCCGATGACGAGGGAGAAAGCCTCAGAAAAGTCGGGATAGCGGCTGTTGATCATGGCTTGGAACTCGTGTTGTTTCTCTGCCAGGTCTTCCGCCACCTGTTTGCCGCGAAGCTGGGCGAGCTTTTCCCGGATTTGTGTGCGGGCTGCTTCGCTGGTGGCCACGGCGTAGGCCTGCTCAAGATGGCGAACCGCCAGGTCCTGGCTTCCCTGCGTGGTCAGCATGCGGGCCACCAGGTTGGGGATGAAGTAGGGCACGCCCTCGAAGAGCGCGGCCTGGCGCAGAATCTCGACGCCCTGCTGGCGCCAGCCGGGGATGCGTGGATCATCTGGACTGGCGTCGTTGGGTAGCTCGTAGAGCAGATTGAATCCGAGCTGGAAAGGGATTTCCCAGTCGAAGGGAAAGGCTTGCCGGCCGCGCGCAAGCACCGTATTGGCGGCCAGCACCATGTCCGGGACAATACGCTGGCCATTGTAGATCAGCATGGCGGCCCCGGCCAGATAGAGCCGATGGAACTGCGGATCGAGGTCGATGGCCGCACCCAGGTACTGGGCTAGCCACTTGCTGGGCAAGCGCGCGTGCAGCTGAGTGCCAAAGTAGACGTTGGCCCGGGAATGGATCAAATCTGCCGCCAGCTCGCTGTGGCCAAGGCTGGCGAGCCGGAGAATTCTCGACGGCGGCAAGTAGAAGGTATCGGCCTCGGGCGGCCAAAGCTCATGCAAAGCATTGGCCCGCGACTGGCAGAGCAGGGCGACGCTCGCGAGCACCAGCAGCAGCACGCCGATGGTAAGCGCCAGACCAGGCCGTCGGCCGGTCGGGGTTGGGCGGGCGATCGCGCGTGACATTGAAGAAATTCAGCCTTCCGCGGGCGGAGGGGTCTTGTCGCCGGTTTCGCCAGCAACGTCGGCACCCGTGATGCCCAGCTTGGACAGACGGTAGCGCAGCGATCGAAACGACACGCCCAGCAGGCGCGCCGCCTCGGTACGGTTGCCGCCTGTCCGCTCGAGCGCGCTGATGATTATGCTGCGCTCGAAGTCCTCCACCACGCGTTCCAGATCAAGCCCGCTCTCGGGCACCAATGGGGCACTGGTCAGGCTGGGGGCTGCGGCAGACAGGCCACCCAGGGTGGGGAAGGCGTCGATAGTCAGGCGGTCGCCGGAGGCTAGGATCACGGCGCGTTCGATGAGATTCTCCAACTCGCGCACGTTACCGGGGAAATGGTAGGCGATGAGCGCTTGCATGGCTTCGGGATCGACGCCTGCCACCTGGCGCCCGTGCTCGGCGGAGAATTTGCGCAGGAAGTGGTCGACCAGCAGCGGGATATCCTCGCGCCGCTCGCGCAAGGGAGGCAGGCGCAGCCGGATGACGTCCAGTCGATAGAAGAGATCTTGGCGGAACGTGCCCTTCTCTACCTCGGTTTCCAGGTCACGGTTGGTCGCGGCCACGATGCGCACGTCGACCTCGCGCTCCACCACGCCCCCCACCGGCTTGACCTTGCGTTCCTGCAGCACGCGCAGCAGCTTGACTTGCATGGCCACCGGAAGCTCGGCCACTTCGTCGAGCAGCAGGGTTCCCGTGTGGGCGGCCTCGAACAATCCCTGCTTGTCGGCGTGGGCGCCGGTGAAGGAGCCCCGCACATGCCCGAACAGCTCGGATTCGAGCAAGGTTTCCGGGATGGCGCCGCAGTTGACCGCCACGAAGGGCCGATCCGCGCGCTGGGAAAGCTCGTGCAAGGCACGCGCGGCCAGCTCCTTGCCGGTGCCCGACTCGCCAATCAGCAGCACGCTGGCGCGCCCGGGGCCGGTCTTGCGAAGCGTGTCGAACACCCGTTGCATGGGCGGCGACTTGCCCAGCAGTCGGTCAAGCCGGTAGCGCCCCTTGATTTCATCGCGCAGGGCCAGGTTCTCACGGGCCAAGGTGCGGCGCTCAAGCGCGCGATCGACCACCAAGCTGACCTCGTCGATCTTGAAAGGCTTGGTTAGGTAGTCGTAGGCGCCCGCCTTCATCGCCGCGATGGCGGTCTCGGTGGTGGCAAAGGCGGTGACCACGATGACCTGGGTGTCTGGGTGAAGCTTCTTGCTCTGCTCGAGAACCGCCATGCCGTCGACGTCGGGCATGCGCAAGTCGGTGATGACCACGTCGAACTCGCGTCCCTTCAAGGTCGCCAGCGCCTCGCTTCCCCCCGGTGCTGCCTCTACGCGATGCCCAGCCCGACGCAGATGGATGGCGAGAAACTCGCGCATGGAGCGCTCGTCGTCGACGATCAGGATGTCACCGGTGGGCTGGGCCATGGGCTTACTTCCGCTTGTGTGCAATCAGGATGAGAAAACCACCCAAGTTGCGCAGGCCGGGCCAATCGCAAACCGCGCGTTCGGCTCGCTCGAACAGCGCGGCCAGCGCAGGGATGCGGAAGACCTGTGACACAGCAGTGACCACCCGCACGCCGCGTACCCCGACAAATTCCACACCCTCGGGCAGGTAGCTGCGCGCGGTCGCAAGCGTGTCATAGCGGGTGTAGACATCGCGGTCGGTGGTTCCCTCGGCGATGGGTGCGGCCCCGCCAATCAGCTTGGCCAGGTAGCGCAGCGAAAGTGGGTTGTAGAATTCCAGCAAGAGATGGCCTCCGGGACGGACCACCCGAGCCAACTCGGCCAAAGCCTCGCGGATGGGTGGCACATGCGCCAGCACCTTCATGCTGTAGACCAGATCCACCGACTGATCAGGCAGGGGCAGCGCGGTCAGCGAGCCCTGTACCACGTGCAGGCCGCGATGCTGGGCCAGCCCCAGCATGCTGGAAGACAGATCGAGTCCAATCGCCGAGCGGGCCACGCGCGCGGTTTCGGCCAGCAAAAGACCTGTGCCACAGCCTGCCTCGAGAACGTCGAGGCCGGTGCCGTATCGGCGTACCAGTTCCAGCTCCAAGTCGTCGATGAGGCGGTGATAGCCACGGTGGCGTTCGCGTTCGTAGGTTGTGGCGAAGCGATCGTAGTACTGCTGCGTCGAGCGGAGATCGTTCATGGCTGGGAGGAAGCCTGATTATGCGTTCACTGCGGCTCGGACGCGAGAGGCTTGCGCGAGAAATTCGCTGTCAGAAAAGATCGGCCCATCGGCACAGGGCGATGCCTCGTCGTGCGATCCCCGCGCGCACCCGCGGCGACAAGAGCGCCACCAGCTCGTCCACATGGGAACCCTGAGAGGGTTCGCTCCGCCCTTCGGCCCCCCACCCGCCACCCCCACCCCGCTCGCTTCGCTCGGCCTCGCCAACCCTCCCGCGCTCTGGCTCTGGCGGGCCAAGCCCGCCTTCGCCAACGCGATCATGGGCACTTTCGCGGGGCGTGCAGATGAGCTCATGGATTCCAGGGCCGAGGCGGCCGAGAATCTCCATGATTCGGATCGCGTCGAGTCGTCCGCCTTCAAAGTAGCCCCAAGTCGTCGGCCCGTGGCGCAGGCTGCCCATCTGCCGCCGGTTGAACCAGGCCAGACCGGAAAGGGCAGCGGTGGTGAGGCTGCGCCGGATCTCGGTGAGCCATGCCAGGGTGGGACGTTCCACTGCCGTGCGCACGCCAGCGATGCCGTGCCGGCGCGCAACCGCTTCGACGGCGCGCCCAACGATGGGTAGAACCCCGACGTGTTCACGTGTGTCCAGGTGGTCGATAGCGAGGCCGGCTTCGCGCAAACGCGCCACCTGTGCGTCAAACTCGCGTTCGATCTCGTCGGCGTGCGGCTCGGCCTTGGCCCAGGACAGAAAGACGTCTCGCACTTGGGAGGGAAAACGCTCATCGGGGCCGAGAAGAGAGCGGATGGCGGAGGGCCGCGCAATGGGAGCGCCCTCGGTCAGGGTCAGGTGAACGCCGACCCCCAAGGCCGGGGCATGGGCCAGCTCCGCCCGAATGGCGTCGGGGTCGGCGCAGTTCCCGATGACCGAGGTACTGGTGACGATGCCTTCCCGGTGGGCGCGCAGAGTGCCGCGCGTGATCGCGGCGTCCATGCCGAACCCGTCGGCGTTGACCACCAGGCGGATGAGCGAGTCCATCGACCGTGCTTCTAGCCGATTTTTCGCTACAATCCCGCGCTATCCTGACCAACTTGTCCCACCATGATCCGCGTCGGCAGCGCCCCGCGGTTGATCTCCTCACTTTCCCCGGGCGCGTGTCCTACCATCGCCTGGCCAACGGCTTGCGCGTGTGCACGGTCGAGGCGCCCCACCTGCATGGCGCGGCGGTGGCTCTCTACGTGCGGGCCGGCTCGCGCTACGAGGGGGTGGCCAACAACGGGATTTCACACTTTGTCGAGCACATGCTGTTTCGTGGCTGCGCGCAATACCCCGACTCGTTCGCGCTCAACCGCGCCATCGAGGAACGCTGTGGAATGCTCATCGGGGAGACGGGACGCGACTATTCCCTCTATCAGGTATCGCTGCACCCGCGCGACCTGGGGAGCACTCTTGAGATTTTGGGCGACCTCTTCTTGCGGCCGTCCTTCTCGGACCTGGAGCTCGAACGCGCCATCGTACTCGAGGAGATCCTGGACGATTTCGACGACCGGGGTCATCGCATCAACACCGACGATCTGGTGCGCGAGACACTCTGGTTGCGGCATCCGCTGGGATTCGCGATTACCGGGCCGAAGCGCAACATTTTGCGTTTCTCCCGCGCCGATGTGCTTCGCCACTTTCGGCGCCTCTATGGCGCACGCAATATGGTCTTGTGCGTGGCTGGGCCAGTACGGCGGGCGGCAGTGCTGGCCCAGGTCAAGCGCGCCTTTGGCGCCTTGCCTTCCGGGCAACGGCTGCAGCCCTTGCCGCCGCCCACGCGAGTAAACGGACCGCGCTTCCGCAGCGTGCGCAGCGATTCGGCACAGGCCGAGCTTCAGATCCTGTTTCACGCGCTCGATGATCGGGATCCGGGCTTCGCTGCGCTGATAGCCTTGTTGCGCGTGTTGGATGACGGCATGTCCACCCGTTTGCACTATCGGGTGTGCGACCAGAAGGGTCTCGCCTACCACGTCAGCGCAGGCCTGGATCCGCTCTACGACACCTCGCTCGTGGAGATTGACTCCGCCTGTCTGCCGGACAAGCTGCCCCAGTTGGTCGGTGAGGTCATGGCCATGCTATCCGAACTGCGCACGACGCTGGTGTCGGAGGAAGAGCTGGCAAGGGCCAAGCGTCGCTACGCGCGTGACGTGGAGGCGGGGTTCGACGATCTGGAAGGTCTTTGTAGCTGGTTCGGGGGCACGGCGCTGTTCTTCGCGCACCCGCGCAGCCCGGCCGAACGCTACCGACGCTTGGCGGCTGTCAGCGCGAAGCAGATCCGCCAGGTGGCCCGCCGGGTGTTGCAGCCGGAGCGCATGGCGGCCGTGGTGGTGGGCAGCGTGGAGCGCAGCCTGGCTCGACGGGTGGAAAGAATTCTGCGGGATTCTTTCCGTCGTAGCAAGGCAGACCATGGCCAGGATCCATCAGAATTCTGAGGGCACGCGGGCGCTTCTGTCGCGACGTGGGCGTGCGCGTTCGACTGTCCTGATGCTGGCATCCATGATTGGACCTGGCCTGCGCCGAGTTGGTCCTGTGGCTCACTTCCTGCGCGGTTTCGTGGGCTGTTTTGCAGGGCCGGACGCGCCGGGCGGGCTCGCTTCGACGCCGATCACCACCTTCTCCTTGATCGGGCGGCACAGGGTCTCCTGGCAGAGGACGAAACCGGCCTCGGCTTGCACCTCGCCATCCCCTGCCCGGGCAGCGAGCAGGACCACATTGAAACGCGCGCTGGAATCGCTACTGGCCGCGAGATCTGGCCGCGCCAGGCGCGGCTTCTCGACGGTGATCCCCGGACCGGGCGTCAGCTTGAGGGTGAGCGGCGCCTCGGCATTGAGGTGCCAGCCCTTCTTGGTCGCGATGGTCACGCTGGCGGTGACTTTTTCGCCCAGGGTTGCCTTGACATTGCTCGGCTTGACCTCGTAGGCGTCGTCCGCCGCCCGGGCGGTGGCAGAAGCCAAGAGCAGCCACGCCGCGCAGGCAGCCGCCGCGCGGTTGGTAGATTGGGTCATGTGTGGGAACATGGACGCCGCCAGTTTATTGACCGGATCCCGTCTCGGCAAACCCGATTCGCCTGTTTTGGGAAAATCGGCTAGATTATGGGTATGCCTCCTCTCATCGAAAAGGCGGAACGTGCACGTCAGTTTGCCCGGGCCATCGCCTCCGACCTGGCGATGTACAACGAGGCGAAGCTGGCCCAGGGCATCCAGGACGACACGCTTTTCGACCTGATGAAGGACGAGATCGAAGAGGGCCGCACCCATTTCAAGTCGCGGGTGACGGCCGAGATCGCAGAAACCAATCTCTATGATCGCGCGCTGGTGGACATCCTGCTCAAGCAGCGCGGACAGAACATCAAATCTAAGATCTGGTGAGCCCTGGTGTGCCGGTTCCCCGAACGCACACCTTCGTAGTCGCAGCCAGCGCGGCTGGACGACGGCTGGACCTGGTGCTGGCAGCCAAATTTCCCGAGGTTTCGCGCACGCAGTTTTCGCGCCACGTGTCCGAAGGAGCGGTTACGGTCAATGGGCAGTCGGCGGCGCCCTCGCGCAAACTGCGGGCTGGCGATGTCATCGCGTGGACACCGCCAGCGCCTCGGCCCAGCGTTGAGCTGCGTGCCCAGGATATCCCCTTGCAGATCGTCTACGAGGACGCATCGCTGGTGGTGCTCGACAAACCGGCGGGTCTGGTGGTTCATCCTGCTGCCGGGCACGAGGACGGAACTCTGGTGAACGCGCTACTTGCCCATTGTCGGGATCTGCGCGGGATCGGGGGCGAGCTGCGTCCCGGGATCGTGCACCGTTTGGACAAGGACACCTCGGGCCTGCTGGTGGTGGCCAAGGATGACGCGACCATGGTGGCGCTGGGCGCCGATTTCAAGATCCATCGGGTCAGGCGCGTGTACGACGCGCTGGTGGTGGGCCGGCCACCGCGCGCGGCCGGCAAGATCGATACCCTGCACGGTCGCGATCCTTTCGACCGCAAGCGCTTCACCACGCGGGTCAAGACCGGCCGGCGTGCCATCACCAACTGGCGGCTGGTGGAGGATCTGGGTCGGGCCGCGCTTGTGCAGGCCGAGCTGGAAACCGGGCGCACCCACCAGGTGCGGGTGCATTTCGCGGCGCTCGGCTGTCCCATCTTGGGCGATGCCAGCTACGGCCGCTCCCCGCGCGATGCCGCGCTTCGCGCGATCGCGCACAGCCTGGGGCGGCAGGCCCTGCACGCGCGCGTGCTGGGCTTCTTTCATCCCAAGACCGGCGCCTGGCTAGAATTTCAGTCGGAGCCGCCCGCGGACTTTTTGGCGGCTTTGGACAGCCTGCGCGTGCTGGCGGTCGGCGACCACGCGAAGGCGGAAACACGCAGTCGGCCGCGATCCTGGCAGGGAGGTTGATATGAAGACAACGAGTTTTTCCGTCGACGGTGGTGTTTCTGTCCCGCTGCTGGTGTCGGCCAGTATTCCGGCGCCGTTTCGCCACGGCTTCAGCACGCGCGTCGGCGGGGTCAGCGCGGCGCCCTATGAGAGTCTGAATCTGGGCGGCAAGTGGGGCGATTCGCCGGAGAATGTGGCGGAGAACCGGCGTCGTCTCTTGCTCATCTCGGGGGCGCACGCGCTGTACGCGGCCTGCCAGGTGCACGGAGCGCGCGTGGTGCGGGTGGCTGCCGGGCTTGCTCCCGATGGGGTGAAAAGACGACAGGCCGGCGGGCTATGCAGCGACGTGGCTGAGCTT
>Ga0182017_10003627_pt1 | contig 11494 bp, 21 predicted proteins | sample 712E3DmetaG_FD_120492 | JGI IMG/M metagenome (GOLD analysis project Ga0182017, IMG submission 120492) | Permafrost microbial communities from Stordalen Mire, Sweden - 712E3D metaG | ecosystem: Environmental > Terrestrial > Soil > Wetlands > Permafrost | place: Sweden: Stordalen | collected... | reverse complement strand
GACCGTTACACGGCGAAAATCCTCCGGCCCGTCGTCGCCATAGCTTTCGAGCGCGGCGCGCAAACTGAACTTCACCACCACAAGAGAGAGGAGAAAATCAAATGAGCAATCCTAAATACACAAGGGAAGAAGCTGAAAACCGGGTTTCCCGTGACATCGACGATTTAAGGATGGACGTTGAATCGTTGGTGGAGAGCGACTTGAAGGAGCATTTTTTGAAGCTTGGCTACAAAACGATAGACGAAGAAACCCTCATGAAATTAATTCAATCCGCTTGGTATGAGGTTCTTTGATGACCCCCCGCCGCGTCATCTGTTCCATAAGCTGGTCCGCCCCCGTCTTGAAGGCTCTCGACTTATACATCGACGGCCTCATGGTCAAATTCTCCGACGGAGAGCGTCAACGCTCCCGGTCCTCCGTCGTCAATTCCATTCTCACGCGGGAACTCAAGCGGTTAGGGTTCGACCCTTACCCAAAGGAAGGCTCAAAATGAAACGGTCCTGGGTTTTGTACGTCATCGCGGCCATGTCCGGCATCCTCGCCGGGTGCCTATGGGCTATGGCGAAACTAGGGAGACTTGCATGAAAATGAAAATCCGAATGTTGTGGTTGATCCTTCGGGCCATGAGACAAGGGGAAGTTGAAAATTGGATGCAACTTGAAGGGTTCGCCTTGATGCGTCAACGAGTGGAAATGTATTTCGATAAGCAGAAAAAATAATTTCTCCGTCGATCTTCCGACGGAGAAATCCCCCATTGACACGCGCCCCGATTCTTGCGAGAATCAGGGCGTTGTCAATTTCCGGGACATTGTCCCAAGGGGGTCTTCCAAATGCCGAATCCCATCCCACTAAAAACCGGCGACATCGCCCGTCTTTCTCCCGCCGACTCCAAAGCCGAAGAGCTTGTCAAGCGCATGATCTTAGACGCCTCCCAAATCGGCATCCGTGCGGCGGAGGCCCTTTCTTCCGCTTGCGGTTTTGTGGTCTACACGATTTCCCATTTCACCACCGACGCCGACCGAGCGGCGGCTCTTACCGCCTTCATCGCCGCCGTTCAATCCGCCTGTTCCGGCGACTTCGTGACGCCTTTATCTACATTGACGACGGACTTGAAGAAAAACACGAAAGATTTTGACCACCTGGGCAACCCCATCAATCGCGACGCGAACGGAAACATCATCCGCTAAAATGACAAATCTCCGTCGGAAATCTTCCAGGGGGACATCGTCCCGGGCGGCGTCCGCCGCTGACCACCCCAAACAGACTACGCCGCGCCCGAGAAAGGTGTCCTGGAAGACCTCCGACACGGGCGCGGCCTTTTTGTTGCCCGAAGGCCAACCCGTGACAATGGACGCGGCGGGCCTTCGTCAATGGTTCCACGACTTCGAGTCATGGCTCTTGTTGCTCCGGGAGAAATTTTACAACGACGTTGACGGCTACTTAGGGCACGAAGGTGACCCGTGTCGGCTTCCTCAACAAATGACAAGCGACCAATTAGGGACATGGGAACGCGGCCCGGAATGCGTTTGCGACCTCCTACCATTTGCAACGATCCGCGAAGAAAGCCCGGAAATAACCCCGTCGGAAGCGGCCCTTTTAGTGAAAGCGGCGACGGCGGGCCAAATGGAATTGCTCTTAGCGTATGTCCGCTAAATTTTGGCAAGACGGCATCAACAAGACCTTAAGCCGGGTTAAACCCGGTTTCCCGGCGGTTTTGAAGGTGTTATACAGCCCTTTCAACGCCGCCGACAAATGGCCGCAAGGCCGACCAAACAAGGAGAACAAAGACAATGACGACCACGGAAACCGCAATGGAAAAGCCGCCGCAACGGTTCAAGGAAGGAACGTTCATCCGCGTCGAAGTGGGGGAGACGCTGGAAGGAATCCTCCAAAGAGTTGAGTACCGCGACGAAGAGAAAGAGGAGGGAAAGGGCAAGAACAAGAAAATCGTCGTCACCAAAAAGCCCTATTACCTCTTCAAGCTCTTGAAGGCGTCGAAATACAATCTCCGGGTGGACGAACCCGAAGGTTTTGCCGCCGGGGCCTTGGTCAAATTCCAAGGGAAAGGCGGGTTCCACGCCGACATGAAAGCGTACCTCGCCAAAGACCAAGGCGTGGACGCCAAGACGTTTGAAATCGCCGACGAAGAGGGGACGCTCGACTTCTCTCCGTTGTGCGGGTTCCGGTTCGCGGTCAAGCGGTTGCCGAACGAAGCCGGGAAAGGGAAATGGAAGGGGACCGACTTCACCCGGTTCGACCTTTCCAAGTCCATCGAAAAAGAAGGGTAGGGTATTTGGGGGGATTTCCGGGGAACGCTCTGACGCAGAGCCTCGGAAAATAGAAGCACCTGGGCACGTGCCTAAACTGCCCACAAATTTGAAGGAGATGGAAAAATGAAATTTTTGTCTGTTAAGAAAATGCCCTGGGTTGTCGGTGGATTCGGAGCCATCCTTCGATGGTATTTTAGTTCCGAATGTTTGTGTTATCGTTTTCCCGTGTTGGAAATTCAATTTTTGCGTTATCTCGTTTGGATCGGTCCTCAACGCGGATGAAAAACCCTCCCCTCAAACCCCCGCATAGGGACGGATTCGGCCTCTCCTTCATCCGTCCCGTCCACGGCGAAGTCCCCGTATGGCGGGTAGACTTATCGACGGGGATGAGCTTTTACGCCCGAGAATCCCGCATCATCCGCCGGGGCCATTGGCGGTATTACCCTCTATCAACCAAGGCCGAAAAAGCCAAGAAGCAAAACCGCCTTTGGATACCCGTCACCGCCTACGCGGCGGAGTTGCAAGAGAAATTCAACCTGGGCGGCATGGACCCCCTCTATCGGTATCATCGGAAGACGGACTTAATTAGGTCCCTCTCTCCCGTGACGGACGTTTTGCATGGCCTGATATGGGGGGCGGCTTTCAACGGGGACAACGTGAAAGGTTCTTTCCATTCCATCCGCGCATGGTATTTAGTGAAGGACACCAATTTGGGCCGTTACTACGTTTACTCCCGGACGGCCATGTTCGGGGAGCGTCAAGTCTTCGACACGTTGCGCCTATGCCGGGGCGAAATCCAAAAGTTAATGGACACCGTCGGAAACGAGTACGACGAAAAAGATTATATGGAGCTTGTCGGCCTTGTCGCCTGGACCGCTTACGGCGAAATACAAATGAAGTCCATCCACAAAAAATTCCGCAAGCTTTCTCGGGAGCGGGCCTTCCACGTCGATAAACAGAGCGGCGAAATCGTGCGGGTATCCACCCCGTGGGAAAAGAAAATGTTCACGATGACGTTCCAGGGGGAGCGGGGGACGGGTCTCCACCCGGCGTTGACGAAGAATTACGGCGGCGACCCTAAGCGGTTCACGGCGGCAATGCATCGACTCCCGAAGTCCGAGCGTCGGATAGCCTGGGACCAATTCAAAGAGGCCATCCGCCAAATGGAGACGGTCCTACAACAAAAAAGGAGAGCAAGAAAATGAGCAAGCGGTCCACTATTCTTTTTGCCGTCTTAGTTATTATTTTAAATGTCGTGAATATTGTTTTGTATATTTCCTTATTCACAATGGATCAAGAGCAAACCTTTTCCGGCGACGTTCTACACGCGAACCGCAAATAAACCAAAACGACGAAGACCATTAAGGGGGAACCAATGGCCGAATTAACGCCAGAGGCATTCGGCACGCACGGCAGGAGGGTTACTTTTCCGTCAACAAATTCGCTTTCAAGGGACTCACATGGAAAAGGTAGTCACCTACCCGGAACACGTCATGCAAGGAATCAAGAAAAATCATCGCGCTTACCCTTTGCCGTCGAACCTTCGTTTGTTTGGAGCGGATACGGAGACCGTGCAAGGACATCCGCACACGTTCCAAATCTCCGACGGGCCTTCGCCCGACGGCGAGAATCGACCTTGTTTGATTTACGTCAACGATGAAACCATCCTCCCCAAATTTTGGGAATGGGTCCGGCCACGGCTCCGGGAAGGCGGCGTCAACGTCTGCTATTTCCATAACCTACATTTCGACGCCATGATCCTGTTCGCCTCCCATCATTTGGACATTTACGAACAAGGCGGCTCGACGGAATTTTTCCTTGAATCCGACGGGCGGAAACTGAAAAAGGCTCTAGTGTTGGACCCGACCCGGAAAGTTTTGCGTGTCGAAATCCTTTTCGGCAAAGTCAACGCGGCAACCGTGTCGGAGGGTTCCCATTACATGGAAGACGGAAGCCTCCGGTTCAAACCCGTCGTCGAACTGAAAATCTACGATTCACGGGCCTTCACGCAAGCGTCCCTCGCCCGGTCCCTGAAAATGTTTTTGATCCCTCAAAATAAGTTGAAGGCCCCCGACGGCCTGGGGAAGCTGGCCTTAAAGACCCCTCAATTTGAAGAGTACGCGAAACAAGACGCCGTCGCGGAATGGCATCTCGGCCGGAAAATTCTGGACATTCACGCGAAATACAAGGTCCGTCCGTCGATATCTCTCCCGCAGTTCATGGCCCGCGTGTTCCGTCACGACTTTTTCCAACCGCAAGACGAAATCGTATTCCCGCCTTTGGACGTGGTCCGGGCGGCGGAACTCTCTTACCACGGGGGCAAAAACGGGATTTATTGCGACCCCGGCGTATACGAAGACGTAACGGAAGTGGATATTAATTCAGCTTACCCGTGGGCCATGCGCGAACTTCCGTCTTTCTTAAAAGGCGAGTACCGGGCCTTAGACTCCTGGGCGGGCGCGGGCGACGCGGAGGGCGGTCCCGTGGGAGTTTACAAGGTGTCCGGCTGGACGGACCCGAAAGCCAAGTATCCGTTGATCTTCGACCATTCGTTCCGCCGGGTGGACGGCGACTTTTCCGACGTATGGGTAACGTCTTACGAAATGGCCCGCGTCATGAAAGCCGATTTCATCAAAATAAAGTCCGTCTCGGGGCACGTTTGGGAAGGCGACCCGTCGGCGCGTAACCCGTTCCGTGGGTTCGTCGAAGAGTTTTACAAACTGAAACAGGAGACCCCCCACGACGACCCGTATTACCACTTTTACAAAATCGCCTTGAACTCCCTTTATGGGAAGCTTGTCGGCGTCGTCGAAGACCGGGAAATAGTGTCCTTGTCCGACGGGGACAAAGACAACGTGGAAGCACGTTTAGACTACCGTTGGGACACGGCCTTGAACCGCTACGTCAAAACCAAGACGGAGAACATCGCGGGGCAAATGTACAACCCATTCATCGCTACCTTGATAACGGGCCGCGTCCGGGCCTTGCTCTACGACCTGGAAACGAAGTATGAGTCCATTCACTCGGCGACGGATTCAATCAAGACGTTGAAGAAGATCAAGGCGGTTCCCGGCCTGGGCGGCTGGAAAGAAGAGTGTCACGGACGATGTTGGATTTTTCGGAACAAGCTCTATTTACATTTCACCGACAAGAATCCGGTAACGCATGATTTCAAGGGCGACGGTTCCGAATGTGAGACGTGCAAGCTGGACCGGGCCAAACACATCCGCGAAGACGGTCAATCCTTGGTCAAATACGCGCTCCATGCCTATAAGGGTTCCGTCAAAGACCTGTTCAACAACCGCCGGAGATTGATCCGCGACGGAAAAATGAGCTATGAATATCTCCACGTCATCGGTTTGCGCGAAGGCTTGCGCCGTCGGGAAACGCCGGGGAACTTCGTTATGAGGCCGGAAACTTTGCTACTCAAGAAGGCCGGAAAAATCGCTACAAGCTTCCGGCACGCATAGCAGAAGGGGGCCGTCCATGTATAGCGTATTGATTCGGTTCAAGAACGAAACGGAAGAAGAGTTTCACGTAAAGGAGTTGGCCCATTGCCCGACGGACGAACAAATCACGCGCGGGAAATTCATCACGTTCACGGACGCCGACGCGGTCGGCGTCCGAGCGTTCAACGTGGACTCCGTGGAATCCTTCGTCGTCGTTCCGCAGGCTCCGACCGATGAAAAAGCCAAAGAATAAAAAATCGACACGCTTACCCCGCCGCATGGTGGTGATTCCCGGCGTCGGGCGCGTCCCCACCGACGACCTTGTCATGGCGCAAGCCGCCGTCGGGCAAGTCATGGTCCGGTTCGGGCGGTTGCTCGACCACGTCTTAGGCACAAAGGAGATTCCAGAACATGAGCTTCGAGACTTCTTCAAGTGAAAATTTCATGGTGAAAAATACCGTTTCTTTCCCCATCCCGCTGGAACCCATCATCAACCAATGGTCGAAGGAGGGAACGCTCCCGCAAGTCGTCGTGGCTCTCCTAGCCTTATGCGTTGAAGCGGAGACCGGGCACGTCGTCCGGTACGGGTCCGTCATGCACGACGAAATAAAGAAGTTTACACACGCAATACTAAACCCGAAAAAGGAGCCGTCCAAATGAAACGCGAAGAATTCATAGCTCAAACCGCCGCACGGTGGGGGTTCGCCGAACGCGGCGACGAAAAGGGGACCGCCGATACCATCCGGCAGGCCGAACAGTTGGCCGTCGCCCTGGAAAAAAGGAACTTGGCCCCGTGGCTCATCCCCACGGAACAACGGGAACTCATCAACGACATTCCGAAAATCGTCAAAGGAATCATGGAGGAAACCGGGAATGCGATATTCCAGCGTCCGCCGGAGCCTCTTCCGAAAAGTTACGGGGACTCTTCCGCTCCGGCGTTATCCGTCGCCTTGATAAATATCATGGCACCGTCGAGCGCGGCGAAAATTCTCAAAGAGTTGGCTATGAGCCTCCCGCCCACGGCGGCGATTCCCGCCGGAGAATGGGAGATATGTTTCCGGCCCGCGATCATCGACAAGAGCGGGATCATCCTCCCCGGAGGCCCCAAAGGGAAACCGAATTAGGTCTTCCGATGAAAGACGCCGCCCGTCTTGAACTTCTCCGGCGAAATTTGGCTTCGACCATGTCGGCGGAAGAGGCCCGGTACTGGCGGCGGTTGCGGGCGAAAAAGACGTACGGTTACAAGTCGTCGCCCGTCAAGGAATCCTGTTGCAACCTCGGCGGGTTTGAGGGGAAGACGACGTTGCAAGGGAGAGTTTTTCCTCATTCGCTGAAATATATGTCTTGACACGAAAGCCGTCTCGGGCCTAAACTATAAACGATTCCGAACGGGTTAACTTGAACGGCCCGGACACAACGACGAAGGGCCGAACGAGCACCGACGAAATCCGCCCACTTAATAGAACCGCTGAAGCCTCAAGCGCCTATTGAGTGGGCGGATTTTTTTGTACAAGACCATGAAACACGGGGGAACGATGCCGAAGGGAAAACGGAAAGTAAGTTTGATGTTGGAAGAGGCGGAACTCAAAAAGGTCGAAGACCTTAACCGCCGGAAGAAAAAGGCCCTGGAAGATCAAGCGGAACTTCTCCGCCAAGAGCGGGAGATTCAAGACGCGACCAACGTCGATATCGACGGTCCGGGGGACGAAGGCCGGGGTACGGAAATCGTTTCGGAGCAATTCGCCGACGTGATTTCTTCCCTTGAAGAAGACGGCAAATTTTGGGTGTACCGCATCGACGAAAAGGGCCGCTCTTCACAATGCGGGACGTGGCCCGTGGCCGACTGGCCCGCACGGATGGAAGAGATTGCCCATGAAGCGGGCGGCGGGACGTTCAAGGTTCAGTTCAAGCGGGCGAACGGGCAACAGGTCCGCCAAACCACGGTGACGTTCGACCCGAAATTTTACGGGAAGAAAGAAGAGGGCAAATCCGCCGACGCCGGACTGTTCAACGTCCTGGCCGAAATGCAAAAGAATACGGCTGCGGTTTTGGAGTCCGGGCGGCGGGACATGATGGACATGATGAAAACCATCGTGACCGTCATGGGCAACAAGAGCGGCCCGAACTACTCGGAAATCGCGGCCCTGGGCGAAATTTTCGCGGATAAAGGGGACAAGTCGTCTTCGTCCGATGTTCTTTTAAAGGGAATCGAACTCGGCATGAAAATGGCCGACGGGCGGGAGCCTCCTTCCGGTTTGGATAGGCTCATCGAAACAATGGGAGCTCCGGCGGCTCAAATCTTGTCCCGGCTTGTGGCGGCTCCGCAAGTAGTCAAGCGGCCCGCGCCCGTGGCATCGCCGAAACCGCTGGCGGAAATTGCGCCTCCGGTTGCGGCGGTTCCGGCTCCACCCCCCGAAGGGGACAACGTCCCCACGGAAGACCCGATTCGGTCGAACCCGTTTTATATCGCGTTCGTGCCGAAGGTTATGGCCGCTATGAAAGCGGGGGACGACCCGAAAGAGTGGGCGGAAGGGATTTGCGATATGATCCCGGCCCTTTACCACCCGGAACTTTTGAAGATCGTCGAAAAGCCGGACTTGGTCGAATTCCTGGGGAGCTACGAACCGGAAGCACGGAACCACGCGGTTTGGATCACGAAGGTCCGGGACGAAATCTTGGCCTTGTTCCCGCCGGAAGAGGGAGTCCAAGCGGCCCCCGGAGTTTTAAAGATGACTCCCATGCCCGTGGACGGGAACGGGCAACCGAAATACGAAGTCCCGGCGGCGGCAGTTCAAGCACTGACCGAATAAAGGAGAGGCCATGTACGTCCGGTTCGACGGTCAACCCGAAAAACCGGGCCTTGTGGTCCCCCTGGCCGGGGGAGAACTCGGGACGGATCAAACGGTGGATGTTATGGCGCAGTTGGTTCGGAAGTCCTTGGAAGACCCGGCGACGAAACAAATGGCCGTGGCGGTCACGCAGGGGATCGACGCGAAAGACCCGCTAAAATATGTGCGGGCCGTATGGTCCGGGGTACGGGCGAAAATGCGGTATGTCCCCGACGTGTACCAAGTCGAAGAGTTGACCTCTCCGGCGATCCATTCCCGCCGGATACTTTCGACCGGGGCGAGTTATGGGGATTGCGACGACTTTTCCATGTTGGGGGCCGCGTGGTTGTTGGCTTTGGGTGTCCCGGCCCGGTTTGAAGTGGTGGCGTCCCCAAAGAACGGCGGCAAGTTCGACCACGTCCGCGTCGCCGCGCTGACCGCGTCCGGGTGGTTGCCCTTGGAAACGACGGTTCGGAAAGTCCCGTTCGGCGGCGCGGTCAAGACGTTGCGTATGAAGACTTATTCAATATAAGGCGGCGTGAAAATGTATATCAACCTTGGCTCTTGCGACGAAAGCCTTTCCGTCGGCGGAAAAGGTCCGCATCGGTTCCCCTCCGGCGTCACTTACGCGAAGAAGCCTTTCGCTACCAATCACAAGTTGCCGTCCACAAAACTTTTTCAGTCCCGCCGCGCTCCTTCCCTTTACGGTATTCGGACCCTCTCGGGCCTAGGTGAATACGACTTTGAAGATGAAAACCTTGGAAAGCTGAAGCTGAAAAAAATCGTCAAGTCCGTTACCAAAGCCGCCGGGCAATCCCTCAAAGTTGTAGCTACCCCCATCGCTTATACGGCGTCCTCTTCTTTGAACGCCGTCGGACTTCGCAACGCCGCCGGGAAAGTTAACAAGGCCGTCGCCGTGTCGAAAGGCGAACTGAAAACGTTGAACGCGGCGAGCAAGGCCGCCGGGTGGGCCATCGACGCCGCCGGGGTAGTCGTGGGTGGGGCCATCGCCGCGCCTTACGTCGCGTCCGCCGCGTCCACCGTGGGCGGGGTCGTGGCGCACGGAGCGACCGTCGCCGGGGGCCTCTTGTCTAAGGTCGGCGGAACAAGCCTCTTGTCCAAACTTACCGGACTCATCAAAAAGCCGTCCGCCGGAGGCGGGGATTCCGGCGGCGGAGATTCCGGGTCCGCGACCGGGCCGGGGTTCATGGATACGGCGAAATCGGTTATGTCCGACCTGGGGTTGACGCCTTCAACCGCGCAGGGCCCCACGGCGGGCCTTGCAATGCCGTTCCAAGGCGCGGCCAACGGGGGAGCGTCCGCCGGGGGTGACGGAGCCTCCGCCCCCGCCGGGACCACGGAGGCGGGAGTCAACCCCCTCATGGGAGACCTTTCCGGGTTCCTTTCAAACCCCAAAATGCTTTTGGTTGCCGCCGGAGGCACCTTCCTCCTTTATATGGTCAACCGCAAGAAGTCCGGCGGGCGGTCCCGCCGTGGAGGCCGCAAGTGAATCCTACACTTTCGGGTATCATGCTCGGAAAAGCTCTCGCCGAAGGGGACGCCCTGGGAGCGATCCCGTTTTTGACGGACCTTGTCGCCGCCGTCAAACAAGCGGCCCCCGGCGTTATTCAGAAGGCCGCGAGCAAAGAAGTCGCCAAGCTCAAATCCAAGTATTTAGGCGCCCCCGCCGCTCCGGCAATCGTTGAAACGACGGACTCCGCCGCGCCGTCGGCCCCCGCACGGCCCGCGTGGATTTTGCCCGTGTCCGTGGGCCTGGGCGGATTGTTCCTATTCTTGTTTTTGAAAAAGAGAGGCCGAAAATGACCGTGCAGGCCACCCCCGCGACGCTGGCGCAAAACACGTACGCGCTGGACAAAGTTTTGGGCGAACTCCGTAGCCTTTCCGGGCCGTTGAACGGGAACGACGCCATCTTGTCCGACGCCGCGACCCGCATCAACGCGCTGGCCGGGTCCGCCGGGGTGTCCGCCGCCGTCAAAGGCAACGCGCAGGCGTTGGCGACCAAGGCCAAGGCCCTCGCCGCCGTCCAAAAAGACGTGGAAGGGGCAACGTCGTCCATCATCAACGCGGCCTCCGCGCTCCGCTCGGACATGGAAACGAACCCGCTGTACTCGTTCCTCCAAACGCCGTCCACGGACTGGGGTACGCGCATGTTCGATATCATCGGAGACCTTTTGTCCCGGACGCAAGTTTTTATTGCGCAGGCGACCGCGTTAAAGGCCCGAGTCCAAGGGCAGAATTCCGACGTGGCTCGAATGGCTTCGGAAGTGAAATCGACGGAAGACGCGGCGTCCGGGTCCGGGATTTTGCCTACCATTTCGCAGGCGATTACGTCCACCGTGGGAACGGCGGCGTCAAGTCTCACGGGCCTCATTTGGCCTATCGCCGTCGTCGCCGCCGTCGCCGGATTGGTTTATCTCACGGCTCCGCAGTTGATGAGGCGGGCCAAATGAAGAAGCCGACATTCATCGGCGGCGGGAAACCCGGTGAACGTCACGCCGTTTTGGGTGACGATCAAATCTATTGCGAATGGCAGGGGGCCGCGTCCGCTCCCGTGATTACCCATTCCGGCGTCAAATGTGAATTTTGCCGGAAGACCTTGGCGGGACTCCATTCTTCGGCGAGAGAAAACCCGATTCCGAAAGACTCTTTTTCCGGTAGTTGGGTTGTCACCGAAAAACTGACCGGGAAAGTTGTAGGGGAATTTTTTAATCAAAAAACGGTAGAAAAAATAAATACAAAAAAATACCTCGTTGAAACGGCGGGGCAATACTTGGGCCGGATTAACAGGGAATCGAGGAGGAAAAACCCGATAGCTCGGCGAGGCGTGAAACTGTCCCCCGAAAGTTATGGGGGGTTTTCCGTTTACGATGACATGACCGGCGGAGCTGTTATTTTATCCGACGGAAGACGCCTAGATTTACGCTCT
>Ga0182017_10003626_pt1 | contig 11494 bp, 8 predicted proteins | sample 712E3DmetaG_FD_120492 | JGI IMG/M metagenome (GOLD analysis project Ga0182017, IMG submission 120492) | Permafrost microbial communities from Stordalen Mire, Sweden - 712E3D metaG | ecosystem: Environmental > Terrestrial > Soil > Wetlands > Permafrost | place: Sweden: Stordalen | collected... | reverse complement strand
TCCTCACCATCCGCGACATCAACAGCCTCGGTCATCATGCCTGGCCCAATACCCTCGCCGGCGCCGCCATGATTCCCATGGAAAAGGTGAAGACCGTCCGTTCCGACGCCAACCTCTGGGACGCCATGGTCCTGATGACCACCGAGGAGGTGAATCAGCTTCCCGTGGTCCGGGACGGCCGGCTCGAGGGTCTGCTCACCCGGGCCGATATCCTGACGTTCCTCCGCACACGCGCCGAGCTCGGACTATAGCAGGGTGCTAAAAAAGTCCCACAAATGTCATTCTGAGGCGCCTTGCGCCGAAGAATCTGGCACCCCCTCGGAAACAGGTGGCGATTTCCGCGGAAAACGCGGGCTTTCTTTCAACTTCACAGCCAGATCCTTCGCTTCGCTCAGGATGACAACACTTTTTTAGCAGCCTGTTAGGCCTTATTGGGTATGGGTCGTCCCAGCCTGTGGAGGACCATCTTCATGTCCTCCCACACCAGGTTCTTGTCGGCGGGATTTCTCAAAAGATACGCAGGGTGGAAGGTCACCAAAAGCGGGATTCCCTCATACTCTAAGAACGTCCCGCGCATCCTTCCCACGGGCATGTCGCTCACGAGCAGCGTCTTCGCCGCCACGCCCCCCAGGCACACCATGACCTTCGGGTGGATGATCTCGATCTGTCGGCAGAGGTAAGGGATGCAGCAGGCGACCTCGGTGGGTCTGGGGGGTCGGTTTTCGGGAGGCCGGCACTTGAGGATGTTCGCGATATAGACCTCCGACCGCGATAGTCCCATCCCCTCGATGATCTTGGTGAGCAGTTGTCCCGCCCGGCCGACAAACGGGATCCCCTGCGCGTCCTCGTCCGCCCCCGGCGCCTCCCCCACGAACATCAGCTCCGCTTCCGGGTTTCCCACGCCGAACACGAGCTTCGTCCGCGTCGCCCCCAGCGGACACTCGTGACACTCCGCCATCTCCTTCTCGAGCGCCGCTAACCGCTCCGCCTTCGTCTCGCTCTTTTCGCTCTTTGTCGTCGGCTCCTTGACGGTTTCAGCCTTCGCAATTCCGGCTTCCGATCCGCTTCTTCTTGTTGTCGTTGTTGAACCCAAGTTCTCGCTGTTTCTCTCTGTGACCTCTGTGACCTCTGTGGTTACATGAGGCCCTTTCTCAGAGGACGCCCTCGGCACCACCTCCACCCCGAACTTGCGTTCGAGTTCCACCTTGTTTTCGAGCATCCGGAATAGCATTCCGGTGTCGTCTTTTCGCGTCCCGCCCTTCCCCGCCATCGAACCTCCCTCTTTTCTGTCCGTCTCGCCGGACTATTCCGCCTTGAATGCCGCTAGCGCCTTTTCCTTCGTCGTCCTCAACAACTCGGATTTACCCTCGTCTCCCACGATTCGGATCAGTTGATGGTCCTCGCTCACCCAGTAATAGGCCGGTTTTCCCTTCATAGTCTGTTCGAACTTGTGGAGCGCTCGGTCGTCTGTGGCGCCACCGTCTCCTGCCCAAATGCCGTCCATGAAAAGACCGCGGCCCCCGCTAGCGCCGCCGCAAGAACGAATCGTTTTCTGCCCATGCGTCCCTCCGCCTTCGTCATTTCCGTTTCGTCATTTCGATCTTCAATTCCCTCTCCCTCCGGGAGAGGGTCAGGGTGAGGGAGATTTGATTCTCGTTTCTCCCGCGGCCTTCGACCTTAGGCCTTTTTGTCCTTTGGGGTTATCAGTTCGCGCAGCGCCTCCAGCACCCGCCGCTTGGCCTCCTCCAGCGTCCCCTCCAGTTCGCACCCGCAGGCGAGTTCGTGTCCGCCGCCGCCGAAGCGTTCCGCCACCGGAAGGACTGAGACGCGGTTCGACCGCAGGCTCACCCGCACCCCGGCCCCCGGCACGCACTCCCGGAAAAGCACCCCCACTTCCACCCCCTCCAGCATTCGCGGGATGTCCGCGAACTCCTGCGTGTCGTCCGGGCGGACGCCGTGTCTCTTAAGCATCTCCTCCGTCAGCCACGTCCACGCCAGTCGTCCCGACGCGTCCACCTGCACCTGTTGCGTCACCTCGCCCCAGAGCGCGAGCTCTCCGCGCGGGAAGCTCCGGTAGACCCGGTCGCCGATGGCGCCTGCCTCCGCCCCCAACTCCATCATCTCCGCCGCGATCCGCAGGGCCGCCGGCGTCGTGTTCGGCAGCGTGAACCGTTGCGTGTCCGTCATGATGGCCGTGTAGAGGTTGGTTGCGATCTCGGGCGTGATGGGGAAGCCCCCCACCCGCGCGACGTTCCGGACGAGTTCCCCCGTCGAGCTCGCCTCCGGGTCGGAGTAGCCGATGTCCGCGGCGATGTCCCCCGTCTTGTGGTGGTCGATGTTGAGAATGAAGATGCCCTTCGGCAGGATGGGCAGCACGCCCCCCAGCCTCGCGCGGTCGGCAACGTCCACCACGATCAGCGTGTCCAGTTGTTTCGGCAGGCTCACGCTGCGCGCCCCCGCGCCGCTCGACCCTTCCACGTTCACCGCGCGTTCCGCCCCGGGCAGCCACCGGAAAGCATGCGGGATCGCCCCCGGCGTCACCACCAGGCTTTCCTTCCCTATGCCCCGGAGCATCAATTCCACGGCCAAGGCGCTCGCGATGCCGTCTCCGTCCAGCCGCACGTGCGACGACACCACGAACCCTTTCCCCTCCCGCATCCGCGCGACCACGCGCTCCATCACGTCATTTGTCATTGCTCTCCCCGGGTGCATGTCGCGTCGCGATCCGGTCCCCCTGCCGCGCCGATTGCCCCGGCAGGTCCCAGTGCGTGATCATCCCCTCCGCCATTCCCCCGCGCAGCACTTCGGTGATCGTCACGTGTCCCACCAGTTTTCCCTCGCGGTACACCCGGAATTGCATCCCCCCCTGGATGGGGTCCTCCGGGTTCACCTTCACCAGCACCTGCCCCCCGGTGCCTCGCGCCGCCACCACCGAGCCCGAAATGTCCGGGACGCTCCCGAACTTCTCCCGGTTATTCTTCCACCATTCCTCCCAACTGGCAACGATTTTCCGCCGCTCGGCCGGGTCCGTCGCCGCGCTCAGCCCGAACCGCACCCCCGTCTTCCTCGCCAGGGCGCTCTCCGCCCGGTTCCCGTTGCTCACCAGCAGATCCGAGAGCGCGTGGATGAGCGCCGGGATCGTGTCCGCGTGGTCCACTTCTTCCAGCGTCGTGATCACGCTATACCGGGTGAACGAGTCGGTGTTGTCGAGTCCCTGCACCAGCATCGGGATCACGGTCATGTCCCCGCGGCCCGCCAGGAACTTCGCCGCCGTAAACCGGATCGTCGGGTTCTCGTCCGCTAGTAACCCCCTCAGCACCAGCCCCACCTTCGGGTCCGTGAACATCATCATCTTTTTCAGCACCGCCACCCGCTCCGCCGGGGTGTTCTGCGTCCGCAGCACCTCCGCCAGCGCCGAGCCCACCGCCAGCGTGTCGTTCGATTCATACATCGGAAGATATCGATAATATATCTCAAGCGTCAGCGTCATCAGCGCCGTCGAGTAGATCCGCCCCGCAAACCCCCGCCCCCAGTAGTCGTCCGGGTCCCACGACCCGCTCCGGTGTCCCTTCGTGCACTGCGCCCGCACCAGCATGTCCCGGATCGCGTTGTTCCATTTGTCCCAGTCCACCCCGCCCTTCTGGTACATCGCCAGCGTCCCGTAATACCAGTAATACATCGAATGGTCGTGGCCGCTCTCCCCCGCCAGCTTGTACCACGCCGGAAGGTTGTCCAGCAGGATCCCCGCCTGCCGCTGCACCGTCGGGTTCTTCCCTCCCAGTCCCATGTACTCGTTCGCCAGCATCCCCACCGCCGTCAGCGCCAACCCATACCGGCTCGTCGCCACCCCGGTGTACCCCACGTACCCTTCCTCGTCCGTCACGCGCTCGAAATGATTCAGGATCCCGTACGCCACCTTCCACGGCACGTGCAATCCCGCCGCGTGCGCGCTCTTCAGCGCCATCACCTGCCACCCGGTCACCGACGTGTCGTTCCGGTCCGTCCGCATCTCCGTATAGTCCCACCCGCCGCCATGCTGCTGCGCCTGGTAGATATATCCGATCGCCCGCACCAGCGGCTCGCGCAGTTTCTCGTCCTTGCTCATGGCGTACGCCTCCGCCAGGCACAGCGTCGCGATGGCCTGGTTGTACATGCTCGTCTGCACACCCGGCCCGAACGCCCCCGTCCTCGCGTTCTGCGTCGCCAGCAGGTAGTCCAGCGCCCGTCCCGCCGCCTCTTTGAACTCCCCCTCCTTGTGCGTGTTCCCGTGTCCCAGAAACGATAGCAGCGCCAGGCTCGTCACCCCCACGTCGTAGTCCCCCGGCAGCCCCTCATGCTGTCTCGGCGCCGTCCCCTCGCACACGTCCCCCGCCGGACAGTGGTCCGTGTAGTTCGTCGCGGACCACTTCCCGTCCGCGTCCTGGTGTGCCGATAGCCACCGCAGTGCCGCCTTCACGGCGTTCTCCGCCGCCGGCGTCCCTCCGTGTCGCGCGATCCCGTTCTCCCGCCCGCCCGCCGACCGGTCCCCGATGATCCCCGTCCCCTGCGTCTCTCCCGTCCCGTACGTCGTGAAGCTCCCGCCCGGGCCCATCGTCAGGAAGTTCGTCGCCCCCGCATCCGGTCCCGACGGGATGCACCCCTCTCCACCCGTCTTCACCATCGTCTCCGGGGCATCCCGCGCAGGGAACGCCGGCAGACTCTCCGGCACCAGCTCCGGCGGCTCCGTCGGCTCGCTGCCACCCGTCGATTCCTGTTCCAGCGTCCGCGGAGCATACTGCACAAACTCCACCATCTCGGGCGGCTTCTCCATGTGCAGTTGGTACACCCGAACCCCCACAAAATACACCAGCCCCGCAAGGCCCGCGTGGAGCGCCAGGCTCGTCGCGAACGCCATGCCTCTGCTGACGAGGGAAACGCGAAGCTTCGGTTTGTAATAGAGCCGGCTCATCCTGTGGCCTGATAACGACTTGTGGTAGGTTCCTCGACCCCGCCTCGATCCACCTTATCATACTACATTATAGCGGGGTGTGCCAAAGTATTGTGCGCAATCAAAGCGCCCGATAGCGGGTCTTTGTGCCACCGACGTCTTGCCCGCCATACGTTTAAGACAAGCGGAAATTCCCTTGATTCTCGGCTGAGCGCTACATACAATTCCAGCGGATATTTCAGCGATTGTTGCCGGCACAAAAGCAACCCCCACAAAAAAGAACGATCGTACACTTGCAAAAGGAATTGACCGTGAAAAGAAGTGCAATCGTGTTGGCATGGGTGGTGGCGTGCGGATTGATGCTCTCCTGTGTTTCCATGGCAATGGCGCAGGAGGCCAATCCGCCCGCGACGGAGCCGGCGAAACCGGCCGCCCCGGCCAAGGTCACGCCCGATGGCGCGGCGCAAACTGCCGGAGCGGACTGGTTCCAGTTTCTCGGACCAAATCGCAACGGCGTGAGCGAAGGGCCGAAACTCTCGGCAAGCTGGGGGCCGAGCGGGCCGCCGGTCGTATGGAAAACGGATTGCCAGGTCGGTTTCTCCGGTCCGATGGTCAAGGACGGCATGGTGGTGATCATGGAACGGGGTCCCAAGCCGGAGGGCAAGTTGAAAGTTGCATCCACCGACGATGTTGGAACCAACGCAGTTCCCAAATTGCCCGGGGAAACCGTTCGAGTGCTGAATGCCAAAAACGGAGTCGAACTCTGGCGCAGCAATACCTTTCCTTGCGAGGCGATGGACCCGGACTCGTACTACTGGGGGTCCTGTGCCACGCCTGCCGGCGTCAAAGACAGGGTCGTCTGCCAGTTCCTCGACGGAAATGTGAGATGCTTCGAATTGAAGACGGGAAAATTGCTCTGGACAAGAGACTTGAACGCCGAGTTCGGCATGACGAAAAAGGGCTACCACCCTCCTTATCAAGCCTGCTCGTCTCCCCTGGTCGCAGGCGAACAGGTCGTCTTCATGGTCTGCACGGGAAAAATCGGATTGCTATCCCTGTCCGTTGCGGACGGACAGGAAGTGTGGCACACGCCACCCTTCGACAACTACGGCTCCTCAACCGGGTTCACGAAGATGGGCGACACTAACGTTGTCATCGCGGTGTCGTGTAAAGCGAACAGCAAGCTGTTCGGCGACGGCAGTGTGCTGGGCTTCAATGCGTTGAACGGGAAACTGTTGTGGTGCGGCAATGCCGGCAATAACGGCTACAACGCGCCGGAGCCCATTGCCAACGAAGGAATCCTTGTGGTCGAGGGCGGCGGCGGCGATGGTCCGACCGTGGCCTTTTCTCTTCCGGCAGCCGGCGATTCGAAGGCCCTGGAACTCTGGAAGGACAACGATCACCTGGCGCGTTTTTCCAACTACCTGGTCTATCGCGGCCTGGTGTTCGGCGAAGGGTATACTGCCCACGGCTCCAAGGCCGGGACCAGGCTGTTCTGCGATGAGGCCAGGTCCGGCAAGAATCTCTGGTTCGACCGGGTGAATGAGCGGCATCACAGCCTGATCGGCTCGGACGGCAAGGTGTTCCAACTACACGAGAACGGCGAACTCGCCGTGTTCGACGCGTCCGTCAGTGACGGATACAAGGAGTTGGCAAGGGCAAGAGTGGTGCAGCAGAAGAAGGGCGTGTGGTCGTTCCCGGCGCTGGTCAACGGGCGACTGTATGTCCGCACCGACAGCGAAGTGGTCTGCCTGGACCTGACGGCGAAGTAGGCGTGGCCCCGCTCCTGCAACCGTTCACGTGAAAAACTCTTCCGGCAAAGACCGGGAGATGCTCTGTAGAAAACACCTTTTTGTGACTGCTGTTTTTGTCTCCCCCCACAGGCAATGTCAACAACTTGGTGTCTTAGCGTCTCAGCGTCTTGCCCGGAGCATGCGGAAATGCGACTTTTCATGCCCGCCTGGTTGGCCGAATCGATCGAGTATTGGGTCCGCAAGACCCCCTCTCGCACCAACCGGTGGTTGGACCGCACCCCACGCTGGGCCATCCGCCGCACCGCCGACGCCAACCTCATCCGCCTGCTCCAGTACGTCTGGCGGCGCTCCCCCGCCGAGCGTAAGCGTTGGGAAAGTGGTGGTCTCAGGGAGCGCGACTTGCATTCACCGGACGTCCTCGCGCGCATCCCCTTCACCACCGGCCCAGACCTCGCCGACCGTCCCGAGGATTTCTTCTGCGTCCCGCCCGAAGAGCTCATCCACCTCTTCAGCACCTCCGGCACCAGGGGCACGGTCAAAAAAATCTATCTGACCGCGCGCGACCTCGACCGCCAGCTCACGCTCATGGGCGCGACCCTCTCGCGACTCCCCGGCGCCAGCCGTGCACTCGTCATGTACTGCACCGAGTACACCACCTGGTCCACCGGCCCCATCGCCCGGCGCGCCGTCGAACGCGCCGGGATGTTCGGCCTCCTCTCCAACACCCGTCACTCCGTTCCGGAGCAGATCCAGCTCATCAAGGAACACCACATCGATCTCCTCCTCGCCGCCCCCGCCTACCTCCACCGCATCACCGTCGAAGCCCGCGAAGACCTCCGCCGCCTCGGCGTCCGATACATCCTCCTCGCCGCCGAGCCGTGGTCCGAGGAGTTCCGCGCCATGATCGAGTCCGCCTGGGGCGCAAAGGCCCTCGACGTCTACGCTACCACCGAGTGCGCCTACGCCATCGCGGGGGAATGTCGCTGTCAGAACGGGCTGCACATCTCCGAGACCGACCTACGCGTCGAGATCGTCGACCCCGCGACCGGCCGCGTCCTCCCCGATGGCGTGGAAGGCGAAATCGTCGTCACTACCTTGAACCGCCGGGGCATGCCCCTCGTCCGGTACCGCACCGGCGACCTCGCCTCCCTCCTCTCCCGCCCGGAGCGCTGCGAGTGCGGACTCCCGCTCCGCAAGATGTCGCGCGTCCGCGGCCGCCTCGACGACATGCTCTTCTTCGGCGGCGACAACGTCTTCCCCGACGAGTTCGACCGCGCGCTCCTCGCCGTCCCTGGCGTCACCGATTACCAGCTCGTAATCGAAAAAGACAGTTATAAGGATGTCTGTCATGTCACCGTGGAGGCCGCCCGCCGCGACCAAGGCCTAAAGGACGCCGTCCTCCAGGCGCTCCTCGCCATCCCCCGCATCCGCGTCGCCAACGACGTCGCAAAGACATTCCACCTGGCGTCGGTCGATGTCGTCTCCCCCGGAGCGCTTTCCGCCGGCCGCCCCAAGACCCGCCGCATCATCGACCACCGCCCCCCTTCCGTCCGCCCCGCACCCCCTCCACACCCCTAACTCGATCCGCACCCCGCACCCTCGCCGGGCCACAAAATCCCTTGAAATCGGCACAGATGTCCTATATATTTATGACGGTTGGCAGCGCCGTGCGGAACGCCTGAACGGGATAACAGACCCACACCTTGCGCGAGGCCCGACATGGTCGCCGATATGCGCCCTGAACAGGCAAGCTCAACACGCGGGGGCAGGACGCAACTGCCTCTTCTCCGACGGTCACGTCCAATGGCTCAACGAAGTGGATTTCGAGAAACGGATGCAGGAGCAAGAGGCCAAACTCCGCGAACCCTTGGGGAAGATCCGAAAATAGGTTGCACCCCCGCCCGGCGCCGTCTACACTCGCACCCGGCGGCCGAGTCGCGGCGCGTCCCATGAACCCGTCCCTTCGTCGAGGCATGACATTGACGTACGTGCTGCTCGTCTACATGTGCGTGGTGATCGCGGCGGGCATCCTGCGCTACGGGCGCATGCTCCGGTCCGTCGTCGTGCGCGACCCGGTCATCACTCCCGCCACTTACGACCAGCGCGTGACCCCGGCCCCGAGCGTCTCCGTCGTCATCCCCGCGCGCAACGAGAAAGAGAACATCCGCGGGTGCCTCGAAAGCGTCCTCGCGCAGGACTATCCCAACTTCGACGTGACCGTGGTGGACGACCGGAGCGAGGACCGCACCGCCGAAATCGCGGAGGAGTTCGCCGCGCGCGACCGGCGCGTGCGGCTCATCCGTAACCGCGAACTCCCGGAGGGCTGGACCGGCCGGAACCACGCCCTCCATCTCGGCACGCTGGACGCGCCCGGCGAGTTCCTCCTCTTCCTCGACGCCGACACCGTCCACGACCCACGCAACCTCTCCCAGACCGTTACCTGCGCCGTAACCGAAAACATCGACATGCTTTCTCTCATCGGGCGTCTCAAGGACTCCACCTTCTGGCAGAAGGTCATGCACCCCGTGGCGGCTGTCCTCCTCATGGTCCAATACCCCTTGAGCGAGGTGAACGACCCGAAGTCGAAGAAGGCCTTCGCGAACGGGCAGTACGTCCTCATCCGCCGAAAGGTCTACGACGCCGTCGGCGGCCGCGCCGCCGTCCGCTCCGCCTTCGTGGACCTCGCACTGGCCGGCAACGTGAAAGACGCTGGATTCAGACTCCGGGTCGCGCACTCCGGGGAACAACTTTCGCAGACCTGGGGTCCACGCACCCTGCGCGGGATCTGGCGCATGTGGGTCCGAGTCTACCTCGGCGTCTTCCACCACTCCGGCCGGAAGATCCTCGCGGCGCTCTTCCGCGAGGTGTTCCTCTTCCTCGTGCCGTTTCTCCTCTTCCTGGGCCTGGCGGCGAGTGTGGCGACGGGGCACGGGACGCCGATGCTGTGGACGGTTTTCGCGCTGAGCGCTGCGGTCGTCGCCGGACAGCACGCTATGGGCGTCGTGAGCTATCGGCTCGCCGACGCGGACCTGCGCTACCTGGCACTGGCCCTCCCGGCGGGGTTCATCCTCGCGGGAATCCTCTTCCACGCATGGGTGACGCTTGTATTCAACCGGAGCGTGGAGTGGAAGGGCCGGCGGGTGAGGCCGGGAGGAGGCGCGCCCCCTTCGCCTTGAGCGTCGAGCGTTCCGCCGGGCGATGCTCCCCCCCGGCCCATGAATAGAAAGGATGGACATGACCATGCCCGTTCCTCCAGCACCGAGTCCCGAGATGCGAAGCGAAGGCGTTCCCGGCGCCGCGCCGCCGAGGCCGGAGTCTCCGCTCAACGAAAGCCACTTCCTCATGATCCGCCGCGCCCGCGCCGCCCAGGGCGTTGTCCGGAAGGCCTCGCGCGTCGCCGCGTGGGACGCCGGGATCACCCTCACCATCGGCCTCGCGGGAATCCTCTTCTCTACGCTGGTATCGTGGAGCTGGCTGGGCATTTTCATCACCGCCGGCATCTCCGGCGTCGGGGTCGCCGGACTCGCAGGATGGGACCGCATGCAGGACGGGAACCCGTCCGCCGCGACGCTCCTCGGATTCAACCAGATCGTTCTCATGGGTCTCATCGTAATCTACTGTGTCATCCAGATGGCGACGTTCTCACCGGCGGAACTGACCGCGAGTGCGGGAAGCCTCAAGGGATTCGGCGACTTCGGGTCGCTGGGCATCGACTCGGCGCTGACGGACGCCGGGCCGGCGCTGGTCCGCGGGTTTTACGGCCTGATCATCCTGCTGACCGTGTGCGGGCAGGGCGGGATGGCGTTCTACTATTTTTCGCGTCGGCGGCGCCTCGAAGAGTTCCGCAGCGACGCGCCGGACTGGGTGCGGCGGCTCTTCCGCGAGCTCAACATCTGAAGCCGCGCAGGGGGCCGCAGCGGGGGAGGCCGCGCGGCGCGAGACGCCAGTAATATCCATCTCTTTACACATGATACCCTATTGCCATGCGTTGCCGCAGCGAGGGGCGCAAACCCGTTGACTTCATGCGAAAACACGGTAAGATTAGCACGGGCGGCGGGGGTGGCGCGAGTCTTGCGGATTTCTCGAAAGATGCGCCAGAATCCGGCGAATGTTCGCGCGGCTTCCGTCGTCTAAGGGGCTGATTCGAGGGGCCCATGGAGCCTTCCATCCCGTCACAACGAGTCGTTTTTCGGCGCCTTCCTGTCGCGCTAGCGGCCTTGTTCGCCGCCGCGGCGGCCCTGTTTGTCCCCGCACGCGCCCTCTTTGGCGCGGAAATCACCCTTCTTGACGACCGCGTGTGGGAAGGGGTGATCGTGCGCGAAGACAAGGACGTGGTGGTGCTCGACACAGCCGGCGGGGAGATCGAGATCACCCGGACGGCGATCAAGGCGATCGACCGGAGCCCCACCCGCCGCGAACTCTACCAGATCAAGCTGGACGCGATCGACCGGAACGACCCGGACCAGCATTACCTGCTGGGGCTCTGGTGCCGGCGGCAGAACCTGACGAAGGAGGCGGAGTATCACCTGAACTACGCGATCGGCCTGGACCCGGAACACGAGGGGGCGCGGCGCGCGCTGGGGCAAGTGAAATATGAAGGCAAGTGGATGGCTGAAGCGCAGGCGAAAGAGGCCCAGGGGTTGCGGTTCTACAACGGGCGCTGGATGACGAAAGAGGCGGCCGCGCAGGCGGAGGCGGAGGACCTGAAGAATTCGATGAAGGCGGAACTGGGCCGCCAGGTTCGGGCTCTCGCGGAGGCGATTGCGAACCCGCGGAGCGACGAGGCGAAGCGCCGAGCGATGAGACAGCTCTG
>Ga0182017_10003622_pt1 | contig 11508 bp, 11 predicted proteins | sample 712E3DmetaG_FD_120492 | JGI IMG/M metagenome (GOLD analysis project Ga0182017, IMG submission 120492) | Permafrost microbial communities from Stordalen Mire, Sweden - 712E3D metaG | ecosystem: Environmental > Terrestrial > Soil > Wetlands > Permafrost | place: Sweden: Stordalen | collected... | reverse complement strand
TTTTTGATAATACTTTTTTGTCACTAAAAGTCAAAAGTCAATCGAGTAAAATTCAGGATAAAATAATAACTGATAATTGTGCTTTTATATTAAAAAATAAAACAACAAATTTAATATTTAGTTTTGGCCATCAAGGCGCAAAAAACCTGCAATATCTATCTAATCATATATATTCAATAGACAAGAATAAATATGAAAATATCCATATCATAATATTTAAAAATTCTGAAGAACTAAATGAAGCAAGGCAGGTAAATAAAGCCACTGTATATAAAAGAAGTTTTTTTACATCGTTTGATAAAATTTGTGCTAAAGACATTGAAGTTGATAAAGAGGCCTATGAAAAAATATTTTCAATAAATTGGGACCATAGCAAATGTAAAAATAAGTACCAAAATATAGCTGGTTTACAGAATATTGATATTATAGATAACATACTTGTTGGGACAGAAGAATCCAAATTATATAAGTTGACTTTTAAAACAGAGGATTCTATTGATATTTTACCTGGTCAATTTATTATGATTGATACTTTAAAAGAACGACAAATAGAAATATCAGATCATCATAAACCGAAAATCCTTAGTTCAATCTCAAGTGTTAAACCAAATATTCATAATGATTTAAATACAACGCGATTATCATATTTAAAGCGTCCGTTTGGGATTTACAGGACATATTATGAGAATTTCAGATATGATTGTTCATCAAAACTGAATTTAGAAAAAGAATTAGCTGCTATTTTGTATACGATAAAACCAAATAAGTTTGAAATACTATATAAAGTATTGGACGATGGAGTAGGTACGAACGAATTATCAAAATTGGTTAAAGGTGATAAAGTCGAAATTTTGGCTCCTCTTGGAAAAATATTTGATTTTAGGGAAATTTTAAAAGAGAAAATTGATGAAATTCATATAGTAGGTGGTGGAGTGGGCATTGCGCCACTGGTTTATTTAGTACAAGTGTTGAGATATTTTAATATTAAAGTTAAAGCTTTTATTGGTATTGAAAATTACAATTCTCTTAATTATTTTGATGCAGATATAGATCCACAAAGTTTTACCAGTACCGGCAGAAATGCCAAGATATATGTTGATGATTTGAAATATTTGGGATTATCTGAAACTTCAGATATCTATATGGCATTTCTGAGTGATACTAGTGAAGAACAATCGACAGATATTAAAAATGTATTTAAGGGGAGCTTTATTACTGAACCCTATGCAGAATATTTAAAGAAACATAATAATTTGAAAATTCTTACTTTTACTTGTGGTCCCATTCCTATGATGCAAAAAGTGCACAATATTACTGCCCTTTATAACATAAAATCATATGTTTTAATGGAAAAAAGGATGGCTTGTGGAATAGGTGTATGTTTCTCTTGTGTATGTAAAACAATTGTAAATGGTGAAAATCATTATTCTCGTGTATGTATAGATGGCCCTATAATTGAATCAAAACTAATAAACTGGAATGAAACTTTCATGCTTAAATGATGTTAAATTTGAAGGAGAAAGCACAAAAAATTAAGTATATAACAAGGAGATTTGACCAAGTGCATGAAAGTTCGCCGGAGGAGCTTGTGGGTGGTATCGCGGGAGAGACCGGCAACAAAAACCATTGTGTATCATTTAAGTTTATAAATTGCTGTAATTAAATATGTTAACCAGATTATATTCTCATGAATAAAAATCTAAGTGTAAGGATAAAGAACATTTCATTAAAAGCGCCTCTTTTAACTTCTTCCGGTACTTCCGGAAGCAAGGATGAAATTAATTTTTTAGAAAACAGGAAGACAATATTGGAATCTTTGGGAGCTTTTGTAACAAAAGGTGTTTCTATTACAAAAAGTCTGGGGAACCTGGATCCACGGATTGTTGAAGTCAGATCCGGGATACTGAATTCTATAGGTATACAGAATAAAGGTGTAAGAAAATTTTTTGAAGAAGATGTTCCAGAATTACGAAAGTATAAAATACCCATTATTGTTAATATTTCAGCCGGTACAGTTGAAGAGTTCGGTGAATTAGCTGAAATAATCAGATCCAGCGATAAAACTCATGCGATAAGCGGTTTGGAAATTAACGTATCATGTCCTAACATAAAAAAGGGTGGTGCTGCGTTTGGGGCAGATCCTCACATAGTGGAGCAGGTTGTTAAAGTAATTAAATCCAAAGTTCAGGATTCACTGTGTTTAATTACCAAACTTAGTCCAAATGTTACCGATATTACACAAATTGCAAAAGCTGCAATAAATGGTGGAACCGATGCTTTATCAATGATAAATACTTTGAGAGGAATGGCAATCGACACTAATACCATGAAACCTATATTGGGAAATCAAGTGGGCGGTTTGTCCGGGCCATGTATTAAACCTGTTGGATTATATATGGTTTATGAATGCTTTAGAAGTATACCAGAATGTAAAAGAAAAGAAATTCCAATCATAGGTATAGGAGGAATTTCAAATTCAAACGATGTTATGGAATATATTTTAGCTGGAGCAACAGCTGTTGGAATAGGTACTCAATGGTTCATCAATAATACTATTTTTGAAAAAATACACAAAGATTTGACAGAATATTTATCTAAGAATAACCAAACTATAAATAATTTAATTGGAAAGGCAAATATTGAATAATTTACTATTCATAGAATAAAATAATTATCTTTCGAAAAAAGTATTGATTATAGATGTAAAAAATAATGATATGGCAGTAATCCTAAGAGAAGTAGTAACTAAAAAAGATTTAAAAGAATTCATTTATCTACCTGAGAAAATTCATAAAGATCAAAAGAATTGGTTGCCACCAATTTATATTGATGAAAAGAAATTCTTTGATCCGAAAAAAAATCTATCCTTCCGTGGTTGTGATTACAGATTATTGCTGGTGTATAGAGATGCAAAACCGGTAGGAAGGATTATGGGAATTATTAATAACAATCATAATGAAGTATTCAAAATTAAAAATGGCAGGTTTGCTTATTTTGATTGTTATAATGATCCTGAAGTTTCAAAAATGCTTATAAACGAAATTGAAAACTGGGCAAGGCAAAAGGGGATGAATAAAATCATCGGTCCATATGGTTTTACTGATCGGGATCCACAGGGGTTGCTTATTAAAGGATTCGAATATGAACCTGTTGTTGACAGTGCTACAAATCCTGAGTATTTACCGGTATTAGTTGAGAATGAAGGATACGAAAAAGAACTTGATTGCCTCATTCACCGCTATCCTTTAACTATTGAATTACCAGAGATTTATCAGCGTATATATCAAAGGGTGATTTCAAAAAAAGATTTGCAATTTCACGAGTTTACAAAGCGCAAACAACTTAAAAAACTTATTGTTCCGGTACTAAAAGCAGTAAATGTTTCTTTTAGTGATATTTATGGTTTTATGCCAATGGATGAAAAAGAGATGTTCGAATTGGCAAACCGCTATTTGCCCATTTTAGATCCAAAATTTGTAAAAATTGTTACTAAAGGGGACAAAGTTGTAGCATTCTTAATAAGTATGCCAAACTGTTACAAGGGAATACAAAAATCCAAAGGAAGATTGCTGCCATTTGGTTTTTTTCATATCCTTAGAGCCATGAAAACAGCCAAATCAATTAATACTATGTTAGGAGGTATAACTCCTGATTTTCAGAAGCAGGGACTGGACATGTTTCTTTTCATAACAACTGTAAATGCTGCTAAACAGGCGGGAATGACCAGTATCGATACGCACGTGGTAATGGAAGACAACAAGGATATGATGGCTGAAACCAAGCGCTATGGATCTTTTGAAATTAAAAGATTCAGGGTATATCAAAAACAGCTATAAACTTCAGATAGTTAATTATTTGTAATAGCTCATTTTATTTATTAATTGATAAATTTTAGATTAGTTTTATCTGCTTAAAAGAGAACTATCTCCATAACTTAGAAATCTAAAATCATTTTCCAGGGCATATTGATAAATTTTTTTCCAATTATTTTCTCCAACAAATGCAGCAACCAGCATCAAGAGGGTACTTGCAGGCTGATGAAAATTGGTAATCAATCGTTGAACTACCATAAACTTGTATCTTGGAACTATCATTAGTTTAGTTCTGGCATCAATTGCATCAATATTGTTTTTAATACAATATTCTAAAATGGCTTTCAAAGCTGAAATTGTTGAATAGTTGTCAGGTAAATTATAGGCTTCCCATTGTTCAATATTAAATGGCTCTCTGCTATTCTCAAGAAGTTTTACACCTGTCCAATAAATGCTTTCAAGCGCTCTTAAAGATGTGGTTCCCGTAACTGTGATATTACCATCGAAATCAATTAAATGCTGAATTAATTCTTTTTTTATTATGAAAGGTTCACTGTGCATCAGATGCAATACAGCATTTTCTTCTTTTACCGGGATAAATGTACCGGCCCCAACATGAAGCGTCAGTCCAACTGATAATATGTTTTTGTTGTCTAATTTTTCAAATACTGATGGTAAAAAGTGCAGACCTGCCGTAGGTGCAGCTACTGAGCCATTTTGTGACGAATAAATGGTTTGGTATCTCGTACAATCTATCTCCTCGCTTGGACGGTTCAGGTAAGGGGGAATTGGTGTTTTACCAAAAGAATCCAGAATTTCTCCAAAACAATATTTGGTTGGTTCCCATTTAAAGTGAATAATACTCCATTCTTTGTGACTTTCTTTTTTTGAAACTTCTATAATTATTTTATTGTCATTTATTAAAAATTCTTCTTTCAGAATTTCATCTTTCCATTTTTTCATGTTGCCCACCAGGCATTTCCATTTGCACGATCCTTCTTGTCTGAAGGCTTTAGAATAATCAGCCGGTTCATGTGGTTCAAGACAAAATATTTCAATTATTGATCCGGTTTTCTTCCGGAAAAGCAAACGGGCCTGAATGACCCTGGTATCATTATAAACCATTAAACTATTGGAAGGCAAATGTTTATCCAGATCAGAAAATGCATCTGTACTTATTTGTCCGTTATCATAAACCAACAACTTTGATGAATCCCTGCTTTCAAGTGGATATTTTGCAATTTTTTCTTCAGGTAAATCATAATTATAGTCGCTGATTGGAATGTATTGCATACATTTTAATTTAAATGGCGCAAAAATAGCTAATTTTGCATCCCTTATAGGTAAAAAGTGATGGAAATACGAAAAGGAGATAAAGTAAAATTTTTAAATGAAGCCGGTGGTGGAATTATAGTTAATATCATCGATAATAAGAAGGCAATTGTGCAAATTGAAGATGGTTTTGAAATACCAGTACTTTTAGATCAACTTATTGTCAGTGAGCCTACAAACCATAAGAATAAGGTAATAGAAGAAATAATAGACAAGCCGTCTTTGGTCGGTTCAAATAAAAATATAAATAAACAAGTTAAAAATGCTCATATAAAGTCAGTTAAAGAATTTAATGAGATTGCGAAACCTCTTTTTGCTATTACTTCAGTGGGGAAAAATACAACTGATGAAGAAAGGGTTTTTATTTTGTATTTGCTTAATGATGGCGATTACCGTTTGAGTTACATTGTTTCTTTTGAAAAGGAAAATAAATTAAAGTTATTGGATAAGGGTGAATTGGAGACAGATACAGTGGCAAATCTTGGTAGTATTCAATATAAGCAATTGCTTTCTTTTCAGGCAATTGTAATTGATATTTTGTTTTACTCTGAATATGAATTTAAAGCTCAGATTCCAATTCATTACAGGCTTAATCTTCAAGCTGGTCATACATTCATTTCTAATTTTAAAGAAACTGAGTATTTTGATGAACCGGCATATCTGGTTGATTTAATTGAAAATAGAATTTTCGAAGAACATTTATCTGAAACGAAAAATATTAAGGTTAAAGATTTTATAGATAAAAAGTCGGTTGTAAAAGTTGATGAAATTGAAGAAGTTGATTTGCATATAGAGGAGATAATTGATAATGATGCCAACTTATCAAATGGAGAAATTATGAATTTGCAGATGGCGCGATTTACTACTTCTCTGGATGGTGCGATAAATGGGAAAACCAAAAAGATTGTCTTTATTCATGGGGTAGGTAATGGTAAACTTCGATATGAGTTACGAAAAACACTTGACACTAAATATCCCGATTTGAAATATCAGGATGCATCGTTTGCTGAATATGGATATGGTGCAACAATGGTGATAATAAGAAAATAGAATATAGGGAAATTAGAAAAAAATAAAGAAATAGAGTTTATATTATTAATAAATAACAAACTAACAATAGTTTTAAAGTCCCCTATGGAGATATAGGGGCCTCATTAATGCGGGTCGTTCTATCGCTGTTCACAAATGTGAGGAGAGGAAAGTCCGGGCAACACAGAGCGCCATGCTTCCTAACAGGAAGATATCCGAAAGGGTATAGCAGTGTGACAGAAAATAACCGTTCGTCGAACTTAGGTGTAAGGTCCGCCTTCTCCACGGCTACGACGGACAAGGGTGAAAAGGCGAGGTAAGAGCTCACCGGTCCTGGTGGTGACATCAGGAGCCGCACATCTCATGGGTTGCAAGGCCACGTATACCGGCAATTAAGGATTGCTCGTCCAATGCCGGGGGGTAGGCCGCTAGATCCTGGTGGTGACATCAGGACAAGATAAATGATAGAAATCCTGCTTGCGCAGGAAACAGAACCCGGCTTACAGACCCGCTATTTGACAAAAAGCGCCATAATATAAATATGGCGCTTTTTATTTTCTGAAATAAATATATTTAAGTTTATGATTTAAATCGTTTTCTGATATGCCAAAACATCCAATATTTGTCCAAATTTCTCACCAACTTTAACATAATGAGCACATCGGGAATATCCTGCTTTTTCAAATAATTTGATACTTTCGGTATTTGTACCGGTTATAACCCCGATAAGATTTTTTATAATTGTTTGTTTTGCAATATTTTCAAGATGACCCAGTACTTCAATACCTAAACCTTTGTGACAAAACTCAGGTTTCAGATATAGAGTAACTTCTGCAGTCCTGTTATATGCCTGGCGTTTCTTGAAATAAGTAAAATAGCAGTAACCGGCAATTTCTTTATTATAATACACCAGATAAGCTTTATAGACAGGGTGATCAATAAAAATGAACTCTTTCAACTCTTTTATTGAAATTGGTTCGGTATGAAAAGTAGCTGTTGATTTTAAAATATAGTAATCGTAGATTTCTTTAATTAAAGTAAAATCAGAATCCTTTAGAGGAACGAATTTAATATTGTTCATTTTTTTTATTTCTAAAATTCCCACCTGACAATTTCACTCAAAGATTTTCGTGCTGAAATATGCCTGTCAGAATCTGAAGAATCTGCAGGGTAGGCGAGTGGCAGGATTGCAATTGGTTCAACATGATCATTAAGCTGAAGAATATTACTGCATTTTTTAGGATCAAAATTACAAATCCAGCAAGTTCCAAGTCCGAATTCAGTAGCTTGCAGCGTCATGTGATCAATAGCTATAGCCAAATCTATGTCACAATGATCTTTATTATCGGAACGTATCCATCCTTTTTTATGATCAGCGCAAGCCACAATAATAACCGGAGCAGTTTTTAACCAATCACGATGATATGCTTCTGCAATTTGATTTCTCTTATCTTCATTTTGTATGACATAAAATATCCACGGTTGTTTATTAGCTGCAGATGGAGCAATCCGTGCTGCCTCAAGAACTTTCAATAACTTGTCTTCTTCAACGGGTTTAGTAAGATATTTGCGTGAAGAAAATCTTGTTTTTGCCAATTCTAAAAAACTGGTCATTTTTTTGTTTCGAATTTTAGTATTGTTTGTCTTATCTGAACCAACCTGCTCAATAAATTTTCAAGTAAATCAAGTTTTAGCATATTGGAACCATCAGATTTTGCCTCTGCGGGATCAGGATGTGTTTCAACAAAAATACCATCAACACCCACGGCAATACCGGCTCGTGCAATAGTTTCTATCATTTCTGGTCTGCCTCCCGAAATTCCTGTTGATTGATTTGGAATTTGAAGAGAATGTGTAATATCTAGAATAACAGGGAATCCTGTTTTTTGCATTTCAATAATTCCGCGGTAATCAATAACAATATCCTCGTATCCAAACATGGTTCCACGCTCTGTAAGCATGACCTTTTTATTCCCTGAATCAACAATTTTTTGAGCAGCAAACCGCATTGATTCAGGCGCGATAAACTGACCCTTTTTAATATTGATTACCCTGCCTGTCCTGGCAGCGGCTACAAGCAATTCGGTCTGCCTGCATAGAAATGCCGGAATCTGTATGATATCAACATATTGTGAAGTTAAGCACGCTTCTTCCTGGTTGTGTATGTCTGTTACCACTGGAATTTCATATATCTCAGCTAAAGTTCTTAGTATTCTTAATGCTTTTTCATCGCCTATACCTGTAAATGAATCTAATTTTTGCCTGTTGGCTTTTCTGAAGGAAGATTTATAAATAAAAGGGATTTTGAGTTTTTCAGTAATTTCCAGAATCTTTTCTGCTGTTTCAAATGCAATTTTCTCACTTTCAACCACGCAAGGACCGGCCATAACAAAAAAATTGCCACTTTCAAGATTATTCAGATTTTCAATTTCTGATAGAAAAAAGTTATTCATTTTATTTGATATAATTTAAATTTTACAAGAGCGTTTGTTTCTAAATCCGCTATATACAATTCATCCAGCATAATCAAAGCTGTTTTCAAGAAAACTTCAAAGTCTAAATTTAATTAATTTGAAAAGAAAAGCAATAAAATATGACTAGTACTAATAATCATATTTTTTTTTCCATAATTCCAGGAGTCTTATTCTTAGCTCTTTTTCCTTTAAATTCTCACCCGGCTCATAAAACTTTTTGCCTGAAATTTTCTCTGGCATGAATTCAAGGTTGATGAAATTCTTTTCAAAACTATGGGCGTATTTGTAATTGGCGCCGTACCCTAGATCTTTCATGAGTTTTGTAGGTGCGTTTCTTAAATGGAGAGGCACAGGTAAATCACCTGTTTGTTTTGCAAATTCAAGCGCTTCATCTATAGCCATGTATGCCGAATTACTTTTTTGAGAAGTAGCCAGATAGATGGCAGTTTCAGATAATATAATACGGGCTTCCGGCATTCCAATTACATGTATCGCCTGAAAACAACTATTAGCAAGTAAGAGGGCATTAGGATTTGCCAATCCGATATCTTCAGCTGCCAGAATAACCATTCGTCGTGCAACAAATTCAATATCTTCACCACCGTTTAACATCCTGGCGAGGTAATAAACTGCTGCATTTGGATCGCTTCCCCTTATCGATTTTATGAAAGCAGAAATAATATCATAGTGCTGCTCACCACTTTTATCATAGAGAGCAATATTTTTTTGAATTATGTCAAGAGTAATATGATTGTCAATAACTATCGACTTATCACCAGTATTTTCTTTATCATTTATTTGGGAATTAACTATAATTTCCAGTGCATTAAGTAATTTGCGTGCATCTCCGCCAGCTATTCTTAATAATGCCTCTGTTTCAATTATTGTAATTTTGCTTTTTTTCAAAATTATATCGTTGATTATAGCATGGTCCATTATGGCTAATAGTTGCTCGTCACTCAAAGGATTCATAACATAAACCTGGCAGCGGGAAAGAAGCGGTGAAATGACTTCAAATGAAGGATTTTCTGTAGTAGCTCCAATCAGGGTAACAATTCCTTTTTCTACTGCACCTAATAAACTATCCTGTTGGGATTTACTGAAACGGTGAATTTCATCTATGAATAGTAAAGGGCCTCCTTTTCCGAATAATTGCAGATTTTTTGCTTTTTCAATGGCCTCTCGAACATCTTTGACTCCGGAATTTATAGCACTAAGCATATAAAATGGACGTTCTAACTGATTTGCCAGTAAACCGGCCAAAGTAGTTTTACCTACTCCTGGCGGTCCCCAGAAAATCATGGAATGCATAGCACCGGAATCAAGACTTTTTGTAATAGAACCTTTTTTACCAATTAAATGCTCCTGACCTATAAATTCTGATAATAATTTAGGTCGAATCCGGTCTGCTAAAGGTTGACTTATGCTCATTTATTTGATAATAAATTAACTTACTTATCTTTAGGATTGAATTATTTATATAATTTTCATATTTTGGTCATATAATTTTAAAACGGCTTTTTAATATAAAACACATTCAATCGAAAAATAAGTTCATGAAATGCAAATTAATTTTATTTTAGAATAAATTTGTATTTTAAGCTAAAAACTTAATGTTTAATAGCGTTAATTTTATAAAGTGATTCAAGATAAGATTTTAAGATTTTATAAAATTAAGATTTGTAGATTTTTGAAAAGATATTTTTTTATTTAGGGAATTATTAACTAAAGAACATCATGGGGAAACTTTATAATCTTCAATATCTGGAAGAAATTTCTTCCGGTGATAGAGAATTTATTATTGATATGTTAAATGATTTCGTTAAAAATACTCCCAGTGTTTTAGCTGAAATTGATGGATATATTAATGCTTCTGACTGGGCACAACTATATAAGACTCTTCATAAATTAATACCAACCTTTGAATTTGTTGGGGCAGAATGCATTCGAACTGATTTAAGAAATCTGGAGCAATTTTCTAAAACACAGACAAATCTTGAATTAATTAATCCTTTAATTTTCAATATTCGATCTTATTGTAATGATATTATATTAGAAATAAAATCTGATTATAACATTTAAAACTAAAGACTATATGAAAGTACTCATTGTTGAAGATGACAGTATGACGCGAAAAGCGTTAGAGCATAGAATGAAGATAGATGGTTATGAAGTAATTTCTGCCGCGGATGGTAAATTGGCTTCAGAAATATTTGAAAATCACAAAATCGACATTCTTCTTACAGATTTGCATATGCCTAATTTTAGTGGTCTTGATTTAATAAAATTTGTTAGAAATAAAATGAAGCTTAATATTCCTATCATCATGGTAACCCGTGTTGGTTTGGAGGAAACTGTTCTGTCAGCTTTTGAGCTAGGAGCTGACGATTATATTACAAAACCTTTTAGTCCGGATGAACTCTCTTTAAGAGTCAAAAAGGCTCTAATCAGAAACAAGTAAGTATGACAATTAATTGTTGCCTGGTACAATTTGACATTGATTTAGAAAACAAAACAAACAACTTGTCTAAAATTGACAAGCTTCTTAAAGGAACATCTTCCAAAAATTCTGTTATTTTCTTACCTGAATTTTTTAATGGCAGCTATCCGGAGAATTTAAAAATTGGTGCTGAAGATATGAGCGGACCAACCGTCAATTGGATGTCAGAAAAAGCTGTCCGGTACAACTCAGTTATCGCTGGTAGTTTGATCATAAAGGAAGAAAATGAATTTTACAATCGTTTTATCTGGTGCTTTCCTGATGGCAAAATTCAATATTATAATAAGCGTCATATGTTTTGTATAGATGGAGAAGAAAATTTATTAAGTCCAGGTAAAAAAAGAGTTGTAATTGAATATCA
>Ga0182017_10003621_pt1 | contig 11509 bp, 5 predicted proteins | sample 712E3DmetaG_FD_120492 | JGI IMG/M metagenome (GOLD analysis project Ga0182017, IMG submission 120492) | Permafrost microbial communities from Stordalen Mire, Sweden - 712E3D metaG | ecosystem: Environmental > Terrestrial > Soil > Wetlands > Permafrost | place: Sweden: Stordalen | collected... | reverse complement strand
TGAAAAAACGCATCGCGTTCGCCCTCGCGAAGCACGGGGCCTTCGAGAAATGGAACCATCTCATCGAGAACCGCCAGATCGCCGGTGACTTGGACATAATGCGCCACGGAATAGGCGAGCCAACCGCGATCGTCCGAGACGCGCGTGCGAATGCCGCGTTCGGATTCCGGCAGCCACCAATGCTGTACATCGCCTTCGGCGAATTGCCGCGCAGCGGCTCTCAGAAGATGCGCGCGCGCCAGATCGGGCCGCGCCACGCAAAGCGCCATCACATCCTGCAACTGATCGCGGAACCCGTAGGCGCCGCTTGCCTGGTAGAAACCGGTGCGCGCCCAGAGACGGCACGCCAGCGTTTGGTAGGGCAGCCAGCGGTTCAAGAGAATGTCCAACGAGCGGTCCGGAGTCTTCACCTGCACGGTTCCGAGAGTCTCGTCCCATTGCTGCGTCACCGCGCTCAGCACGGCATCGAGATCGGCCTCGCGATATTTCAGGAGCAGAGCTTCGGCTTCCTTCTTTGTCGCCGCCTGACCAAGAAAGAAGACGATCTCCGTCACACCGGCGGCGCTCAGCCTGACCAGCGTTTGCAGCACGCCGCAGGGATCGAGCCCGGCGCCGACTTGATTGGACAGAACCGTTCCGGCGATCATGCCCAGCGGCCGGTCCAGCGCGCCGTCGCGGCCGATGAATTCCGTGCGGTCGCCCGTCCAAGCGGTTTGCCGGCCGTTCAGATCCGCGAACGCCACCCGGTCGCCGAACTGATCGTTCCAAGGATTCTGCGCGAAGATCGCGCCCGTTTGGGGATTGACTTCGGTCAGGATGAAAGGCGCCGTCGAGGTTCGGTTTGCGCCGAGCACCCATTCGACATAAGCCGTGACGGAAAGGCGCCGTGCGCGCCCCGAACGATTGGCGATTTTGAGACGCGAAATCTTGATCGAATCGCCGACCGGCACGTATTGCATCAGCTCGAGCGCTATCCCATGCGAGGCATGTTCGAAGCGGCTATAGCCTTGTCCGTGCCGCGCCGAGTAAGCCGAAGTCTTTTCGCGTATGGGAAGCGACGTAGGCCCCCAGACCTCGCCGGTATCCTCGTCGCGTACGTAGATCACTTCGCCGGGCGCATCGCCGATGGGATCGTTCGACCACGGCGTCAGCTGGTTCTGCTGGCTGTCGACCGACCAGGTGAAGCCGCCGCCGTCGGTCGAGACCTGGAAGCCGAACGCAGGATTGGCGACGATATTGACCCAAGGCGCGGGCGTTCGTTCATTGCCTTCAAGAATTGTCAGATATTCGCGGCCCTCGTTCGTGAAGCCGCCGAGCCCGTTGAAGAATTCCATCGCCGGCTGTGCCAGGAGCGCTTCAGGTGCCGCGGCCGGCGGCGTGCGCCGTGGCGGCGGCGCGCTGGCGGCCACGAAGTGACGGGCGCGGTTTATCTGCTCGGCCAGCGAGCCGCGATTGCCGTGCAGCACGGCGCGTGCGGTCGCCTGAAGCAGGGCACGCACTTCCTGCGGGACCAGATCGGCACGCAGGGCGAAGACCGCGCCACGCGCATCGTCGCTCGCGAGCCGGGGCATCGACTGATTCATCCGCACCAGCGCGTCGAGTGCGATTTGCAGGTCCTGGATATAGGATGCGGCGCGGTCGTTGACGATTACCAGATCGACCGCTAGCTGCTTGAGCCGCCAGTATTCGTGCGCGCGCAATAGCTGACGCACGAGCTGCAAATCGTCCTCTTCATCGATCCGGACCAGGACGATGGGCAGATCGCCCGAAATCCCTTGCGCCCACAGCGTGGACGCCTTGCGCGCGCCGCGCTTGAGGGCATCGGCCGGCGGCCGCAGCGTAGGGTCGGAATAGAGGACATGATTGCCAAGGCGCTGAAACAGATGCGCCTCGTCCGAGCCGATGCCGAGATGGCGAAGCTGCATCTGCGCCTGCGTCCAGGCAAGCGTGGTTGCCCGTTCGAAGGCCATCGAATCGTGATGCTTGTCGGCCAGATCGAGAACCTCGTCGCGTGACGCTGCGACCATGGTCCAGAACGCGATGCGCGCCGTCGCCCCCGGCGGAATGCGCACGCGCTGGCGCAGGCTGAAGATCGGATCGAGAACAGCCCCGGTGGTGTTGGACAGCGGCCAGCCCTCGGCAATCGCGGCGGGCGAGCGAATGGTCTGCCCACGCCCGAGAAAGCGCGCTCGATCGGTCTCGAATTGCACGTCGCCGAGACTTTCGCCTTCGACCACGGCGAGATGCGCCGCCCAAACCAGCGGATCGCCGGACGAGCGCCGCCGGCGCGTCGCGACGATGGCTCCGAGAGTGGACACGAACTCCGTCTCGACGAACAGCTTGGCGAAAGCCGGGTGCGCCACATCGTCCGCCTGGCGCGCCAGGGCGATCTCGGCGTAGGAGGTCAGCTCGATTTCGCGCGTGCGCAGTCCATGGTTGGTGATGGAAACCCGGCGGACCTCCGCATCGTGCTCGGGCGAGACCATGACATCCAGAATCGTCGTAATGGCACTGTCGCGACGGACGATTTCGACGCGGTCTTCGGAGAACGTCACCTCATAAGTGTCCGGTTCGACCACGCTCGGCTGATAGCCAGCCGACCAGATTTCGTCGGTGCGCACGTCGCGCAAGAAGATATAGGCACCCCAGCCATCGCAGGTGAGGTCTTCGCGCCAACGCGTGATCGCGATGTCATGCCAGCGGCTATAGCCGGAGCCCGCCGCCGTCACCATCGTCGAATAGCGCCCGTTCGACAGGATTTGCGTGCGCGGAATGCGCGAATGGGCGGACTTATAATGGCGCTGGATTTCGGGTACGAGGCTCGCAATCTCGGCGTCTTGCCCGGTCTGTTCCGGCGGCGGTCGGGCCACGGCGACGTCGCGCGGCATGCGCTCCTGCAGCAGAAGCTCCGCTGCCTGCACGATGGGCTCCGCATGGAAGCGCGCGCGCATCGCGCCGTCGTGCAGCGCGTTGGCGATGGCCACCAAGGTCATCGACTGGTGATGCGCCATGTAGGCGCGAATGACGGCGAATTTCGCGCCTTCGGGCAGGCGCGCGCGCGTATAGTCGAGCGCTTCGTACCAGCCATAGGCTCCGCGGGCGCCAAGGCCGGCCATGCGGCTGTAATTGCGCGCGGCGGCGGTGGGATCGATCATGGACGCCAGGCCGCTCGCATAGGGCGCGATGACGACGCTTTCGCTGAGCGCGCGTTTGTATCCGAGGTCTGGAACGCCGAAGCTCGAATACTGGTAGGTCTGCTCGATGTCGCGCGCATTGTATTCCGATTCCGACATACCCCAGGGCACGCCGAGTTCGTCGCCGTATTTCGCCTGCCGCCAGACCACCAGCCGGTTGGTCTGCTCCAGCAGGCTGCCGGTCGGCGCGCGCATCACCAGCGACGGCATCAGATATTCGAACATCGATCCGGACCAGGAAATAAGCCCTGAACTGTCGCGGATCGGTGTCAGCGTGCGTCCGAGCCGGAACCAGTGTTTGGCCGGCAAATCGCCCTTGGCGATGGCGACGAAGCTCGCGAGCCGCGCCTCCGACGCCAACAGGTCGTAGAAAGTGGTATCGAGACTGCCGTCGGCGCTGCGATAGCCGATGGAGAGGAGCTGGCGATCGGCATCGAACAGAAAACCGAACTCCATGGACATCGCCATCGACTTGGCGAGATCGGCAAGAGTCGCGAGACGATGCGCCAGCAAGCGTGCGGCGCCCTGCGATTTTTCCAAGGTAGCCGTCAGCGCGTCGGGAGTTTTGCGCGGACCGCTTTGTTCGCTTTGCTGCGCCAGGATTTGCAGCACCGTTTCGCAATGCCCGGGCAGCATGGCGAGCGTGGGCATGGTGTCCAGCAGCAAGGCGATTTCGTCGCCGGCCAAGGCGCGGTCGGCCCAAGGCATCAGCAATTCGAAGTCGCGCCGATGCGCGGCGACGGACGCGCGCAAGGCCTCTGCCCACACGACGAGATCCGTGTCGCCGCGTTCCTGCGAGCGCGCGTGAGAGAGATCCACGAGGGCGTCGGCGTTTTTTGCCAGTTCCGCCAGGCAGCGGGCAATACCGGCCGGGTTCGCAGGCGCGTGCTGGAGCGATGCGGCGAAAGCATCGATCGCGGAGTGCAGCTTCGCATGCGTCGCGCTTGGAGGACAACGATCCACGGGGTGCGCGCGCGCGGCATCGCGCAGGAGCGCCAAATTGTCCTGCAAGCCCGCCATCCAGTGCGGGTTGCCGATCGGGCCTGCGGCGATCTCCCGGCAAGCGTTACCCAGCGCGATCAGGTGGCCGGCGAGATTGCCGCTGTCCACCGACGAGACGTATTTCGGCTCCAGCGCACGAAGTTCTCTGGTATCGTACCAATTGTAGAAATGGCCCCGGAACCGCTCCAGTTTGTCCATCGTTGCCAGAGTCGCTTCGAGCCGCTCCACGGCGTCGAGCGTTCCGATCCAGCCGAAATCGCGCGCCGCCACGACGGAGAGCAGATAGAGACCAAGATTCGTGGGCGACGTGCGGTGGGCGATCACCGGCTTGGGGTCTTCCTGGAAATTATCAGGCGGGAGCATGTTGTCTTCCGCGGTGACGAACTTCTCGAAGAAGCTCCAGGTACGCCGCGCGATGAACCGCAGCGTCAATCTATCGTCCGGTGTGATCGACAGTTGTCCGGCCGCCGTCGGCGGCAAGCTCGCGCGGCGCGCAATGAGGGGCGACAGCACCCAGAGCAGTGCGAACGGCGACGCAATCGGCCAGGTGCGATGCCCCGCGTATGCGATGAGCGCGACCACGAACGCGGCGAAGACGGCGCTCGCGGCGATCTGCGCAAAGAGTGCCCGCCTATCGAATTCGAAATCGCTCTTGGCTTGGGCGGCGGTGACCCATTCGAGCAACCGGCGGTGAAGGATGAACAGGCGGAACAGCGTGCGCGCCACGGCATCGAGCATGATCCACGCCTGGTGCGCGAGGAAGGTGATCAGGAACGCACTCTGCAAGAAGCCAAGGGCGAAGTCGTGACCCAACGCACGGAAATGATTGCGCAGCGAAACGGCTGTCCGGCGCGGTACGATGCCCGCGATTGCCGGCAGCAGAGGCGGTAGCGCAATGGTGAAAAGGATATACGCGGTCCAAATTCCTGCGGCGGCCACCGGTTGGAGCCAAGCAATCAGTAGGGCGAGGAGAGCGGCGGGCGCGGACAAGGATCGGCGCAGATTGTCGAGCAGTTTCCAGCGTCCCATCAAGGGGACCGCAGTTTTCCGGGTGTCGCCGCGCGCCTTGCGGCGAGATCCGAAGATCCAGGGTAGCAACTGCCAATCGCCCCGCACCCAACGATGCTGGCGCGCCGCCGCCACGGCGTAACGTGAAGGGAATTCCTCGACGACCTCGATGTCCGACGCCAGGCCGGCGCGCGCGAAGATGCCTTCCAGAAGATCATGGCTTAGGACCGCGTTCGGGGGAATCTGTCCTTCGAGCGTGGCTTCAAGAATGTCGATTTCGTAGATTCCCTTTCCGCAATAGGAACCTTCCTCAAACAGGTCCTGATAAACGTCGGACACCGCGAACGCATAAGGATCGAGTCCATTGGGACCGGAAAAGGCGCGCTGAAACAGCGATCCCTCGCTGCCGATAGGCAGCGAGGGCGTCACGCGCGGCTGAAGAATGCCGTGGCCCTGTGCGACCAGGCCGGTATGCGGATCGAAACGCGGCCGGTTCAGAGGATGCGCCAACTTCCCGACCAGCCGCCTGGCCGTCCCGATCGGCAGGCGCGTATCGGCATCCAGCGTGATGACGTATCGGATACCGGCCGGCAGCGAGGGCACCTGACCATCGACCGGCAGGAAGGTCGAATCGGTGGCGCCGCGAAGCAGGCGGTTGAGCTCGTGCAACTTGCCGCGCTTGCGTTCCCAGCCCATCCATTTCTCTTCACCTTGATTCCAGATGCGTTGGCGATGCAGCAGGAAGAACCGCGGGCCGTTTTCAGTGGGCCCATACTGCTCGTTCAGCCGGGCGATGCCGGCAGCCGCTTCGCCCAGTAGTGACTCGTCCTCCGCGGCATGTTCGGTAACGTTGTCACTCCAGTCCGAAAGAAGCACGAACGCGAAATTGTCGTCCTGGTTGGAGAGATGGTGAACCTCCAACCGCTCGATCTGCTGCCGGATCGCGGAAATGCTGGTCAGAAGCGTGGGCATGACGACGATGGTGCGCAGATCGGAAGGAACGCCGTAGCGCAATTCCAATCCGGGCAGAGGCGTTGCGCCGACCAGTTGAGTGATGGCGCGGTTCACCACGGCGACGGCCACGTCCGACGCCGGGATGAAACCGACAATCCCCAGCAGCCAAAGCATCCAGCCGCCGACTCCGGCCTGCGCGGCAGCGAAAAGTGCCAGCGACAGAACAATCGCGGTGAAAAGCGCGATCATGCCCACGTAGCTCATCACGCCGATGTTGGAATTGAGACGGAACAGCCGAGTGCGAAGCGGTACGCGGCAGCCAAGTTCCTTCTCGAAGGCGCGGCGGCCTTTGGCGATAAGATGATATCCAGGGTCGCATTCACGGCTCGAATCGGCAGCGCGCCCGGCCGCAGCGATCGCGCGCTTGGCAACATCCGTTTCGTCGCGCCCCGAACCGCGCGCGAGTTCCTCGATCGCACGCCGATAGAGATCGCGCGTCGGGAAATCCATCGCCGCAAAATCGCTTGCGCCGCGCAGCACCGCATCGACCTGACTGACGCTTTCAAAGAACTCCGGCCAGTTGACCATCGAAATGAGGCGCATACTCGTGATCACGTTGCGGACGGTCACGTTTGTGGCGCCCTGGCGCTGGACTTCCTCTTGGACGATCCGGTCCGTAGTGGTCCCTTCCGCGCCCAATCTCTCGTTCAGCCAGCGCAAGGCCGGCGTGGCATTGGGATCGCGGTTGCGCAGGCGTTGTGCCAGCTGCACCGCAAACGCCGCCGACCATGGCGCCTGCTCGAGGCTTGGCAGAATCGAGGCCGCCGGTTCGGGTTCGAGTTTGTCCGTTCCGACGATACGATCGGCAAGCTCATCGGCGAGCTGGCGCGCAGACAGACGCCCCGCGATCGCTTCGGCCAGGCGGCGCAGATTCTCGACCAGCGTGATACGCAAGGTGATCGCAATTGCCCAGAGTTCGCCAATGGTCAGCGACTGCACGCGTTGATAGGCCTCAACAAAGCCGGTGAGTTTCTGAATGTCGAAGGCGCTGTCGGTATGGGCGACAAGCGCCCAGGCCACGCCGAACACTCGCGGATAGCCCTGCAGCGGTCCGTCCGCCAGCTTCGGAAGGAGGCGGTAGAAGCCCGGCGGAAGATCGTCCTTGATTTCGCGAATTTGCTCGTCGACGACATGGAAATTGTCCAGCAGCCATTCCGCCGCCGGCGTGATCGGCTGATGTGCATTCGTCGCCCGAACGATGGCGCGATAGGTTTCGGTGAGAACTTTCTTGTTGTCGTAAAGCCGCGGGGAGATGCGGCGGCCCGCCTTGACCTTCGGAGCGATGCGTTGCGCGGCGGCGAGACTCTCGGCGTGCTGTTCCAGGCGCTCGATGCTGAAAAGCTCGGCACGAATCGGCGGCTCGGGGGGAGGCGAGGCCACCGGCATGCCCAAGACGGCTCGGAGGCGCGACACGGTCAAATTGCTGCGCCCCGTGCGTTCAAGATGAACCGCGCGAGCGAGGGCGCATCCTCGATTTCGTCGAAGAGTTCTTTCACAGACGGCTTTCCGTAAGTTTCTGCGAGTTTAAGCCTATTGCGACGCCTTGGCAAAGCGGGGCGACGGCGAACTCGAGAAGAAATGGAACGAAATCCGTGCGACGGCGTTATGGCAATGAGTGAACGCGTGGGCGCTACCGCTATATTCCGGCGCTAATTCCCTTCGGAATCTCACGCAGACATCTCTCAAGGATGATATAATGTTGAACAAAATGAGCATGTTGCTCGCTACGGCGGCTGTCGTGTTCGGCGCTGGCGTGGCGAACGCCGACCCCTACGACCAGAATCAGCAGCGCAACGATCAGGCACCGTACGCTGCCAACGATCAGAACCAGCCTGCCTACGGCAACGGCTATAACTACGGCTACGACGACGGCTATGCCCGCCGCGATCGGAACGATCGCTACCGGAACGATGCCTATCGCCATGAACCCCGTTATGAACGCGGCGCCTACTTTTACGGCAGCGATTGCACCGGAAACAACGCCGTGGGCACGGTCCTGGGCGCCATCACGGGCGGACTGATCGGTAGCGCAGTAAGCCATGGCAATGGCGGCGCGGTGATGGGTGGCGTCATCCTGGGCGGTCTTGCCGGCAATTCGATCTCAAACAACATGAACTGCAGCGATCGCCGCTACGCCATGAACTCCTACAGCCAGGGGTTCGAAGGCCGAATCGGTCACCGTTACAACTGGCGCAACAACGATAGCCGCAGCTACGGCAGCTTCACGCCTACCCGTGAGTATTCGCGCAACGGCAATACCTGCCGCGATTTCAGGGAAGTCGGGTATGGCAACGGACACGACTACAACCGCACTGGGACGGCCTGCCGCCAGAACGACGGCAACTGGTACATGGAATAGGCAACGATCAGGCCCATGAACATGGGCCGTTGATCATCGACAATTCGTGCGGGTCACTGTGACCCGTGCGGCAATTCTACAACAACAGGAGTTCCAACCATGAACAAGACATTTACTTTGATGATGAGTGCCGCGGTTCTTGGCGCGCTCGCGCTCGCCACTCCGGCACAGGCTGCCAAACACGGTGTAAAGGTCGGTGAATTGACCTGCAGCGTCGCCAGCGGTTGGGGATTCGTCTTCGGATCTTCCAAAGACCTGCGCTGCGTCTTCCGCCAGAGCAACAGACACGCCGTGCATTACTCGGGCTCGATCGCCAAGTTTGGCGTCGACATCGGCTATACCGAGGGCGGCGTCCTGGTATGGGAAGTGGTCGCTCCGACGTCGGACGTGCGTCCCGGCGCGCTTGAGGGCGATTATGTAGGTGTCAGCGCAAGCGCCACGGCTGGCGTCGGCGTCGGCGCCAACGTGCTTGTCGGCGGTTTCGACAAATCATTCTCGCTTCAGCCCCTGAGCGTCTCCGGCAACAGGGGTTTGAACGTCGCAGCCGGCGTCGGCTCGATCACTCTGAAATACGCGCCTTAAATCTGATCCTACGCGGGCGGCTACCGCCCGCGTAGGCTTCAATCGGGCGCAAATCCGATATCGTGGCCGGCATCGTCGGGGCATTTTGTGGCTGATCCGTCGGCTTTGACGTGATAATGGCGCGTGACGGTTCAACGTCACGCGCTGCTGTTTATTTGATCTCATATCGATAATCGGCCATGTTGGCAATATCATGAAATCGTTGAACAATATTGAATGAAATGAATGTTGGAACAATATATCGATTTATTTTGGTAATATTGAAGGTCCGTGGGTTGTAATTCCGGATATCGACCCCATGTCTATGGTGGCGGCAAACAAATGCCCCCCAACACAAGCCTCATCTTTAGAGCGAAAAGTACGCCAATTCCGCGCGCCCGCGCGGATTGAGGCGGCAAGACAAGGATTCAGGCATGCGTATGTTCTCGGAAGGCGCCGCCGTTGTGCATGACCGCCTTTCTTCTCAGTTTCAGCGCGACTTGATCGCTCTCATTCCGCATCTGGGAAGGTTCTCTCGCAGCCTTTGCGGCAGGGGCGCGATCGCGGAGGACATGGCGCAAGAGGCGCTCGCAAAGGCGTGGCGTTCGCGCGCCAGCTTCGAATCCGGAACAAACTTGAAGGCATGGCTTTTCACCATTCTGCGCAACGAATTCTGTTCCCAGGCACGGCGCGGTTGGCGCGAGGCGCATTGGGATTCGGAAAAAGGCGAAAACATCGCCGCGCCGGCGTGCGAGCAGGAATGGGCGATGGACCTCTCCGATGCCACGCGGGCTCTTGACGGATTGCCCGACGGCCAGCGCGAAGCCTTGATCCTGGTCGGCGCCGGCGGCTTTTCTTACGAAGATGCGGCGGAGATTTGCGGCACGGCCATGGGCACGGTGAAGAGCCGCGTCGCCCGCGCGCGCATTGCCCTGTCGAAGATCCTAGACGGCGATAAGCCACTGCCACCAAGCTTACCCTCGCGTTTGACGGGCGCCTCCGACAACATCCTAGCGCAACTGAGCGCCCTGATGCCTGCTGGCGCCGCCAGCGCCGCGTATGGGTAATCTGGGCCCGATGGACGTTGGGGTGGGGTGGCGATGGAACGGCGAGGCTTATCGATCGCGAGTTCCATCGCCGCTCTCACAGCACGATGGAGAACTATCTGCAATGAATGAACTGCGGACTTTGGGTAGAAGACGTTAGGAACAGGCCATGCAAATCACGATCTATCACAACCCGAGCTGCGGAACCTCGCGCAACGCCCTTGCCGCCATCCGCGCCGCCGGCCATGAGCCGCGCGTCATCGAGTACATGAAATCGCCCCCGTCGCGCGAGGAATTGAAACATCTGATCGCGCGCATGAACTTGGCGGTTCGAGACGTTGTCAGAAAGAAAGAGCCCTTGTACCGCGAGCTTCGCCTGGACGAGAGGGATGTCGGCGAAGACGAACTTCTCGACGCCATGATCGAAAACCCGATCCTGATCAATCGGCCGATCGTGGTTACCGAACGGACAGTACGCCTTTGCCGCCCAAGCGAGCTGGTGAAGGAATTACTTGCCGGCGAAGCGTCTCACCCATGACAGGCGGTAAATCGTTCAAATTGAGCCGCATCTATGCCGAAGGCTGGAATGCGGCAAGCAGGCTGTCAGCCGAGGAAAGCGAAAGCTTGAACGCGCGCGACGTAGCGGCGCTGAACCCGTATGCGACCGAACCCGAGAGAACCCGGTGGAGCGAAGGCTTCCTCAAGGGGTTAAAGAGATAGGCGGTCAGGTCTTAAGAGGCGTTCTCTTGACATTTCGGTAAGGACACCGCTATAGGCTGCCATCCTCGCGATTTGCACGACGCGCACCTGGTGCCTGTCATCGCGAGTACTATCGAAACAATCCGTTTTTTCCGAACGTGCATGGGAAGCGGCAACACGCCGTACCCGCGCGTCCAAAACGGTCGCCCGATTTCTTGGCGTAGTTTAAGGACACTTCAGTGACCAATCCATCTTTCACCGAGCTCGGCGTTGCCGAGCCGCTTCGACGCTCTCTTGAGGCCGAAGGTTATACGCAGCCGACACCCATCCAGATCAGCGCCATTCCGGTGCTCCTGGCGGGGCAGGATCTTCTGGGCTTGGCGCAGACCGGAACGGGCAAGACCGCCGCCTTCGCGCTGCCTCTGCTGCAGCAACTTTCCGTCGGACACGAACAGCGCCGCCCGCGTGGCGTGCGCGCCTTGATCCTGGCGCCGACCCGCGAGCTGGCGATCCAGATCCACGACAGCCTGAGAACCTACGGGCGTCATCTTCACATCCGCAGCGCCGTCATCGTCGGCGGCGTGAGCCAGCAGGCGCAAGTCAAGGCGCTCGCCGGCGGGGTGGAC
>Ga0182017_10003619_pt1 | contig 11511 bp, 11 predicted proteins | sample 712E3DmetaG_FD_120492 | JGI IMG/M metagenome (GOLD analysis project Ga0182017, IMG submission 120492) | Permafrost microbial communities from Stordalen Mire, Sweden - 712E3D metaG | ecosystem: Environmental > Terrestrial > Soil > Wetlands > Permafrost | place: Sweden: Stordalen | collected... | reverse complement strand
GCAGGCCGAGGGGCAGGACTGGCTGAAGCGCTATGCCATCTTCCCCTTCAGCGGCACGAACAGCGCCAGCCCGTGGGTGGATAATGGTTATAGTGGGACCTTCTTCCTGGCCGATGGTTCAACGCTTTCCCCCTACGGTGAACTGTACGCGACCTGGGATGCCGACCTCACACTGGACACCCGGACGCCTTACATCCTTCACAATCTGGCCACCAGCTTCCGCTTGACCGCGACCAATACTGCCGGTACGCCGCTGGCGTCCACCATCTACGTCAGGAATGCCACGACGGAATGGGGACTTCTGCCCGCGCCGACCACCAATCACTGGTATATCATTTCGCTCAACGACGGACGGCGCTTGCGCGACACAAGTGGAACCTTGAATCTCGGTCCATTTCTCGCCAGTGGTTCCGCAGTGGAATGGGAATTTAACGGCCCGGACAGCAGCGGCTACTATTTCATTACCAATACGGCGGGACACTGTCTTAATGGCTCCGGCACCGCCCCGGCCATCTCTTTCAACACAACGACTTCCTCGACCCAAAACAATAACACCCGATGGCGGCTGGTTAAAGCCTATCAACCCGTATCCACTTCGGTGAGTGTCCCCAATAACTTGTCATTTTATTTCACCAACCAGGGTGTCGCGTTGAGTTGGTCTGTTGACAGCAATCTGTATTACAACATTTATCGCAGCACCGCGAGCGGCGGGCCTTACGCGCTGATCGCCCGGGTCTCGTCCAGCACCAGCTACACTGACACCGCAGCGTCCTCGAATAGCGTCCCTTGGTATTACGTCATCACCGGGTTGAACGCCTTTGGAGATGAATCCGGTTACTCGACCCAGGCCGCCGCCACCGTCGCCGCTGTCTGGCGTCAACAATGGTTCGGCACCACAGCCAACACCGGCAACGCCGCCGATACTGCCGACCCGGCTCAAGATGGCATTATCAATATTCTTAAACGGGCGTTTAACCTGAATCCGACTGTGGCCGAAACATCTGGCACACCGTATGGAACCCTGAATGGCAATGTCTTCACCCTGACTTATCGGAAGAGTCTCGCGGCGACCGACCTGATTTTCCAGGTCATCAGGAGTTATGACCTGATCAATTGGTCAACCAACAATATCACCGACGTGGTTGTTTCCAGCGATGGCGTTACGGAAATCCACGGCGCTTCCGTCCCCGTCGGCAGCGCCACGCAGTTTCTGCAACTTAAATTGACTGAACCTTAACCCTTATATCAAAGGAGCATTGAAAGTTATGGCATGGACAAAAGCGAAAATGACAGTCGTCAGCGGCGTGGTTGTATTACTCGCGGCTAGAACCACAACAGTCACCGTTAAAGAGATTCAGGAGCACCGGACTTAGTGGGGACGTATCGTTCCAAGGAGGGCACGATGGGGATACATCAAAAAACTGGATCTGGACGCCGACGTTGGACTTCTAAACAGCGGCAAGGATTGCTGGCGCGGTTCCACGAAAGCCAATTAACCCCAAACGATTTTGCCACCTGTGGAACTGTGTATAAAACTGTGTATAAAAAGGGGTGAAAGCCTAGTGACATCTTAGTGGTGTCCTAGTGCTTGACTAGCCGGTAAAAATTGGTATTTTTAACCCGAATTCGGCCTTTTAAAAGTCCGATTCCGACCCTCGCCTCCAGCTCTGATGCTTGGGCATCAATGAGTTGTGAAGAACCAAGTTGCAACTGCCAGCAGAACTGCCAGCAGACGGCGGACTTGGTGAAACTCGGAAACGACTCGCCAAAACTCCGCTGAAACTCCGGCAAAACTCGCTGACAGGCAATTTGTCCGCGTCAGATTGTGCAATGCTTGCACAACGCGGAGCGGGAAAACACCTATGCTGCTTCATGAAAAACTATGAAGCAACGATTCCGTCTCTACCGCCGCAATGGTGGGATTTATTACATCCATGACGACAAGACCGGCAAACAGGAAAGCCTGCATACCCGTGAGCGGGCTGAAGCCTCCGCGCTGTTTGCCGCTAAAACCCAATCGCACCGCCAAGCACACCTAAACCTCCGGCTGGCCCGCACCTACCTGGCTGCGACCGATCCGATGGTGTCCAAGCGAACGTGGCAGGTGCCGATGGAAGAACTGGCCAAGACCAAGCGCGGGTCAACTCTGGATCGTTGGCAGCGCGCCATCAAGGACAAGGCATTTGATTTGATTCGCGACCTGCCGATTCTGGAAACGCAGGCCGAACATTTTCTGAAGGTGCTGAACACCGGCACGGTTTCAACGAATGTTTTCCTCCGCCGTGCTCACAACTTTGCGTTGGACATGGGTTGGTTGCCGTGGCCAGTGGTGGTGAAGCGCCAATGGCCGGCGATTGAATTCAAAGAGAAACGCGCCATCACTTGGAAGGAGCATTGCCAGATTATCGAACGCGAGAACAACCCGGAGCGCAAGGCGTTTTACCAAATGGCATGGCACCTGGGCGCGTCGCAATCCGATCTGGCGTTTCTGGAAGCGGAGAACGTGGATTGGGAACATCACGTCATCAGCTTTGCCCGCATGAAAACCGGCTCGATTGCCATCATGCGCTTTGGGGAGGACGTGGCGGAAATTCTCCGGGATTTGCCGGGCAGCGGCCCGTTGTTTCCGTATCTACGGAGTGTCCGGGCGGGCGACCGGGCCACGGAGTTCAAGCAACGCTGCAACGGACTTGACATCAAAGGCGTCACGCTGCACAGCTACCGTTACGCTTGGGCGGAACGGGCGAAGATCGCCGGTTATCCCGAACGTTTTGCGATGGAAAACTTGGGACATAATAGCAAAGCCGTGCATCGTGCCTACGCACGCAAGGCGCAGGTGGAATTGCCGTCGTTAAGCGAATACGAGCGGCAGCGGAAGCTTTTTGCCAACGGCGTAGGAATTGAACCTGTGGCGCACGCCATCACCGCATAAGGAGGACATCATGCAATCTTGGCAAATAAAAGCACTTGAACTAGAGCAGTCGGTGTTGAAATTCCTCGATGGAGTCATTGCCGACTACGGACTCTACATCTTTATGGGGTTGGTATTTCTCCTGATTCCAATTCTGGCTTGGGTGTTGAGTGGCGGACTGCGACGAACATTATTAAAGGGCAAACCCATGCCTCATGTGACGGCGGTCATTGGAGTGCAAATACCAATTGGACGGCCAACGCCGCCGCTCGAACCGTTTATCCCGTTCCCGCCGTTGCACGACCCGACGGATTGTGGCCACGATGAACATTAAGATGCGTCACGATTTGACTCTCAAGTGTTCTGATGTCCGATTTCACACTTGCGGTTCTTCGCGTCGTGGCTCAACTTTGGATCGTTGCCTCCTTGCACGCCGTGAACATTCTCTACCTTGAAAACCATGCGGTCTTCGCAGAACAGGTCACACGACAGTTTTTGGCCGCGCATCGGGTCACGGTGGTTCCGAGTCTTTCGGCAGCTCGGACCGCATTATCGTCCGGCAGTTATGATTTGGTTTTCTCGGATTACGACCTCGACGACGGCAAGGGTGAGGAGTTTGTTCGTGAGTGTCGTGCGAGTCACCCGGAGTTGCCCATTGTTGCCGTTTCCTCGCACGACGCTGGGAATTCGGCATTGGTCAAAGCCGGAGCATCGGCAGTCTGTGGCAAGATGGAGTTTGACCGCATACAGCAGGTCATTGCCAGGTTTAGCCATGAGAGCACTTGAGCCAAGAAGTGGAAGGTTTGGATATGAGAGCTTATCGGGTTGACAGGCGATTGTTCAAAGCTGGCGACATAGTAACGCAGACTGGTGAGTATCTCACAAAGCTGGATAGCGAGCGCATTCGTGTTGAGAAGTATCTGGAATGTGCGCGCCCAGATGCAAAACCTCGCCGTGGCCAAGTTCTGTTCTTATTCGAGTTCCGACCTGCGGCAGAGCGGTTCTGGACTAAGGAGCAAAATGGAAAGCTCTATGAGGTTGAAATTCAAGGCGCACCGTTTCATTGCGGTGATATGGGTCTCACAGATGAGATTTTTCAAGTTCGTGCTGATGCCGCTCACGCCCGAGAAATCGCAAATCGCTATTGGCGAGAAGACAAAGGCTCGTGTCCGCAGATTGAGTTGTTAGTGAAGGAAGCATTGGTTGTGGAAGTGATTTTTACGACTGAAACGGAACGGCGACGCGCTTTGGCAGCACGAGCAGGAATTCAGTTGCCCTGAGACAGCGGCTTGGTCCGGCCATTTCGGCCAGATCGCTTTTGTCTATTCTTGCGCCGCCAGTAGGTGCTGATGGCATCCGTTGCTTTTTCAAGCCACTTCTGGTTGTCTCTCAATGCTGCCAGCGATTCCGTGGCGAAAAACTTGGGCGTGTTGGCGGGCGGATGGCCGAGCGGTTCCAGCATATCCGCGCCGACCAGAATGGAAATTTCATGGGGCTGAAAACCAAGATACCACGCCGCTTCCAAAGCGTTCAGCCGGGCGGGAAGCAACGGCAAAGCGAGAAAGGTATATTTGTCTTCCTTGTTCATGGAATAAATCAAGCCGGTCAAATTATCCGAGATCGTCCGCGACGTTTGGGCGGAAACAAATCCACGACAGAAACCCGCAGGAGCGTGGCGATGCCAAGCATCCGCGTGTCGGTGACAGGTGATTCGCAGGTTTCCCAGCGTGCAACGATGTCACGACTGACGTTGTGGCCCGCGCCGCGAAGTTTTCGGGCAAACTTTTGTTGCGTCCATCCCCGCAGTTCGCGCAGGAGTCGGATGCGGCCTCCAATGATGTTGCCTTGCCTCATACTTTCATCCTCCGGGCGGGTTTAGGTTTGATGGTTTCATTTTTATCAGGCTGCTCACCTTCGACGATGGCCTCGGTGTTTTCAGCGGCTTCAAGCTGGTTGGGGGCCTGATTCTTGGTGAGGTCAAGCTGCTCCTCGATTTCCGACTGGCGTCTGGCCAGGTGGTGATACCGTTCCTCTTTCTCGAAGGGTGCGCCCACCTTGGCTTCGAGTTCGACCCCGCGCTTTTGCGAATCGCGGATGTCGGTATTCATCCGCCCGGCGCGTTCCTCAAAACCCTGCACCACTGATTCGAGCGAACGGATGGTGCCCAAGGCCGTATCGGTAACGCGGGTGCTGTAACTATTTTTACCCCGCAGAACGAGTTCGGCGTTGTTGTTGAAACTGGAACGGATAAATAAATCAAACCCGGCAAATGTGCCGATGCGAATGTCTTCGCCCAACCGGGCCTTGATTTTTTCCGCCCGCCGTAGAAGCAATTCCCCGGCAATGCCGCGATTGTCCAAGACCTGTCCGTCCAGCTTGATGCGAAATAAATCGCCAGAAGTGTCCTGCCGCAATTTCAAATCCTCCTGCAAATTTGCCAGCCGTTCCGTCCAAGTCTCCACCTCCTCATGCGAATGGCGAAGACTGCTGCGAATGCGGTATTGTTCCTCGGCATGGGCGGAACGCAGCCGGGTGAGCCGGATCAACTCGGCATCCACCTGGGCTTTTTCGATGACAAGCGGATTGCCGGAAGCGATGGCCTTGACCTCGGCATAGGTCAACGCGGCGGAGTCCATGTCTTCCAGACGGCGCATGGTCATGTCCCCGGTCATCACCTGGGCGATGAACTTCGCCTTCGTCTCCAACGTCTGCCACATATAGGCGTCGAACGAGCCTTCGGTGACGTAGCGATAAATCTGCACGCTGGCATTCTTGTTGCCCTGCCGCAAAATGCGTCCCTCGCGCTGCTCCACGTCGGCGGGTCGCCACGGCGCGTCCAGATGATGCAGCGCAACCAACCGTTCTTGAACATTGGTGCCGGAACCCATTTTCTGCGTGCTGCCGAACAGCACACGAACCTTGCCCGCGCGAACAGCACGAAACAACGCCACCTTTGCGTTGTCGGCGTCGTAATCCTGAATAAAAGCGATGTCGTTTTCAGGAACACCAAGGCGTTTCAATTTGTCGGCCATGTCACGGTAAACCGAAAAGCCCCGGTCTTGCGGCGTGGACAAATCGCAGAAAACTAATTGGGCAAGACGGTCATCCTTGGTCGCCTCCCAAATCCGATGAATGTTTTCCACCGCCAGATTTACTTTGCTCTGCGGGTCGTCCGGCAGGCTGGGTTTCATCAGGCGCAAATCCAGCGCGGCCTTGCGGCCTTCGGTGGTGATTTTGAGCATGTTGTCCTCGCGCGGGTCAACGCGCCCGGTTTTCAACGCCTCGGCGCGCTTGGCCAACCCCTCGACAAACTTTTTCAATTCGGGAGAGGCCGGCGCATTGCGGATGGCCGGTTTTTCACCTTCCAGTTTCGGACGCTTGAGATTGAGCATCTGCGCGGTCTGCACGTCCGCCGTCTGCCGGAAAATCTGCATCAACTCCGGGACGTTGACGAATCGGGCGAAGCGCGTGTTGATCCGGTAGCCCGCGCCGTCCGGGGAAAGTTCCATTGCCGTCACCGGCTCGCCGAAAGTTGCGGCCCAAGAATCGAAATGATTCAGGTTGTGCTTTTTCAAATCCTCCGGCTGCATATAGCGTTGCATGGTGAACATCTCGGCCATGCTGTTGGCGATGGGCGTGCCGGTGGCGAAGACAACACCGCCGCCGCCGTTCACGGATTGAACATGACGCACCTTCAAATACATATCGAACGCCCGTTCGCTGGCCGTCTGCGGCAAACCAGCGATGCGCGTCATTTTTGAGACGTAAAACAGGTTTTTGAAATAGTGCGCCTCGTCCACAAAGAGCCGGTCAATGCCGAGTTCCTCAAAAGTCAGGGTGTTGTCCTTCTTATGACTCGCGGCGAGAGCTTCGAGTTTAGCTTCCAGACGCTTTTTCGCCTTTTCGAGTTCCTTTATCAAGCGCCGGTTGTCCGGGTTGGCGTGTTCGCGTTTGATTTTTTCCAATTCCTCCAACTGCTCTTTGAAGAAACGCTCCTGGGTTTCCTGTGACAATGGGATGCGCTCGAAGCCGGAGTGCGTGACAATGACGGCATCCCAATTGCCGGTGGCGATGCGGCTGAAAAGTTTCTTGCGGTTCTGCGACTCAAAATCTTCCTTGCCCGCCACGAGGATGTTTGCGCCCGGATACAACATGAGCAGTTCGGTCGAGAACTGGCCGAGCATGTGGTTGGGGACGGCGAACATGGGCTTGCGCGCCAGCCCCAGCCGTTTCAACTCCATCGCGGCGGCGACCATCGTGTAGGTCTTGCCCGCGCCGACGACATGGCCGAGCAGCGTATTGGGCGTTTGCAGGACGCGCCAGACGCCGGATTTTTGATGCGTGTGCAACTGCACGGCCGCACTGGCTCCCGGCAACGTCAGGTGTTCGCCGTTAAACGTGCGGACCCGTGAATGATTGAACGTGTCATTGTATAGGCGGCAAAGCCGTTCCCGCCGTCCGTCATCCGACCAGATCCATTTTGAAAACCGTTCCTTGATGCGCTCCTGTTTTTCGCGTGCGGCCTCGGTCGCCTGCGCGTTGACGACGGGCTTCTTGTCCACATAATCATAAACCGTGGGTGTTTTGAGATTGAGCGTTTCCTCGATGAGTTCGAGGCCGGTATAACGGTTCGTTCCCCAATCGGTGGTGTTGGCGGTCGCCCCTTTCGCCTCCCAATCGGCGGTGACATGCCACGAGCCGAGCGCATGGATGTGGCCGACTTCAACACCCGACGGCACGCCGAGCAGTTCATGAGTGAACTGCTGCACGTCCGATGGCGGCAGCCAGGACGCGCCGAGCCGCACGTCAATTTCCGTGGCGGGCAAATCCGCTGGCTGCACCGATTTCAACGCTTCGACGTTTTCATGAAAGCGTGGGTCACTGACATTGGCGGAGTCGGCGGCGATGAGTTTCTCGCGGACATTGCCGGAAAGGTATTGGTCTTCGGTTTCCCATTGCTTGGTCTGCGGGTTTAGAAAAACCATTCCCCGTAAATCTGGCAGAAACTCCTCGACAGGTTTGCCGAGCAAACCGGCCATGTGTGCCAAGTCCACCCGGCCTTTCTCGTTCAAAGAAACGAGCAACGCTTCCTTGGGCGTGCCAACGGATTCGACGGCCTGCTTGTGATGGATGGTGCGTTCCCGGAAGATTGAAGCTTTGACCGCCCGGCTGGTTTCCTCGTCATAGTTTTCGAGCGAGAGCAGCAACGGCAAATCCGGGTCGCCATGAAACACCCGTTGATTGATCGGGGCGTTAATGGGGCCGAACCGGGACACAAAACGGTCATAGGCGAAGTTGAGTTGTTCGCGCGCCTCGACAACCTGCCCCTCACCGCTGCCATCGAGTTGTGAGCGCATACAATCCCGCACCGCGTCCCGCACTTCAATCAGCCGCCGAATCCGCGAGCGCGTTTCGACCGGCAGATCATCCAACGGATGCAGGACACCGTCTTCGTTAAGGCAGAGCCGGCCATCTTCGTGGACGCAATAGGCATTGGGTTTGATGTAATCCGGCGCGGGAATGGCCGGGTCAAAAGCTTTTTTGGCGACGGATTGGGTTTGGACTTCGTAAATGCTTTGCGGGAGCCGGGCAACGGTCTGCGCCAGTGCCTCGCCCAAATCACGGTCGTCTGGTGCCAGCACCGGCTCGCCGTCCCGATACATTCCACGCGCGAGCCGCATTTTGCCCAACATCATTTCGGGATGGGTGGCGAAGTATTCGTTGATGGAAAACTTTTCCTGACGGTCGCTGGTAAAATCTGCCGCCATTTTCCAAGCGGGGCCGCGCGGCGATTCACCGGCGCGCAGTTTGCGGAGCATCACGATGTCGGTGGTCACTTCCGTGCCGGCATTTTTCTTGAACGCCGTGTTGGGCAGACGGATTGCGCCCAAAAGCTCGGCCTTCTCGGAAAGTGTTTCACGCAAGGTTGAATCCAGTTTATCCAGCGTGTGACGGGATGTGACAAACATGAGCAGGCCGCCCGGACGCACCTTGTCCAGCGCGGCGGCAAAGAAATAATCGTGGATGGGAAATTTGTGTTCATTCCAGCGCGGGTCATGGACGGTGTAATCGCCGAACGGCACATTGGAGATGGCAAGGTCGAAAGATTCTTCCGTGAGTTTGGATTTTTCAAACGGCTGCTCGCGGATGTCGGTGTCGGGATACAACGCCTTGGCGATGCGCGCGGTCAGCGGATCAATTTCAATGCCGGTGATGGTCGAGTGTCGAAGCATCTCCTCCGGCATAAGCCCGATGAAGTGGCCGATGCCGCTGGCCGGTTCAAGAATCTGTCCGCCTTGAAAACCAAAACGCTGCGCGGCCTCATACATGGAGCGGATGACCACCGGAGCGGTGTAATGGGCGTTGAGGGTGGTGGCGCGGGCGGAGCGGTGTTCCTCGTCGGACAGGATTTCGGAAAGCTGGATTTGTTCCTTACGCCAGTTCGCGCTGTCCACGTCGAACACCTGGGGCATCGCACCCCAGCCAACGTATTTGACCAGCATGGCCTTTTCATCCGGTGACGCCGGGCGATTCTCGGCATCAAGCGCCCGTAAGATTTCAACCGCCTTGATGTTTTGCTGGAACTTTTGTTTTAGACCGCCTTCGCCCAGCCGGTCAGCATCGGTGATGCGATAGCAATTGAGATTCTTCGGCTCACTGTCTGCTTGGTGGCCGTTTGCTAGGACTCTGGTGGCAGAAGGATGTATTCCTCCCGCACCATTTCCCAGGCGCGGTCGTGGGCCTGCTGCGCCGTCAGTCCTTGATTCCTGAACTGCTGCGTCAGTTCGATCATCTCGTCCTTCGTCTTCTCCTCGGCCTCCAGCAACATCGCGTGCAACTGCCCCTGTGCCTCCAGGTCGCGCACGAGTTTCGGGCAATGTTCGCGCCAGTGTTTCTCGGCCATTCGTCCGTATTGGGTCAATGCTTTCATAAGTCGGCCTCTGTGAAAAAAGGTCAAGCTGATCGTCTGGATTCGCTGCTGTTCGTTTGACAGCCATTGGAATTTTGCCATTGCCCGCCCGGACGGGCAAGCCGTCTGGCCGGTGTTGGACTTATTGCCGGCGCCGGTGCGATCCTTTGGGCTGGTCGTTCGCACGTTGGGCGAATTGTTCGTCCAAGATTTGAACCTCCAGGGGAAAAAACCGGATGAGGCACGTTCGGAACACCTTTTGAAATCCGATGAGGTGTTTGTCCGTGATTTGGGTGCGACCAGACTCCATGTTGGCGAGCATCTGGCGGCTGACATCCACCCCTTCGCGTTGCAGGCGTGCCGCCATGAATTCCTGGCTCAAACCCAATTCATGGCGTTTTTTAGCCAAGAAGGAACCGATGACGTTTAAGCTTTCCACAACGCCTCTTTTAGTTCCAAGCCGGAAAAACCCGGCAGGAAACCATTCCCTTCCGATTTTTGAGGTTCTGCTTCAACGACAGGAAAGGGATAAAAGAGGCCGCAACAGAGACAGCACAGGGATTCTGTTTCCGAATCGAATTGTCCAGAAACTTGTCAGCGGAGACACAACACTCGACGGCAGGCTGCATAAAATACCCTGCACAAACCTTCCAACGGTTCATTGAAGCATCTTTAATGCCTTGAAATAAGATCATTGCCATAACCGTGAAAGTCGCTCCATCCGTGGCCGGTCTGGTCTGGATTAACAGAGCCAGACCGGCACAGGTGCAAATCAAACACCAACGGTCTGTCCCTGGGTTTGATGTTGTTCCTGGGAGCGGGCAACCGTGCGTTGCTTCTGCCGCGCCATTTGGGTCATGACTTCCTCGCGCTGGTCTTCGGGCACGTCCTTGACCAGGATTTCATACGCCGATTTGAGTTTGGGGTCGTCATTGATGCGTTTCATAATGCCTTCCCGCATCCGTTGCTGCCGGTCTATCTGGCGCACTTCACTCAAGGCGACGGTGCGTTCGAGCCGGTCGCGGGGCATGGCTTGGAGATAGTTCCAATACTTGGGATTCTCCTTGATGTAGGCGTCTATCTTGGCCTCCACTTCCGGGTTAATCCGGTAGTTGGGCGGTTCTTGTGGCGCATTTGCGCCGGATGCGCCATTTGGCGCGGGCTTCGTTTTTGTTGTGCTCATAATGAGTTCGGTTGTTTGTTATGTTTTGCATTGTCGGCGCGGTTGCACCGGCAAAGTGTTTTCAGGGACTCAACGCATCAGCCGGTTCGTTGGTCGTGGAAAGGGATGCTGGCCGCCCTTGCGGCCCTTCGAGTGCATCAAGCCGCTGTTTCATGTCGCTCACCGTGGCGCGCAGCGCCGCCGTCTGTTGCAAATTGGTCCGGGTCTGCTGCAACGCACTTTGAAACTGCGCCAGCGCCGCCGACAGGACTCTGGCTTCCAGCATGATTTGAACGGTGGCGAGTTTTTGTGAATTGACCTCCGCCAGGATCGCGTCATTGACCGGGGCCGGGGCGAACGCCGCGTCACGCGCGGGCAAGGCGGGAACATTGCCGCCAACCGGACCGGGATGAAAATTCCAGCGCGTATTTTCCTCGACGCGATAAACGACGTGCTGCTCGTGCATCACCAAATCATCGTTGGGATCAACGTAACGTCCGAAATGGTAGGCGCGGACAACTTCGGGAT
>Ga0182017_10003618_pt1 | contig 11512 bp, 5 predicted proteins | sample 712E3DmetaG_FD_120492 | JGI IMG/M metagenome (GOLD analysis project Ga0182017, IMG submission 120492) | Permafrost microbial communities from Stordalen Mire, Sweden - 712E3D metaG | ecosystem: Environmental > Terrestrial > Soil > Wetlands > Permafrost | place: Sweden: Stordalen | collected... | reverse complement strand
TCGTTGGTCGGACGGGAGCTGGCTTGAAGACCCGGATATGATTCGTTTGAGCGGTATTTTCAGAGATGTGTTTTTATTTTCTACGCCGCCTGTCCATTTGTATGATTTCCATTATATCACCGACCTAGACGGAAGCTATACGAACGCTGCTCTGACTGTGAACGCTGACATCAAATTTTATTCTCAAACAGCTCCGGTCGGATATACTGTTGAAGCAGTGGTGTACAATTCTACCGGCGCTCAGGCAGCTTCATTATCATTAGGAAGGGCATCGTTCAGTACTGGTAACGAGACGCAATTATCCGGAAACACATCTGTGTCGAATCCGCAAAAGTGGTCGGCTGAATTTCCAAATCTATACACACTTGTGATAGTGCTAAAAGATCCAGGTGGAAATGTTGTCGAAACGGAGAGTTGTAATTTAGGATTTCGAAAGTTTGAATTGACCAGCGGACAGATGAAAATCAACGGTAAGCCAATCTTATTCAAAGGCGTTAACCGTCATGAGATTGATCCGGAAACGGGGAAGACACTCACTTACGATAGAATGGTTCAAGATATCACTATTATGAAGCAATTCAATATCAACGCAGTTCGTACAAGTCATTACCCCAATTACCCGCAATGGTATGAACTATGCGACAGGTATGGAATATATGTAATCGATGAGACAGATCTCGAGACTCACGGCGTCAGAGATGTTGTCCCAAAGAGTAGACCGGAGTGGAAGAATAATTGTCTCGATAGAATTCAGAGTATGGTAGGAAGAGACAAGAATCATCCATGTGTGCTGATTTGGTCATTAGGAAACGAAGCCGGAAGCGGAAGTAATTTTAAAACAATGGCAGATTGGGTGCATCAGAACGAGCCGACTCGACTGGTCCATTATGAAGGGTATAACGATGTGGCTGATATGAACAGCTGGATGTATCCTACCGTCGAAAGTGTTGAAGAGTATGGCGCATCATTGAACACAAAACCTCTCATTCTTTGTGAGTATTCCCATGCAATGGGAAACAGTGAAGGAAATATGTACCAATACTGGGATGCAATCGAGAAATACCCAAATTTGCAGGGTGCATTTATCTGGGATTTTGTTGATCAAGGATTATGGAATCCTGCGCACACTGGATTTTTATATGGCGGTGATTGGGGAGACAATCCCAATGATGCTGATTTTTGTGCTAACGGGCTTGTAAGCGCCGATAGAACGCTTCAACCGGAAATTTATGAAGTCAAGAAAGTCTATCAGAATATTAAAATGAAAGCGATTGATTCATTGAAAGGCCAGTTTGAAATCACGAATTACTATCGTTTCACGAATGTGAATTCGTTTAGTGGAACCTGGCAACTCATGGAGGACAATAAACAGATAAACAGCGGTACACTTACAGCTTCAGATCTTGACATTCCGCCTCTCACCAGCAAAGCGATTGCAATTGGTTTCGGAAAGCCTGCTCTGAAAGCCGGTTCAAAGTATTGGTTGAACTTGAGCTTTAAATTAGAAAAAAATGAACTATGGGCTGATGCCGGATATGAAATAGCGTCGGAACAATTTGAAATTCCTTTTGCAGTGCCGGAAGCTCCGATGGTTGATACTTTACAGATTCCGACTCTTTCAGTGAATGATTCAAAGGATAGTATCATTGTCAGCAATACCAATCTCCAATTGGTGTTTGACAAAAATGCGGGAACAATTTCTTCATTTATGTATCAAGGGACCAAGCTGCTACAAACAGGACCTGTTCCATCTTTTTGGAGAGCGCCCAACAGCAACGATAGAGGCAATGGCATGCCAACCCGCTGCGCCACATGGAAAAATGCCAGCCAAAACAGAACCGTTACGGGATTGACATTAAAGGAAATTTCAACCCGCCAAATTCAAATCGTCGTAACTTTTAGCTATCCAACTTCGACAAAATCGTTTGGGAGTATCACCTATGATATTTATGGCGATGGTAATATAGTTATTTCATCAACGCTCGTACCTGGCAATGCGCAGCTCCCTGAAATTCCGGAAGTAGGAATGCTCTGTACGGTTCCTGCTGATTTTAGTACTATTACCTGGTATGGACGGGGTCCGTTTGAGAATTATTGGGACAGGAAAAAGAGTTCAAATGTTGGAGTATATAATACGACCATTGACAGCATGTTTGTTTCATACATTAGACCGCAAGAAACAGGAAATCGTACCGATGTGCAATGGGTGTGTTTAACCAACAATTCCGGTAAAGGGATCATGGCGGTGGGTATGCCTTATATTGAATTCAATGCACTTCAATATACTCCATGGGAATTGGATGTTAAAGGTGAAAATAAGAAACACCCTTACGATCTTGTTAAAAATAGCTCCACCGTGTTGCGATTGAATTACCATCAGATGGGTTTAGGAGGCGACAATAGCTGGGGGGCGCGCCCTCACCCGGAATTTACACTCTACTCAAATAAAGTCTATACATATCAATTTAGATTATTACCCGTCCCTAATTTACAGCAAGCAATGGATCTAAGTAAAGTTTCATTTTCTGAGCTATCCACAGTAACCGTTCCTCATTTGATTGGTTCGCATCAATGACATTCTTAAAAATAAAAAAACTCTTCAAGAAATAATAAAAGGAGAATAAAATGTCTATCGGTAATTCTCGTTTTCGAGCTTCACTTGTTTGGGCTATAATAGTAGCAGCATTTTCTTTAACCTTTCAACCTTTATACGCTGCCGGATCCGGATCTATCAAAGGACATGTTTTTGATAAAGTGACAGGTGATCCTCTTATTGGAGCGAATGTTGTAGTTCTCAATACAAGTTTGGGAGCTTCTGCAGATATTGATGGTTTGATAACAATCTATGGTGTACCGGCCGGCCAGCAAACATTAAGGATTTCCTATGTTGGATATCGGGCGATCACCTTACAAATGACAGTTCCTGAAAATGGTGTAGTCGAACAGGAATTCCGTTTATTACCTCAGGCGATTGAAGGACAGGAAGTAGTTGTTACAGCCCAGGCAAGCGGTCAAAATGCAGCCATCAATCAACAGTTGGCTTCCGATAAGATTGAGAATATAGTTTCAGCCGCACGTATACAAGAACTGCCGGATGCAAATGCAGCAGAATCAATCGGAAGGCTGCCGGGCGTTTCACTCATTAGATCCGGAGGTTCATCGGGCGGGGTCTCGGGAGGTGAAGCAACAGAAGTCGTAATCCGCGGGCTTCAACCTCAATATAACATGATAACGGTTAATGGGGTTGAGATACCTGCAACAAACTCAAATGACAGGGGTACAAACCTAAGCATGATGTCGTCAAACATGCTGGAGGGCATTGAAGTTTCCAAAACAGTTACACCCGATATGGATGCGGCTGTTTTTGGAGGAACGGTGAACTTTGACATCAGAGAAGCTAAAGAAACTTCTACGGGTGCACCTTTGGTCTCTCTCCTTGCCCAGGGAGGATATACTAATCTTATTAATTCGTATAACAATTACAAGTTTGTCGTCAGCATAGAGAACAGATTTTTCGACAACCGCTTTGGAGTATTTGCGCAGGGAATTGTCCAAAGGCAGAACCTTGCATCGGATGAACTTGTAGGGAATTATTATATCCCGGTCAAGCCGCAACCTCAGATAACTGCGCTGAGCAGTATGGATCTTTACTTTTATCCAACACAGGAGCAACGATACGACGGGACCCTTGTGCTGGATTATAAACTACCCGATGGAAAAATAGTCCTTACGAATTTATTTAGCCAGGGTAATTCAAACACTCAATACAACCGCGAGACTTATGAACTCCAGGGTCCTGATATACAGTATGAAGCCCAATATTCACCTAATAAACTCAATGTTATTACTAATATTCTCAACTATGAGCAGAGGTTATTTTCATTCAAGATTGATGCATCACTGTCTCATTCATACTCAGAGAATATTACTCCTAATAGTTGGTGGATGAGTTTTGAGCAGACTTCTGCAGGAATTGGCAATATACCGAATAATGAGAGTCCGATGCAGGTCGCTCAAGCCGCTGCAGCCAAGACAGATTTTAACAACATGACCTTTCGATATAATAGTACCTGGAGCAGTTTTAACAAGCAGAGAAACCTTGCAGGATCAATTGACTTAGAGAGAGATGTTGACCTGTCGGACCTGCTCACCGTCATATTTAAGGCTGGGGGATCGTTTAAGTACACCGACCGTTATTATAACACCGATAATGGTAGTGGTAATGTATACGGCGCAATCAACGAGCAAGTTCGTGCATCAATTATCGCACAAAACCCGTGGATGGCTCAGCCGCCGTATAACCTCAATCCTAATGGGGTGCAGGAGCTTCCTATTACCATGTTCCTTCAAAATACGAATTTCGGGCATTATCTCAATGGAAATTATTTGATGAATGCCGGAACAAATATTGGACTAATATCATCGGTAATGGACAATATAATAGGTTTTGGCAGAGGCGTCCACACCGCCCCAACCGGCGGCGTTTTTGCTTACCTGCCTAATGTTTATGGGAGTCTTGCAGATGATTATTCCGGATTAGAGCGTCGAAATGCCGGATACATTATGGCAACCGTGAATATCGGCCCTGAGATAACTTTTATCCCGGGCGTCCGGTATCAGGGGCTTCAGACGTCCTATACTGCTGCCCATTTCTGGAATGCAAGCGAAACAAATCCTTATCCTAATACACAACCTCATACAGACACAACTGTTATTGAGTATCATGGGTATTGGCTGCCGGATGCGAGTCTGAAATACAGTCCATTTTCGTGGTTAAATGCCCGGCTTGCTTACACCAGCACGCTTTCATATCCGGATTTCAATACCATCATACCAAGAATGGACGTATTCAGCTCCACGGTCACATGGAACAATTACGCATTAAAACCGGCGCGTTCCCAAAATTACGATCTGCAGGTATCCACGTATGATAATAATATCGGGTTACTGTCTGCCGGTGGTTTCTTAAAACAGATTGATGATTTTGTATTCTACACCAACACCAGTTACATAACCAATCCTTCGAAATATCCCGGGATTCCGAGCTATACAAAAGGGTTTCAGCTCACTACCTATATTAACGATCCTTACCGGGTTAACCTCTGGGGTATTGAGGCCGAGTGGCAAACGCATTTTTGGTATTTACCAAATCCTTTGAACGGATTAGTATTGGATGTTAATTATACTCATATATTCTCCAGTGCAAATTATCCCTGGACAGTTAATTCCGGGAATTCAGGCTATCCCAAATATCAACCTATATATACTGATTCCTCCTATGTCGACCGGCTTATAAATCAACCAAATGATATTGTCAATCTCTCGGTTGGGTATGACTATAAAAAATTTTCTATTCGGGCTTCCATGATATATCAGTCAGATGTTTTTAATAATACGAATTTCTACAACTCACTTCGTTCTGACAAAGTTAAATATCTGCGATGGGATTTTTCAGTAAAACAAGGTCTACCGTGGTTTGGGGTTGAAGTATTCGCTGACCTCAATAATATTAACAGCGAAAATGATACGTACTCAATTCGAGGTCCTGGTAGTTTTCCTAATCAAGAATGGGATTACGGAATGACGGCAGATTTAGGACTTCGGTGGAAACTATAATAATTAACTAAACAGAAACAGAAAGGAAGAGCATTATGAAAACAACATTTACTTAGGTGCAGTATTTTTTACTAAGGTTCTAAGTGCTAATTTGGCAATGGTAGTCATGAATGAAATTGCCGGATTTACGGAACATTAGGTTACAATTAACATCAATATAAACTTCAACCGAAAGGATTTATATTATGAAAACGATGTTCATTTCTATGTTCTTGATTGCTTTGATGGTGCTGTTTATGTTACCATCTCAGTCGTTTGCACAGATTCCTGATAGTGTTATTGTAGCGGCATTACCGCCGGGAAACCTCAACGACGTTATTCTCAATGATGTTGCAGCCGGAGTTACTAACCGGGTGTACGTGCTTCAGCAGACGGGTACGGTTGATACCGTTTATTTCCTTACCGCCACTATACAGATGAGACCGAGTTTAACAATCGTTGGAAAAACGAATCCAAATACGGGATTCCCTCCTGTGATAGCGCCGTTCATTCAGACAGATAACTCCTCGCCTTCAACCTATTTCAACCCCATGGGTGGTGACACAGTTAAGCTTAAGAACATATACCTCGTAGGTACACGAGTCGACGGATCATCAGTTACAGGTATTTGCTTTGGTGCGGGTGGAGATACTGTAACATACATTGCAGACCATTGCGTGTTTGAAAATTTTGGAGGCGGCGGTACACCCAATATAATTAATACCTGGAATCAGCAGCATATTAAAATATTTCTCACGAACTGCGAGTTCAGAAACAACCAGGATGACGTACCACAAAATCCAGGTATTGCATGGGTAGATCCGGGAACGTTTCCATTAGATACTGCAGTGTTTGTTAATAATACATTCTTTGTGTTTGGGGGAACCGTTATTGGTTCCGCCGGATACTGCGGGTATATTCGCTTTGAGCACAATACCGTGTTTTTGACGACGAAGGGAGGAGCCTTTACTATAGAGCAGTTAACGAATGCAGATATAAAAAATAACATCTTCTTTGGTGTGAATTCGGCGGGCTTGGATTCTGCGCACGTGAATGAAGTGGCGGTCCAAAACGCCAATTTCTATACTGCCCCGGCGGTAATCGAGTTAGACACATTAACTACAACTAAAATCGATCCTATCAACGCAACGGAAGCCTCGAGAACAATTACGGTTACGAATAATGCTTATTTCTGGCCACAGGCTATCGTTAATAACTGGGCGACACTTAATGCTAACGGTGCGGGTACCACCTATGGTCAGATTGTGCCGACAATTTGGGAAGCCGCAACGGATCCAGCTATACTTACCGACCGTACGCGATGGCCGGGCATAAATATATCGAATAATGACAGTACGGATCCAGGATTCAATGCCACGCTGGTAACAAATGCAACAGATAATATGGTTCATTTTGTCAATACATGCTGGGCTGTTGGGACTGGTCTCAATGATCGCCCGTTCGTATATCTTTCCGATCCAACAAATATGTTTGCGAATGTGCCGAGTAATTGGGCAACAACTCAGGGCTACCCTGTGCAAGAGAATCTGCGTTACTCTAATGCGAATCTTCAGCACGCAGGTACTGACGGAAAAGCACTCGGCGACTTAAACTGGTTCCCGGAACAGGGAGGTACAGGTGTTTCTCCATTACCCAAATCAATGCCATTGAAGTTCGGCTTAAGCCAAAACTATCCGAACCCCTTCAACCCGAGCACCCAGATTTCCTATACACTTGCAGCCAAAGGCTTGGCACGACTCTCAGTGTATGATGTCCTCGGCAGAGAAGTGGCGGTTCTAGTGAACGAGGTTCAAAATGCGGGATCTCACGACGTTACATTTAACGCCAAAAATTTAAGCAGCGGTATTTATTTCTACAAACTGGTGAGTTCCGGAACTATGAATACAATGAAAATGCTGTTGTTGAAATAGCACAGTTATATTCTTCTCCTTTCTGAAACAATGGATCATGCCTGCAGTCCATCGTGGACCGCAGGCTCCTCCATATGAGTCATGATTTCCTACGGAGTTCAGCACCGCATCCAAGGATGATCTTTGGTATGCAAGCTGAACGCATGAAACATGCCGTGATACCGAGGAGCTCCCTCTGTACTGGGGGGTAAGGAACCGTAAATGAATTCTTTCGGGTGTTCCCAAATGGGACAGTGCTGAGTATCCCTATTTGAGCAACTGGTGGAACACCTTGACAAATAGATAAGGTGACTGACGTGAAAAAAATCAAAACTTTGTTACTGATATGTACAGTAATGGCCGTTTCAATAGCCCCGCTCTTCGCACAAGACAGCACGAATTGTTTCTTCAAAGATTTCAAACCGGATACCGCTGTGATTCCTCTTTACGCGGTTTCTACAAAACCGGCTGCCACTCCCACTGTGACGGTTATCATAAACGGGGCGGATACGGTCGGAAAGGTATCACCATATCTTCTGGGAAATGCAGTTGCTGTCTGGGTTGGACAAAATGTGAACAACCCAACCATGGTAAACTGGATCAAGATGTTATCCCCGAGCCTCATTCGTTTTCCGGGCGGAAGTTGGTCTGATGGTTATTTCTGGAATTCGCTCCCTAGTGACCTGCCGATCACCATTCCGGATGGAACTACATATAACTATACTACTCATGCTTATACGAAAAATCCATTTTATGCTCAATTGGGTCCGAGCCAGGCTCTGACGCCTGCCGGCTATTACGACTTGCGGAACAAGACTGGCGCCCAAGGATTGATAACGGTTAACTATGCTTATGCCCGTTATGGTACCAGCGCTCATCCGGCTCAACAAGCTGCCCATCTTGCGGCGGATTGGGTTCGTTACGATGCCGGCCGCACGAAATTCTGGGAAATAGGTAACGAGGTTTCAGGGCCATGGGAATATGGATGGCTGATAGACACAACACTGAACAAAGATGGACAACCTGCCATAATATCGGGAACTTTGTATGGCCAGCACTTCAAGGTTTTCAGGGATTCTATGAGAGCCGCTGCTGCAGAGATGGGATCTACAATATATGTAGGCGCCATAATCGATCAGTATAACGATGAAAATTCCAGTAATATAGGAAACAAGGGTTGGAACCGTCAGCTTTTCAGTTCTATAGGCGACACAGTAGATTTTTATGCGTGGCATGATTATTACGGTTATTCCTCGTCCATGATCGGTCAGGTGACCCTCGGTCGAAGCCAGGTCAACACTGATATGACCTCCATGAAGAGTGACATTGCAACAAAGGGTGGTGCAAATCGCCCACTTGCGCTAACTGAGTGGAACACCAGCGGGCCTTCTTTGGCTCAAACATCGATCGCGAACGGAATGCAGGCTGTAACGGTATTTTGTGAAATGGCTGAACATAACGTAGGAATGTCCACCCGCTGGCTACTTGCCAACTGGGACACTGACGGAATGTTCTATTATATTAGTCCGTCTAATCCCGGCATACCGCTCTGGAATCCCAGGCCTGAATTCTACTACTTATATTATTTACGCCAGTTTCTTGGTGACCACATGGTGGCTTCGTCCGTACAAGGGAGCAGCAATATACTTGCCTATGCGAGCACTTTCAGCTCTGGAAACACCGCGGTGGTAGTGCTGAATGTTGGGTCCACGAATCAGGTTGTCAACGTGAAGCCGAGAAACATTGGAGTTGGTAGTCACTTCTATACGTACACCCTAACGGGGAGCAGTAATATCGCATTGCCACAGACAGTCGTCGTGAATGGGGATACTGGCGTAGGGACGGTCTGGGGACCAAATACCGACCTGCAGAACATTGCGGCGGTTGCGTATCCGATCGGAGACAGCGTTGTGTTCAACTCGCCTCCTAACTCGGTGGAATATATTCTCCTTGATGCAGGTAATAATATTATCTCATCGGTTGAGAGGAAGAATGTCTCAACCCCTGATAAATTTGAATTGAATCAAAACTATCCGAATCCGTTCAATCCTTCTACCAAAATCACATACTCGCTGAAGAGCACAGGAAAGGTTCGCCTGACAGCGTACGATGTACTCGGCAGAAAGGTTGGAGTTTTGGCAGATGGTGTTCAAACTGCAGGCAGCCATCAGGTAACGTTCTCCGGTTCTAATCTTGCCAGCGGGATCTATTTCTATAGACTTGAGAGCTCTGGACAGACGATTATAAAGAAAATGATTCTGCTGAAGTAGATGCAACACGACTTTTTCTCTTCGACGAACACCATCACGGCTGCGCCGGAGATTTCCAGCCCTGACTGCCTCGAAATCCGGTCTGCGTGACTGCCTGATTGTAAGGTTCTTTTTTTTTGCAGTGCTACAGCATCTCAATACAGTCGATTCCCGATCTGTCTTCCTAGCGCCGATTTATATTTATTACTTCATATCTGTCCAAAATAAAGACTCCGGAAAGTGGTATCTTGTAGTTGAAAGACAACAAGAAAAACACACAACCGGAGCGACATATGTCAAACAAGGGTACGAACTTTTTCACAATTTGATGATCCGATGTAGTGTTTGTCTGCAGAAAGAGAATGGAGGATGTTGGTAGAATATGCTATAAAAATGGAAAGCCTGAATAGTTCAGGCTTTCTTTAGCTCCGCGGGTAGGGCTCGAACCTACAACCTTCCGGTTAACAGCCGGACGCTCCACCATTGAGCTACCGCGGAATGGTTTTGAGAATTGAAAAGCTCATCGTTACTGATGAGCTTATCTTTTAAAATATATCTGCATTTTCCTCGAAAGTCAAGAAGTACGCTCTAAAAACCTCGCGTTGACTTTCCCTGCATTTCGGACTATATTGACAAGGAAAATAATTCTGAAAATAAAGGAGTCGAACATGTTTAAAGGCGGTATGCCCAATATGCAGCAAATGATGAAGCAGGTTCAGAAAATGCAGGAACGCATGGAACAGGTTCAGGCGGAACTTGAGACAAAAACGGTCGTTGCAGAATCGGGTGGTGGGATGGTAAAGGTCACGGCAAACGGGAAACAGCAAATTGTAAAAATTGAAATTGAAAAAGAAGTTGTGAATCCGGAAGAAAAAGATATGCTCGAAGATCTCGTCGTCGCTGCGGCAAACCAGGCCTTGCAAAAGGCATCTGTATTAGCGCAGGATGAGATGCAGAAGGCGACCGGCGGGATGATGCCTCAAATCCCGGGTATGAAGTTCCCCGGAATGTGAAAGGCTGAACCACAGAATGATGTACACGGCAGAATCGATTGAAGATCTTGCGGAAAAATTTTCTAAACTCCCCGGGATCGGTAGAAAAACAGCTCATCGTCTGGCTCTTTATATACTAAAAATTCCCAGGGAAGAAGTAGTATCCCTGGCAAAGGCTTTAGTGAATGTCAAAGACAAGGTGCGTTCTTGCTCCCAGTGCTCAAATATTACGGAAGTCGACCCCTGCCCGGTATGTTCGAACCCGAAGAGGGAAAGGGATTTGATATGTGTCGTAGAGGATCCCAGTGATGTTCTGGCTGTTGAAAGAACGAATGATTATCACGGTCTGTACCATGTCCTCGGAGGGGCGCTTTCCCCGTTAGACGGTATCGGGCCGGAAGAATTGAAGATAAAAGAACTGCTTCAGCGTATCTCTCAAAACAACATAGCAGAAATTATTCTTGCATTGAATCCGAATGTGGAAGGAGAGGCGACAATACTCTACCTGTCGAAATTATTGAAGCCTCTCGGCATTCGATTGACCCGGATTGCGCGCGGACTGCCGGTTGGTTCAGACCTGGAATTTGCCGATGAAGCAACGCTTTCACGGGCTCTCGAAGGGCGTATAGCGGTGTGACCGCGCAGCGGTATAACTGGGTAAAAGTTTGAATATGAAAAAAATATCCGTTGCATATCAAGGCGAACCGGGCTCTTTCAGCGAGCAGGCGGTGAGATTATATTTCGGTGCAAAAGCCCAGGCAAAGTC
>Ga0182017_10003617_pt1 | contig 11512 bp, 13 predicted proteins | sample 712E3DmetaG_FD_120492 | JGI IMG/M metagenome (GOLD analysis project Ga0182017, IMG submission 120492) | Permafrost microbial communities from Stordalen Mire, Sweden - 712E3D metaG | ecosystem: Environmental > Terrestrial > Soil > Wetlands > Permafrost | place: Sweden: Stordalen | collected... | reverse complement strand
TTGCCTAGCGTTGAAAAGAAGGTTGCCCCTATAGTTTTCTTAGCAACAGAGTTAATTTCATTAGCGAATTCTCTAAATATCGATGTAAAGACTATACCATTCTGGTAATTTAGAAGAGGGGTAATTATATTACTAAAGCGACAGGATGAGGACAAGACGGGAGACGAATGGTCAAAAGCGATTTAGAGGCGAGGTATTATCGTTCCCAGCCGTTCTAGAGCTTCTTTTGCTTTCAATTGGATTTCTTATGCTTGATGAAAGTCCCGTTGTCGTACTCCTCAAATGCGATACGCAATTCATCGTTCGTATTCATCACGATAGGACCATACCAAGCAATCGGTTCACGGATGGGCTTTCCTGATATCAGCAGAAACCTGACAGGATCTCCTTCTGTTGAAACCATAACCTGATCTCCATCATCAAAGAGCACGAGATCTCCGTTGGAAAGGAAGGGATCTCGTTTCATATCGAAGTAATTGATGCCTTCTATCTCATAGGAAAATGGGTTCTTCTCCTTGCAGAAAAATCCATTACCTTCGATGATGTATGCAAATACAGTGTGGCCTCGCTTGGTTGGATGGGTGAATTCTGATCGGGCAGGAACAGTGACATCGAGATACTCAGGGTCGATAACGATGTCCTGAACGGGCCCTTTTTTGCCATCTATATTTCCGCAAATGATCCTGATTCTCGTGCCATTACCTAGTCTCATCTCTGGAATTTGCTTGGCTTTCACATCTCTATAGCGCGGGTCTATCATTTTGTGGGATTTTGGAAGATTGGCCCAGAGCTGGAATCCATACATCGAACCATCTGAATCTCCTTTGGGCATCTCCTGGTGTATAATTCTGTTTCCCGCTGTCATCCAATGTATGTCGCCAGAGGAGATAATCCCTTTGTTTCCCATGCTATCACCGTGTTCCACGTCACCTCGAAGAACATAGGTGATCGTTTCTATTCCACGATGTGGGTGCCAGGGAAACCCCTTCAGATAGTGATCCGGGTTATCTGAGCGGAAATCGTCTAGAAGCAAAAAGGGATCAAACGTGGGAACCTGACTGAACCCAAATGCCCTTTTGAGATGGACACCCGCACCTTCAATCGTGGGTTTGCTCTTTAGGACCTTGGCGATCTTTCTAGTTTCAATCATTCACATTCTCCATTAGCTATTTTCCATTGCGCTTGATTTAGCATTGATTCTCCAATAGCATTCAACACGGTCCCAGGCTCAGCACCCCGAAAAAAGTAACAAGTGGGATACATTGCGTGATATCGTAACCTTTCTCGGGAGGCACCATCTGTCCGGTGCCATAAGCCGTCGCAGTATCGAGCAAGTGGTCCCAGCTAGGCAGATGCTCTCTAAATATCATCGCATAAGGCCATCCTTGCCTCATCCATACTCCAATCAGCTTGAAAGCTCTACGCCAACCGACCACTAATTGCGCACTAATTATTGATGCTATTGAAGCCCGATCATAGCGCCGTACTTGGAATAAACTTCTTTGACCAGCTCGCCTGCCTTTGGATTGTTCCAATCATGCATCCATTCCGATACCAATGACTCAAGTGTAATCGGGATGACTCCTGCCTGCAACATTCTCTTAACTCCATACTTGTGTGCATCTAGGGTCGAGTCACCAGCGGCATCAATCAATCCATAAACTTCATATTCCTCATTTAAAGCATGTAGAGCGGTGTACGCAAAACACATGCTGGTCCACAATCCTGAAATGACCAATTTCTTTCTACCTATTTTCTTTACAGCATTCGTGGTACTTTCATCCTCAAAAGCGTCAAAGCTAGGTATCTTTCGTGCAAATACTTCTTGATTTGGGAATATCTTGGCGATTTCCGGAATAAACTCTCCCAACGATTTTGGATTAATTGACGACAAAACAACCGGAACTCCCAGGATGCTTGCAGCCTTAGCCGCTCCGATAGCTGCATTCTTGATTATGGTTTTATCTCCTGAACTGACACTCTTAAACATCGAAGGTTGGTAGTCAACTAAAACCAAAGCACTATTCTTATCCGTTAACAGCTCCAATTTTCCGTCTACTAAATTCACCATTTTTTTGTCTCCTTCTTTTGATGATAAGAATTACACATGTGCACGATATACTATATACACTATGAATACTTAAAAACAGTCCTTCCACGATAGATCCCAAAAGCACGGGGATATTCAGCATGTATGACAGAAAATAATGAGATGAGTAGTCCGTATTTCGGTACAATGCTGCTTGGAACGGTTTCTTAGCCCGCGTGCCCGGCGCCGGATGGCTCCTCGAAGTTCACCTACCTTAGCCGCCGACTTATAGGCATAGAAAAATGGAAGACGACAAGCAGAGGATCGCCAGAGATACAGCTCAGGATTTTATCATAACTAATAGCATCTTGAATTTGCTCAGCGCCTTTAAGGCATGCGTCTCATTAGCAGGCAAAATTATGATCTCGCCTTGATTCAGATGGTAAGATTTACCGGAGATAATAATCTCGACTTCTCCGTCCACAACATACACGAGTGCATCAAATGAAGCAGCGTGCTCACTTAGCCCCTGACCTTCATCAAAGGCGAAGAGTGTCACAGTCCCCGTACTCTTGCGAATTATCTCTCGGCTTACAACCGAGCCATCCTGATAGTTCACCAAATCCTCTAACCATTGAACCTTCGGTGCGCTGTTGTTGTTCTCTTTTTCTGTCATTTAATGCCCCTTTTTGTTAGCTTTAAACGATGATTTAGGCGACTATTCCGATTATCTCATTGGGCTAAAAACTACAGCCGCACGGATTAGCTAAGTCTACGAAACTAAATAAATCTTGGTCTGAAAAGCAAGCCTTATCCGACTCCACCAGGCGAAATCTCCATCTCCTTATTTTAAAATGAATACCTCGCAGCTTGCCGCGGTGCGCGCCTGTTTGACTTAGGAGTTCGTCGTTTCTTGAGCGTATTTTTCTTTCACCTAGTAAACCGCGTCCTGCTCCTCGTATCTTGTGACTTTGCATTCGATAGAGAAATTTTCCGTGTTGATTTTCTCATCTGTATTTCCAGAGCTAACTTCTTGTTGTGCCATGCTCTCACAAATAACGGCTCGATCTCGATAGCCTGGTTATAACAGAAGATCGCCTCTTCATATCTTCCCAACTTGTACAGAGCGTTTCCTTTTGTGTTCCAGGCAAAGGCATTATTTGGGTTCAGCTTTATTGACCTTTCACAACATTGTAAGGTAGAACCATACATCTCGCGGAGGTACAGGATATCGGCCATGGCACCAAAAGCTTCCCAGCTATCCGGGCTCTTTTCAAACTCTCTCTCAACAACCATCATCGCGCCGTCGAGACCTTCGGCGGACAACAAATTCAGCGCCTTTTTAAAAGCGCTGTTTCCTTTGTTTTCATCTGTTGATGGTATCATAGGACGACTAACCCTCAATAAATCCCGATCAGTTGTTCATTTTATTTATTAATCTCTCTTTTCAGGCTAAGATTTAAAAGTGATAGGAAAAACTGCTAAGTAAGAATCGTAAGTATTACAGATTAGCAATTCCCATATTGAATTTAGTCGTATGGAGTATATATGACAAAAATTTGAATACTTGGCTCATAAAGAAGAAAAAAATATTTTTATTTGAATGTTTAAAGAATCATGAACAATGACATAACGCTTTTATAGTAAATCCTCATTAATGAAACGGAAAGAGGAGGGATGCTAAAAAGTTATGTCCGAAGTTAGGGAAAAGGAGTTAAATTCAAATGAATTGGAAAATATTAGTGAATTAGAAGATGGAGAATATAAAAAATTCGTTGATAGGATAGTCAAGGCAAATAGGGAGATTTTCGTGCTTTGTGTTCTAGCGAATAAACCGATGTGCGGTTATGATGTGATCAAGGAGATATTCGTGAGATGCAACGTTTTTTTAAGCCAGGGAAACGTATACCCTATTCTGTATTCCCTTGAAGAAGAGGGCATTCTTCGCGCTGAGTTCACTAGGGGCAACATGCGTTCCAAACTGTATTTCATCGCTCCTGAAAAAAGAGAAACAGTTCAAAAGAAAATTGATTTGTTTGCCAATGCTATGGAGTCTATGCTATTTTTTGTCAAAAGGTGATCAGATGTTCAGGGATACTATAAAAGGCCTTGATAAGATAATAGAAGGGGACATCCCCAATGGCTCTATAATTCTGGTTACAGGAGCAGAGGGCACTTTGAAATCTAGTCTTGTTTTCAGTATGATTTCCAGATACCTTGAGAAAAACAACGAGTTTGGCCTTTATGCAACCCTTGAGCAGACCAAAGAAAGTCACCTGAAAAATATGGCGAGCTTGGGGCTAACAACGAATAATGCTCTTCATCTGTTCGATTACAGTGACATGCGGACAGAATGGAAGGATAATGAGCCGGATATGATAAAAGTCACTGAAGAAATTATAGATTTTTATAGATGCGAACAAGAAAAATTGACCGTATTTGCTCTGGACTCGCTCAACGCGTTATGCTCGTTATCGAATGAGGCTAACTTCAGAAGGAGTCTCTACTATTTCTTCTCAAATCTGAGGAACAAAGGGCTTACATCCTTTCTGATAATGGAGACCCCTCCTTCAGGCACCTCTTTGCTCGCCTATGATACCGGCAGATCCGAGCATTTTCTTGCGGACTGTGTAATAGAACTCGGGCTTATCGAGGCCGGCGAGGACGTCAAAAGGTACATCCAAGTCAGGAAGATGAGAGGCGTTAATCACAGGTTGGAGAAGAATCAGCTTGTCGTTGGAGAGCAAGGCATATCGGTGCTCGGATCGATTTACAGATCTATTTGAAAACCTCTCCTGCCTCCTTGTACCAAAGCAAAAGGTCCAGCTTGCTCATCGGAATCCCAGCCTCCTTTGAAAATGCTGTCATCTTTCTCTCTATCTCAAGATAGGTCTTTCTGGACAAGGATGTAGGCACCACTCTAATGACCCCCAGAAGCATCAGGTTCTTTAGGATGTGCCGGTCAAGGATGGCCAGATCCTCGCCAAGGCCGATGTTTCTTAAGAAGTGGCTGGCCTCTTTGTAGCCCAAGCCCAACACGTTCTCGACCAGCCACTCTCTGGCCTCACGGGGGCTGTTTAATTCTTTTAGGGTCGTTCTTAGAGAACGAGAGGAGAAAGTCTTTTTGGCTAAACAGATGTACTCAGCCTTTCTCCGATTGAACCTGACGCCGAAGAGCTCCTCCTGGATCTGGCATGGCTCGCCTTCAGATATCATGCACTTTCTGTTAAGGCGCTGGACTGCTTTCCAGCAAGTTTTTGCTTTGGACTGGGGCGTGAGCAGACAGAAGACCAGCTCACAAAAGAGCTCTTCATCGTTGGCCTTCTCCCAAATCTGCCTGAAGTCTCCAAGCCTGGCATCAATCTGCCCTTTGATAGGGTCGTAGAGATCCTTAAGCTCCTTTATGCTGTATCGCGGTGTTGCTTCATCGGACATCCATAGTTAAGCTGGTCTTCAGCCTATTTAGTAGTTGCCTTTCACGTAGAAGAGCAGTCATTTTCGGATAGACGTTCCAGATGTGTAGATTCTAAAAGGCCAGATTCAACCATCCGAAAGCTCCTATCATCCGGAGTCCAACGTAGAGCATCACAGCTATAAAAATGTAAGTTAGCCCTTTCGCTGGGATCCTGTGGGCAACTCTGACCCCCGCTCGGGCCGTGAAAATGCTGGACCCTGCCAAAAGCACCCATTGAAAAAGGTCGATGTACCCCAGAGAATAGGGTGGCCGTCCCGCAACACCTAAGCCATTTATTGCATAGGACAGAATCCCACCAACTGAGATGATTGCAATGGCGATGGACGATGTACCGACTGCCTGGTACATCGTAAAGCCCATGGCAATCACCATGGCCGGAACAAGGATCACTCCGCCGCCTATTCCGCTTAGTCCTGAGACTATTCCCACGACTGAGCCAAAAACAAAATATTGAGGAAGACTGATTTTGAGTTCGCTACCGTTCAAGCTGGACCCCTTGGCTGCAATACTTCCGTGGAGAAGCATCCTCAACGCTCCGAAGAGTACAACCAGACCAAAGAATCTTTGGAGCAAATCTGCAGGGGCGTGGGCGGCGATGGTTCCTCCCAAAAATGCTCCCAGAAGACCTGAGACTCCAAGGGCAATACCTGGTCTCCACAGAACAACGCCCCTACAGGCATGACCATGACACCCACTGAGGGCAGTGGGCAGGATTACCGCCAAGGATGTTCCAAGGGCCACTCGGGTGGCAATTGTTGGTTCGACTCCCATTGAGTTGAGCACCCAGATTTGAACTGGCACCATTAAAAAGCCTCCACCTACCCCCAGAAGGCCACAGGCAAAGCCCACTACCATGCCTGTAATCAACAATACCAGGATGTAGATGGTCTCTGGATCAGCAGTCAAACTATCAGATTTTTCCTATCAGCTTCTTCTATCGAACTCTTCTGTATTTCTGGAGCGATTGTCTTCAAGATCTATGATTCTTTCCCAAACTTTTAGCACATGGGACCGTTCTGAGTGACCGGACACTTCAATTGACAAATTGCTCAAACCTAGACCAGTTTTAGCTCTTTGTGTTTGCCAAGGATATCATCTGCCAGCTTGTCCAGTGCCTTCAGATCTGCCTCCTTAGGATGTCCTTTGGCAACCACAGGGCTGAGTATCTGTACCTTCAGATTTGGCATTGCTCCGGCAATCTGCTCCACCATCTTGCCGCCCCAGCCGTAGGAGCCGATTACGGATGCAAACTTGGTCTTGGGCCGTAGAGCATTGGCAAGAATAGCAGCGTACAAAGCCAAAGGATGAGCTCCAGCAAGAATTGTAGAAGAGCCTATAACCACTGTGGCTGCCTCCACCAGGGCTTCGGCCAGCTCTCCAATGTCAGTCCTTGTGAGGTCAAACTGCTTAACGGTTATTCCCCGGGCTATTAGGGCCTCAACGAAGTAGTCCACCATAGCCTTTGTGGCCCCATGCATAGAAACATATGGCAGAATCACCTGGTTTTTAACGTCGTCCGAGGACCAGTCTCCGTAGGCGTCCAGGATGAACTCGGGCCTGTTGTACATAGGTCCGTGGCTGGGCGCTATTATGTCAATCCGAAGATCCTTGATCCGGGCCAAATGCCTCTGTACATTCTGCCGGAAAGGCATCATTATCTCGGCATAGTACCTCTTGGCGGCCTCGTAAACAGTGGCCTCGTCAGTTGCGTAAAGATCACTGGTGGCCAGATGTGAACCCAGGAAGTCGCATGTGAATAGGACTTCATCCTCAGGCAGATAAGTGAACATGGTGTCAGGCCAGTGGACCCAAGGGGCATTGATGAACTCCAGGGTCTTGTCTCCCAGGGAGAGCTTCTGGCTGTCTTTAACCTCTATGACCCTATCTTCGGGCACCAAGCTGAAAGCCACCAGAAGCTCCTTACACTTGCCGGAAGCTACTATCTGAGCTTGCGGATACAGCTCGGCCAGCTTCGAGAGGGAGCCAGAGTGGTCCTGCTCGGCATGCTGTGAGACTATGTAGTCCAACTGCTTGACGTTTAAAGCTTTTAGGTTGTCCAACAGCACATCCAACATGGAAGTATCGACGGCATCTATCAATGCCGTCTTCTCACTGCCTTTGACAAGGTAAGAGTTGTAGCTGGTACCATCGGGCAGGGGAATCAGGGCATCAAAGAGCCTGCGGTCCCAGTCAATGGCTCCTACCCATTGAATTCCGGGTTTTATGTCTCTAACTAGGGCCATTATAACACCTTCTCAAAATCCGCTTTGGACGCCCCGCATTGAGGGCAGAACCAATCATCAGGAAGATCTTCAAAAGTTGTTCCGGGTTTAGCTCCGGAGTCGGCATCTCCCTTCTCGGGATCGTAAATATATCCACAGATGGTGCATTGATATTTCTGAGCGATATCCACCACACCCTTCAACAATCGCATTCGGTATCGTCTAAACAACATGGTTTCGATCGTACTTAAAGGTTTTTTTGATTCAAAACAGAATATATTAAGTTTCATTAAAACGAAACAGGTACGAACGATTCGGAGCTGTTATCTTTATTACACGTAACCCATCAGATTAAATACCTGGTTGAAGCTTAAAATGGCTGAGTTGGCAAAGAATACCGTGCCCTCTTTAAGGCGTGAGTGATCTGATGAGATTGATGTTATCCTGGCTGGTCCTTGTTTTTCTCCTGGGCACTGCCGCGGTTTCACTGGTCTATGCGGATACATCGTATACAGGAGCATTTATTCGGAATAACGAATCCCTCAATTGCGGCGCCTGCAGTAACAACACCTCCGGCCTCCAAGTTAAACAGCACACCGTTTTTGCCCAGGCTCCCAAAATAATTGCCATAGGAAAGGGCTACTACGCTGATCATCCTATCAGCTACGATTCGCAAACGGGCAAACAAACGTGGATAAAGAGCAAGGCAGCGGGCGTCTCTATGAATCACGAAGTCAGCAGCGCCCACAATTTGAGTCAGTCGCTTGATATGTCAGCCCAAGACAGCAGTCATCAGGACGAATACGGGATGGCAGCCAATGGTGGGGTCCAGATGAAGGTTGCTGAGGACGTCCAAGAAGGCAAGGTCAGCATAGGAGTACTGCAGGGCGGCAAGCAGCAATGGAACGGCCAGCCTCCCTCCGCCACAGCTTTGAGGAATCCATCCCTGGACATAGAGGAAGATTATGTCGGAAACTTCCATATTGAGAATAACATGACCCTACAGGTGCCAATTCGGCGGCTACAGCAGCAGAATTATAGCTGGCTGCCATGCTGTTCTGGAAGCTACTTTGACGTTCCGAATCACAATAGCGGATACATCGGTGAAGAAAATGTGTTCGATTATAGGAGATAGAAGGGCGATTCGACAGCTTCGTCAAGGCTCTTTAAGAACTTTGAGCCAGTTTTTCTCTATGGAAATCCCTGCAGGTCAAGAAACAACAATAGATCAATTGACTTTGCCTCACTCCTTAAATCATTCTTCAGATGTGAATCCCGCTTTATTGCCTTTAACCTATATCTATATAACGTTGAACGTCGAACATAGGTTAATTAAAAGTCGATGATTCATCAGTATTTGAATTAAGTATTCATGTTAAGGGTGTTAAGTTCGCAACAATAAATAGTATTTGAGATAAGAATAATAAATTAGCACCAATAAATAGTATTTATGTTAAGAATAATTAATTCGCAAGAGTAAAGTAGAAAATCTGGAGTATGAACTATTGATAAGAATTATAACTACTAATAACAAATTTGTGAATGTGAAAAGAATATTTAAGCAGTCCTCTAATAGGAGAACCGAAGAATGTGATCTGGATAATCCTCGCTTTGATTAGCACCGTCTTCTTTTCTGCATCGGGATTACTGGATAAGTTCATCCTGAGCACTCACTCCTTCAGTTCAAAGTCCTATATAATTTGTCAGATATTTGTACAACAACTGTTCATCATTCCCATATTCATATTTGCGGGTGTCGAGTTTACCTATCCTGTATCCATCTTTGCCATACTCTTAGGGTCGTTGCAGGTAATCCCAGCCATATACTACATGAGGGCAATGCAGAATGAGGAGGTGTCCAGGGTTACAGCCTTAGAATATCTATACCTCATATTTGTATTATTAGGCGCGGCAATCCTCCTCGGGGAGACATTGACCCTTAAACATTACATCGGAGGATTGCTTTTGACCGTCAGCGTTGTACTTGTATCCTACAGATTCAAAGGAAAAGATAGTTTACCCGGAATATCCCCGGCCGTAAAGCAATTCTACATTTATTGGGCTTTCACCGCTTTTTATTATCTCGCTCTTAAATATTTACTAGCATCGATGAATGAGTGGAACCTCTTTGCTTGGTCTTCTGTTGGAAATCTCATAATGGTGGCACCTCTCTTGACAGACAAAGAGGTTCGCAAAGATACTTTGAATTTCTTTGGAAATCACACGTCGGCTATTAGTGCCCTGCTTTCTGAAGAGACATTCCATTTTTTTGGGGTGATATGCTCCATAGCTGCCTTTGCCTTGGGATCAGTGTCCCAAGTCACGACGGTGGGCGCACTCCAGCCCTTCATGACCTTGATATCTGTGCTAGCCCTAAGCCAACTTAAACCCGGTCTGCTCAACGAAGAGATTAACTCAAGTACATTGGTGCAGAAGTTCATGTCAGTGGTTCTTGTAGCTGTTGGTATTTACTTTATATATTGACATCGAGATGCCTCGAATGCGGGATTTGTTGAAACGTATGCAACGCGGTCAGAGCTGGTATTAAGTACGATATGATCTGTCTTATCATCATGAGTGATAGGTAGGGCTCCAGCTAATATAAAGGAATATGAAAAAGGTATTCTAAGTAGTGATTAGTAACAAAGATACCGTATCAGTAATACTAATTTTTCGTCATAGATTATTTCAAGTGGCTCAACCCAGTGCTTCAGCTCTGGCCTTCTGGATAGCATCGTTCGGGATAGCTTCATGCAGCTCCCCAGACGGATATTTCGCACCTTGGCTCGAAACCTCAAGAGACCAACTTTTCGAATCAGGACTGTAAGGGTCTGTCCAGGAATGCAGGTTTAAGCAGTCTTTAGTCTGTTCAGAAGCTGGCACGCCTTGCACAAGTCCCCTACGCAGGGCTCGCCGCAAAGCCCACAGGATGATAATTCCATAGGAGGGTAGCGTTTAGCCAGCAAACCCGAGAGGCAGTCAAACCCTTTCATGCAGGACTGTTTGGTGCCTGGAAACTTCATCTCCAGGTTGTTGAGCATATCTCTCACATCCGAACGGAGAGACAGACTTGCATAAGGGCACTCTGCCATCTTCACATAGAACCCGTTGACCATGCAGTAAAGAGCAGTCTCTCGTTCAGGAATGTTCTTCAGCGGCTTGATCCTTGGAACCAATCCTGGCTGAATCCGTCGAGGCGCAAACCTGCCAAGGCGTTCTATGTCTCCTTTCATGTAGTTCATCAATACCGACTGGGCTTCATCGTCAAGATCGTGGCCTGTGGCCACCTTCGTTGCCCCGTACACCTTGGCCGTCCGGTTCAATAGGCTCTTTCTTAAGACCCCACAGAAAGTGCAAGGTGCCTCCCTCTTTCCTGCGACTATCTCGTCTAGGCAGAAGTCGAACTCCTCTCTAAAGGAGACTATAATGTGCTCGACTCCGAGCTCTTCCGTGATCTTTCGGGCCGATTTTATTGTATCTTCTCTGTATCCAACAATGCCCTCGTCAATGGTGACGGCAAACATCGTTATGTCCTTTCTGTCTGATAGAATCTTTTTCAGGATATTAAGAAGGGCGGTGCTGTCCTTGCCACCGCTTAGAGCCACAGCAATTCGGTCTCCGCCTTGCAGCATCCGGCCTTTTTCGACCGTCTTTTTTACCTTATCCTCGAAATCCTCAACGAAATGCCTTTCGCAAAGGTGGGTGCACGAATACCTTTGAGACACAATGGCGATATCATTGCATTTGGAGCACTTCATATAATACCTCGAAGATGGCCTACGGAGA
>Ga0182017_10003615_pt1 | contig 11514 bp, 6 predicted proteins | sample 712E3DmetaG_FD_120492 | JGI IMG/M metagenome (GOLD analysis project Ga0182017, IMG submission 120492) | Permafrost microbial communities from Stordalen Mire, Sweden - 712E3D metaG | ecosystem: Environmental > Terrestrial > Soil > Wetlands > Permafrost | place: Sweden: Stordalen | collected... | reverse complement strand
GGTCCGCCGGGGAGAAGGTTGGGATGAGGGGTCCGGCCAAGCACGGCCCCTCTCCCCAACCCTCTCCCCGCTTCGCGGGGCGAGGGGGCGGAATGCTTGGGCTTCCGCTGGTCGGCCGCTTAATGCCTATGGGGGCACACCCCTCCGTAGATCGAGGCTAGTGCCGCTTCGCCTTGCGCCGCGATTCGGCTTCCTTGATTAACCATCGGCTCAACCCCTGTGGAACTTCTGGCAAGCGGCACTAGAGAACGCGGCCGCTCCCCCAGAACTCGCTGCCCAGCATTTCGGCTTGCCAGTCGAGTACGGTCTGCCAGTCGGGCCGGCGGAAGTAGGTGCCCGCCGCTTCATCGCCAGGCCGCATGCCGCGCAGGAAGCAGTAGAGCACGCCGCCGAAGCGGCGCTCGAATGCAGCGCGATCGTTTAGGCCAGCCAGGCGCAAGACGGCCAGTGTGTAGAGTCGAGCCTGGATCGCATAATTGGCCTCACAGTGGGCGCTAAGCCACTGGCTGTCCCAGGATGGCAGCCAATCACCCTTCCAATCGCAAAGGTAGATGCGGTCCTGGTACTCGAACAGGTAATCAATGAAACCTTTGACCAAACCGCGCTCGATGGACCAAGTGCGGCCGTCCTGTTGCGCGAGGACGTTCTGTCCCAGCAATGGATGATGTTGTTCGGGGATCGGATACAGGAACTCAACCTCACGCAGCGACCGCTGCGTCTGGCCCAGGCCCGGTACGAAACAATCACCCAAGCGCAGCGGCGTGGAAAGTGCGGTGTGCACCAAGTGCGCGGCGTGTGCAATCTGGCCGGGATCGCGTTCGTGGCGACGCGCGAGCCGAGTGAAAAGCTGCGCGATTTCAGGCCGCGCTGCCCACTCGGCCGACGAGCCGGATTGAGCCAGACTGTCGAGCGGAACCTCTTGCAAGACGGCGTGCAAGAAGATCCCGGACAGGCGCCCGCGCGCAAGCTCGTGCGGGTCCACCGGCGCGGCGGCGTCGGGTTCGGTTGGCTCGTTGGCGGTGGACAGATCGGCCGGCTCTTCGGGCACTACGAAGCCGCCATGGCGGCGCTTCACACCTGTATACGAGGTGATGACGAAACCAGCGCGTTCCTTCTCAATTCGGTGGAACTCCGTCGCGGAAACGTCGACTGGCAATTCGGGCGGCTGCCAGGCCAAAAGCGCCGCTGGCGCAGGAGCGGGCAATACCGGGGGCGGCTCACCCGGACAGGCGACCGGCACGCGAAGGAACAGCTTGCCGGTTGCGGCATCTCCAAGCAGCTTGTCGAGAATCGGGCGCAACCAACGGTACGGACCAGTGAGACCACGACCGCCATCCGGGCAGCGCGGAAGGTAGAGACGCGCGCGAGCGCGGGTCAGTGCCACGTACAGCAAACGTCGGTCCTCGTCGGCGCATTCGTCGGTGTAGCGCGCTTCTTCTTCGGGGGCGAGCGAGCCCAAGTGCACCACGCGCTGGCCATCACAATCGTGAAAGACGCTGAGCAAACCAGTCCTTCCTCGATACAGTCCGCCATACAAGAGGACCACGTCGGCTTCCAGGCCCTTGGCCGCGTGTACAGTCATCACCTGCACAGCCTCGGCGTCACTTTCCAGGCGCTGCACGTTGCGCTCGTCGCCCGGAGGCAGGCGCGTTCCGTTGACATACGCGCCCAATGTTTCCACGAGTTCGCGCAAGGTCGCATGCGTGCGCGCCGCCTCCTCCTGCAGAATCTCGAAGATGTGTAAATAATTGGTGAGTGCCCGCTCGCTGCGGCTCAGGCAGACCTCGCGGCATGCGATCCCACTTTGCCCCAGGATGGCAGAAAAGAGAGCGCCAAAGTCACCAGTCAGCGCCAGGTCGCGCCACTCGCAAAGCTGGTGCAGCAATGGGTCTTCTGCGTCGGTCCGGTCCCGATTCGCCAAATCGGGCAGGTCGAGAGCGAAAAACGCCGTCAGAAGGGCGCGCAGCCGCAGGGTGTGGTCTTCCGGCTCGGCAATGGCGCGCAGGAGGTCCAGCACGTCTTTGGCCTGGCTGGTCTGGAACAGCTCGTCTTCCTTGTAGAAGGCGAAACGGAGGCCCGCGGCCCGTAGGGCCTCGCCAATCTCGCGGCATTCGCTGTTGGTAAAAGCGAGCACGAAGATGTCGCGGGCCGCGATCGGCCGCCGGCTCTGCCCATCCTGGATGAAGAGCGCCCCGTCCTCGGAAAGCAAACCGCGAATTTCTTCGACCATCTGGCGCCGCAAGGCGCGTCTGGTATGGGCGACCGGGGTCTTGTCGCCGGTTGGCTCGATATCCAGCACCAATACGCCAGGCTTTGGTTGGCCGTCGGCCCCGCAGAGGCGCCGACCAGGGTGGCCGCAGGTCACTGGCTGGGCATACCCGATGCCGGCCCCGGCCCGGAAGAAACCCGTCGCCGGGTCGAATACGGCGTTGTACCCGTCGATAACCGCTGCAGTCGAGCGGAAGTTCTGCGCCAGCCTCACCAGGGCGCCGCCGGCTTCCAGTATCTCTTGGCGCGCGTGCAGGTAGGTGTGCACATCAGCGCCGCGGAACCGATAGATGGCCTGCTTGGGATCGCCGATGATAGTCAAAACATGTCCTTCGCGGCTCTCGAAGAAAAGACGCCGGAAGATGAACCATTGCACCTCGTCAGTGTCCTGGAATTCGTCGATCAGCGCGTACTTGTAGCGGCGACGCAGGGTGGAAAGCAGTGCTAGCGCACCCTTGTCAGCCAGGCGCTCGGCCACCAGGGTCAACATGTCTTGAAAATCGTAGAGCCCGGCTGCCCGCTTGCGTGCCTGCAAACGCGCGCTGACCAGCGGCAGGAACTTGTGCGCCACAGCCGCGAGCAAGGGTACCCGCGCGTCCCGAATGGCAGCAGTCGCCTCGTGCAGTTTTGCGATCTTGGGATCGACTGCGGCCTTGGCAAGATGATCGAGCAGATACGCGAAGCCTCTCTCGCCCCAGCCTGACTCCTTTTCCTGCAATTGGGCGAGGAGAGTTGCCGGGTCGCCGGCTTTGTCGGCGACGTTCACCAGTTCGGAGAGTGCGGTGACCCGCGAGAGCACTGCCGTCGCGGTGGAGCCCTTAATCCCGGCTCGCCTCAGCCGCTCGGCCAGTGTCGGATCGCGGGCAGCTTGCGCTGGCCATGCCGCGATAGCCGCGGCCAGAGCGGCCTCGTCGAATTGAGGCTGCAGAGCTTCTGGTCGCGACGGAAAGATGCGAGCTAGCTCGGTTGCGCAATCGCGCAGCGCACGCTCCAAATAGGCAACGGTACAGCCTGCGGCCAGCCAGGCGCGCAGATAGGGCTGCAACTCGGGCTTCACTGCGAAATCATTTCGCAGGGCCTCCACGAAGGCAGTGTGAAAGGCGCCACTTTCGTCGACCGCTTGCTCGTCGAACATGCGTTGATGAAGGAAAGCGTGGTCCCCCAGAATCCCGAGACAGAAGCCATGGATTGTCGAAATGGTGGCACGATCCAAGGCCAGCAAGGCGTCGCGCAGCCGGCCGCGCGCAGTCTCGTCAATGAGCCAGCATCTCTCGTCGGGCAGCTCGGCCGCGGCTTTGGCATCGGGTTGGTCGGTCCGAAGGTGGCAAAGAACACTCAGTATTGAGCGCAAGCGCAGGCAAAGCTCGGCAGTGGCGCGTTCAGTGAAGGTAACGACGAGAATTTCCTCCATGCGCGCGCCGTGATTGAGCAGCAACTCGACGACTAGGTGCTCGAGCAAGTATGTCTTGCCGGTGCCGGCCGACGCCTCGACCACGGCATGCCGGGTGCCCAATTGATCCAACTCGGGCGGTCGGGGATAGCGGATGGCAGCGCTCATCTGGCCCCAGTTTCCAATTCAAAGAAAAGGCCGAAGCGATCGGCCGCCATGCGGCTGGCCGCTTCTGTTGGCGGCGGATTCCATCGCGCAACTGGGTCCCGGATCGGCCCGCGCAGCGTGCTGAAGCGCAAAGGGCCACCTTCGCGGCACTGTTCGCAAAGCCTCGCGGCCTCGTCCCCAGCCAGAATGCCCGTGCGCCGCGCGCGGAACACGGCCTCGCAGGGGAGAACATAAGTATGCAGGCCGGTGGGCTCGCCGGAAGGGCCAAGCGTCCCGGTCAACATGTCGCGCGCCAGGCAGGCAAGGTAGTCGCGGGCGCGCGCAATGTCCAAAGCGGCGAAGCGGTATTCTTCGATATCCACTCGGGCGCCGTGGGTGAGCAGGATCAGTCCGCGGTGGCCAGCCTGGGGCTGGGACAGGCCCGCCGCTGCCAGCGCCACGTGATCGAGGAACGCGGCCAAGGATTCCCTGTCGAGCCGGGTCTCCTCATCAGGGTCCTTCGAGCGGCAGGTGAAAATGACCGAGGCACGCGCCTGGGCGGATGCCTCAACCAGAACGCTGGTCCGGCCGTGCAACTCTACCAGCAGCGGGAGCTGCGCTCCCTCTGCGGCCAGCTCAAGTGTGATGGCCGGCAAGATTTCGCGCGCGTCTTCGTTTTCGAATGCTTGGCCAAAGTGCAACACCCGTCCATGCAACCGCCCGCCATTCGCAATGCGGCCGAGCTGCTCGGTCCACTTGTTCAAGATAGCCGCGTGATGCTCGCGCTCCGTTTCGCGGAACAACCCAGCCGGGGCGCGGCCTGCCAGCTCTTCGCGCAGGCTGATCTCGTCGTAGCGGGTGGCCACCGACTCAGTCGATGGCACGGCCTCCGACGCCAGCACGGCCTTGCTGATGGCCTCGCGAAGACGCGCGGACCGATCCAACGCGTTCGTGGCAAAGGACTCGTCCTCGCGGTCAGCCAGTTCGTCGTCACCCCGGGTTTCGCGCAAGCGCAAGCGGAAGCGCGCCGAGCCCTGCAAGGGATCCTCGAGGAAGTGGCGTAGATCCGCGAGCGTGATGATCACATTGTTTGCTGCTTCAGTCGGCTCGGCTGCCAACGCGAGCGGCGTGGGCAACGAAAGGCGGGCTGCCACCTCGGAAAAGGCAGACGGTGAAAGAGCGCGGCGCAGCTCCTCGGCGTTCGCCGGAGCGGCCGTGCCTGCGGGCAGCGACGCACGCAAGGACTCGCCCAAGAGCTGGGCCGCGTGTTCGGCGCGCGCGAGGGGCAGGGCGTCCAGACGTTCGAGGTCGGCGTAGCGGCGCAACGGCGGCTTCGGACCGTCGAACAGTTTTTCTACTTCACCCTTCGTGAGGTAGCCGTTCGACAGGATCTCGCGCAACTCGAGCACCACGGGCGATGGCGGCCGCTCCTCGCCCGTGACCTCGTCGCGGCCCAGGTAGGAAAGCACCAGCCGGTCGCGCGTGCACAGCAGCGTCTCCAAGAACATGTAGAGATCCTGCTCGCGGGGTGTTACGTCGCCGGGTTCGCGCCGGGCCTCGCGCAAATCCAGATCCCCGCGGCGCGCGCTGCGCGGAAAATCGCCGTGGCCCAAACCGAGCACGAAGACCACGCGGAAGGGAATGGCCCGCATGGGCACGAACGACGCGACGGTCACGCCGCGCGCGAGGTACTGCCCGCGCGACCCGGGGATGGACGCGAGTGCGCCGCGCGTTAACTCGGCCGCCACCCGATAGCTGACCGGCAAGTCCTGCAGACCCAGGTCGTCGAGATCGTCCAGCGCTGTCCGCCAGCGGCTGAGAAGTCCCTCCTCGGCGTCGTTGCTGATAGGAGTCGGCACAAGGTACGCGGCCAACATGCCGCGGATGAAGTCCAGCCACTCGCGCAGCGGGCGCTCGGCCGGGCCGGCGATCCCAGAAGCGAAACGCGCATCAGCAATGAGTGAGCGCACCAGGAGCGCGAAGCTGAGCGCGCTGCTGCGTTCGTCAGGGGCAGTCTCGACCGGCAAGTACTGGTTTCCGTCGAGAGTGACTGCAGCTTGCTCGCCGCTGCGTTCCCCCAGCATGAAGGCGCCCAAGGCCAGCCGGCGCAAACCCTGATCCCAGGTGAGCAGGTCACGATCCAGATAGCTTCCGGCAAGATCCCGTTGCTCGGCCCCGCGCACGATGCCCAGCTCGTCGATGAGGCGCAGCCAGTCCGCCGGGCGGGCATCGGGAAAACGCGCCATCAGGGAAGGGTGGGTGAGCAGCGGCGCCAGCTCCTTACGCGAAAACGAAGAGAACGGCAGGTCGAGCAGCATTTGCGCGGCCTCGGCCAGCCGGTGCCCGCTTTGCGGCGTCAGATCGACGATGTTAAGGGGCAGGGCGTGGCTCTCGGCAAAGACCGCGCCCACCTGCGAAAGATAGGCGTCCTTGCGCGACTCAGGCACGATGACCGCGATGTCGTTGCAGCGCAGATCGGGCTGCGCGCGCAGGCAACGCCAGATCTCGGCCACCACCACCTCCAGCTCGCGGCGAATGCCCGGGCAGGCCAGCACCTGCAGGCTCTCATCGGCGCGCAGGGTTGGGTCGGGCTCGCTTCTTGCGACGCGGTCTAGGATGTCGTTCTGCAGGCGGCCGAGCAGCGTGGGTGCGGCCGAGGCCGCGAAGTGTTCCTCGAAGTCGCACATGTCGAGCTGGCTGAGCAGGCGCAAGTTTTCGCGGCCCGGCCGGCCCCACAGTCGCAGGGGCAGGTTCTCGGATTGATCTGGTATGGGAACCCTGGGAGGGTTCCCATGCCCTCCCGCGATGGTCCGCGGCGAGCAAAGCTCGCCGGCTCCCCACGCGACTAGGCCAAAGGGATCATCGAGCGCGTGGTCTGCTTGGGGAATTCTGGCCACGCGGTGGCGCACCTCGGATGTCGTTTCAACGTCTTCCCAGAATTCGCGGCAGGGGTTGAGGGTGTAGAGGACCACCTCGATGTGGCGGCCGAGCGCGGCCAGCATGCGATGGTAGGCCGGTGCCGCGTAGGAGACACCGAATAGGTGCAACCGCGGGCCCAGCTTTTCGGCTGCGAGCTTGCCCTGCGCCTCGGCGCGCGCCAGCAGCTCGTCGATGCGCAACCAGGTCACGCCCTCGGCTTGTGAGCGACGGGCGATGCGACCCGCAGGGCCGAAGATGGCCAGCCAGAGGCCGCGCTGCCAGGCTTCCGTGGTGGCAAACAGGCGATCGTCGTCGAGACTGGTGCCTGTCTCCCAGGTCTGGACCATTTCGGCGCGCGACGTTGCGTATTCCTCGAACAGTGGGCCCAGCCGGAAGGCGAGCTGGCAGCGCCGGCGATCGACAGCGTCCCGCGCCCCGCCGCCCGCGAGAAGGTAGTCGCGCACCGGCGCCATCTCGGGCTGCTTGAGAAACCCATCGTCGTGAAACAGCGCCAGCAAGTGACCCTCGATTTGCTGCGCATCGACGACGCGGCCGTTGGGAATCGCCTGCTCAGCCACGTGGGCCAGCAGCCTGCGCAGAAACGTGACCTGCAAATTGGCCGCAATTCCACACGCCCGCGCTACGCCCAGGCGCAGATACGTTTCCACATTGCGATTGGGCACCACCACGCGCACCGGCGCAAAGGGACCTTCGCTCTGCCGCTCGCACTGCAGGTTGCGCACGAACGCCGCTAGCAGCGCCTCAGTGCGGTTGGAGCAGCAGACGCGAATCATGCGGGGACAGGATAACCCACGGGCGGGTAAGCGTGTGGAGAAGCGAACAGGCATGGCATTTGGAGACTGCCGGACGGTGCACTCTTGAGAACGCTTGCCGGACTCGAGCGGTAGGACGACGCCAGGCGAGTGCTGGACGTCATGCCGAAGCGATTCGGCAAGTACGGATTGCGCTTGCACCCGAAGAAGACACGGCTGGTCCGATTTGAGCGGCCGGCGCGGCTCACGGGGAACGGGCGTGAGCAAAGGACGAGCGGAGAGCGACCGGAAACCTTCGACTTACTGGGCTTCACGCACCATTGGGACGTGTCGCTCAAGAAGCGCTGGTACGTCCGGCGTGAGACGGCGAAGACGCGACTGACTCGGGCATTGACACGGATACGACAGTGGTGCCGGGAACACCGGCATGACTCCGTAGCCGACCAGACTGAACGAGCAGGTGAAGCGGAATGCCGGCCGGTTTCCACCCGACTTCGCCTTCCAGCTCGCCCGCGAAGAGTTCGCCAACTTGAAGTCGCAATTTGCGACTTCAAGTTTGCAGTGGGGAGGGAAGCGGAAACTTCCGACCGCCTTCACCGAGCATGGCGCGCTCATGGCCGCCTCGGTGCTGAACTCGCCTAGGGCCGTGGAAATGAGCATCCTGGTGGTGCGGGCGTTCGTTCGGTTCCGGCGCATCCTTGCCACGAACCGCGCACTCGCCGCCAAGGTCGACGAGCTGGAGCGAAGGATGAACCGGAAGTTTGCGGCTCACGACAAGAGCATCGAGGCCCATCGCAAAGGCATCGTTTCCCCGTATTCCGCGATCGAGAACCTGATGCCGACCCTGACCGGCCGTCAGATCGGCTTTGTGGGCAAGGGCGCGGGCAAGGTCACGGACAAGCCCAATAGCGCGCCTTCGGTGCGTCCATAGGGCTTCCTGTCCGCACCCGGACGGATTTCGACTTGCCGCAGGCGAATAGCCGGGCGTGGTGATATAAGACGCGATTAGCGAGGAGACGCAGACGAGATGGGACATCGAGAAAAACAGGCTGGTTTCTTCTACGCCCAGGCGCAGCCGGCCGAGAAGGCCGCGGGTTGAGGATCGCGTGGACGCGGCAGGAAGCTTCTCGGTCACGGCCATCATGGCCGCCTACAACGAGGAAGACATCATCGGGTTGTCCATCCAGCACCTTGTCGAGCAGGGTGTGTCGGTATACCTCATCGATCGCGCTTCGACCGACGCTACGGTGGCGGAAGCCCAACGGTTTGTTGGCAAGGGCCTAATCGCGATCGAGGTTCTTCCCGACGAATCGGGTCTTCCCGCACAAGACGCCCAGCGGTCAACCTGGGGTCGCATCCTGGAGCGCAAGCAGAAGCTGGCCCAGGAATTGGACGGCGACTGGTTCATCCACCACGGTGTTGATGAGTTCCGCGAGAGCCCGTGGCCGCACCTCGACCTGTGCCAGGCCATCCGGCGGGTGCAGGAAGCCGGCTACAACGCCATCGAGTTCGCGGCCTTCGGCTTTCCGCCGACCGACGACAACTACCGCAAGGGAGACGACCTGCGCGCAACCTTCCGGTATTGCGAGCCGGCGCGCCGTTTCGACCGGCTGCGCATCAACGCCTGGAAGAAATCGCCGGTGGATCTGGTTTCGTCCGGCGGGCACGAGGCCATCGTCCCGGAACGCCGCGTGTTTCCCGTCCGCTTCCTGTTGCGCCACTACCCCATCCGCACCCAGGCTCAGGGCGAGCGCAAGATCTTGCAAGAACGCGAGGCGCGCCGGGATCCGGCCGAGCGCGCGCTTGGCTCATATGCGCGGTACGATGGCGTGGAGTCGGGCGCCCGCTTCATTCGCGACCCTGCCACGCTGTCCACCTACGATCCCGACGCCATTCGGCTACAGCTCTTCCTGCGCCACCGGGGCGTGGAGGAACTGGAATCCGCGCTGGCCGTTTCCGAGCACGACCTCGAGGTCGCGCAGAAGCAAGGGACCACCCGCTTGGAGGAGCTGGAGCGGTTGCGGCGCGAGCAGGGCGCGGCCAGCCGCGAGACGGAGCGGGCACAGCAGGAGCGGGATGCGCTGGCCCGCACCCTGGTCGAGGTCAAGGAGCAGCGGAGCGCGCTGGAGGCGGCCAAATGGGAGCGGGACGAGTTGGACCGCACTCTCGACGAGGTTGAAGCGGAGCGCGACACCTTGGCCCGTACGCTGGATGCGGTCGAAAGGGAGCGCGACAGCTTGGCCAGCGCGCGGGACGAGGTTCGAGGGCAGCGCGACTCCCTGGCCCGCACGCTGAGCGACGTTCAAGCGCAGCGCGACTCGCTGGTCCGCACGCTGGAAGAAGTTGAAGCGCAGCGCGACTCCCTGGCCCGCACGCTGGGCGACGTTCAAGCGCAGCGCGACTCGCTGGTCTGCAGGCTGGACGAGATTCAGGCACAGCGCGACTCGCTGACTCGCACGCTGGAAGAAGTTCAAGCACAGCGCGACGCCCTGACTCACGCTAGCAGCGAACTGGGTGCCGACCGGGCCCGGCTGCAGGCTCGCGTCGACGAGCTGCTGTCGTCCTGGAGCTGGCGCGCCACCGGGCCGGCGCGCGAGATCCTGCGCCGCCTGCGCGGCATCTGAGGGCGGCGGAGGTCGGTACCAGAGGCTTGTTGGACTAGAGTGAGGAGGAGCCCTGATCGAGGCACGCAAGCTGAGTGCATCGGGCATCGGGTGGATCGACGCTCATCTGCTGGCGGCCGCAACGGCCGGCCGACATGCGATCTGGACCGGGGACAAGCGGTTGGCCAGGGTGGCGACGGAAAGCGCTTGAATCGTCCGATTCTTTGAGGTCGCAAATTGCGACATCAAACGCGCGTCAAGGACGTGGACAATCGATTCACATGTCCTTGGGTTCCCACAAACCCAAGCTGGCGCCAGTGGGGTCGACGATAATGCTGAGCCAGCCCATCCCTTCGACTTCGGTCACGCCCTTCATGATCTTGGCGCGAAGCTTTTTCGCCTTCTTGGTCGCCGCATCGATGTCTTTCACCAGCACGTAGGGCAGCCAGGCCGACCCAGCGCCGGGAATCATCTGCTTCATCATCCCGCCGCCCACGCCTTTGCCGACCTTGATGATGGTGTACTCACCGCCCGGCGTCTCCGCCGGGAGATCCTGGAGTTTCCAGTCGAAAAGTTTGGCGTAGAAAGCCTTCGCCTTGGGGAGATTCGTGGTGTTGAGCTCGACGTGAATGAACGGGTTACCCATGATCTTGTCTCCTTGTGCCTTCGAGTTGTAGCGCAGGTTGATGCCAGAGTTGGATGCCGGACGGCCCACAGTTCGTTGGCCGTGCTGCGAGTTTGGTCCCCGCCTTCGCCCTGCCCGCGACGAATCGTGCTGCGCCGTGGCGCCCGCAAGCCTCGCGCGTGGTGAAGCGCGGCGTCCCACACAGGACTCACAGCCTGAACAGGGACAGCTTCGTGTGACGAGCCACAAGGCGAAAGATTGTGTCCGCCGAGAGCAGGTCGGCGCCGAGGTCGAGGGCGCACTGGGCGACGTGAGCATCGGGGGTCGAGATAGAGAGACCCTTGGCCGCAAGCGAGTTGCGCAATCTGCCCACGCGAAACCAGTGCGCGACGTCCGCCGGGCACAGGGGAAGAGTCAGCAGGAATTCTTCCAGGTCGCCGCGTGCGGGTTCGGCCATCCGGCCAGAGAGAAGGTCGGCAGCGACGACCGGCGGCAAGTACACCGTCCCTTCCTCGAGCGCGGGCTCGATGATGGCATCGCCGCTTCCCTCCCGGAAGTACGCGATCCAAGACGAAGTATCAATGACGAGCGCGCTCACGAGAGGTCTCGATATCGAGCGGGCGGTCAACGCCACCGTCTATGGCTTCCCCATACCCGGCATTGAAGGTCACAACCTCGCCGCCGATTGGTGTACCCTGAAACGGGAACCCACTTACCGCAATTCATGGAGGAACCGATGCACACCACGACATGCGTCGAGCCCACGGCCTTGGGCATGAAGGGGAATCT
>Ga0182017_10003613_pt1 | contig 11516 bp, 7 predicted proteins | sample 712E3DmetaG_FD_120492 | JGI IMG/M metagenome (GOLD analysis project Ga0182017, IMG submission 120492) | Permafrost microbial communities from Stordalen Mire, Sweden - 712E3D metaG | ecosystem: Environmental > Terrestrial > Soil > Wetlands > Permafrost | place: Sweden: Stordalen | collected... | reverse complement strand
CCGGACCGTCCAAAACCGTCCCGGACCGATAGGGACTACTAGTTGCCAACAGATGGCTTGCTTGTTCTGTGTAGACACAGTGTAGACTTGAGTTCCCACTCGCTTGGTTCGGGGGATTCTGGCCGACCTCCATACTTTGCCTAGTTCATGGGCTTAATCGACCTTCAGCGATATTCTCTGGTACCCGCTGAAAGTGGCTGAAAGGTTCTTTTAATCCCAAGGTCACAGGTTCGATCCCTGTACGGCCCACCATCCTCTGGTTGATGCTTTAGTACGACGGAGAACCTCCGTACTAAAAACGGGGGCCTCGAAAGGCCCCCGTTGTCTGTTGTTTAAGCGCCTACTGCCAGGGTGTCTGCGGCGGCTGCGGCGGTCCGCCCTGTCCTCCCTGCGGCGGCTGCGGCGGCGGCTGGTATGGAGGCTGCTGCTGCGGAGGCTGCGCAGGAGGCTGATACGGTGGCTGCTGTTGCGGAGGCTGCTGATACGGCTGCTGGTAAGGAGGCTGCTGCTGCTGGTACGGCTGCTGGTAACCGGCGGGTGGCCTGGCTACTCTTCCCCCACCAACATCAACGTCTCGCTTTCTCATAATGCCACCTACGAGCACGGCAACTGACGCCAGAAGACTGAGCACCGGTGTAATGTACCAGGTCACAGGGACATGGATAGCGATACCCAATACGGTGCTACGCCAGGTAAACGTCAATAGAAGATCTAGAAGAGCAAACAGGGCCCCCACGGCCCCGACGATTATATAAAGGATGCTCAAGCCCGACCATTCAGATATCTGTTCGACGTGAGCAATCTTGTCGAGAATGACCAAGACGATCAGGCCGATGGCGATCAACGGAAAAGTGAACGCGACACTGTAGAAGTGGAAGAACGAACTGATGAGCATCAGTACTCCACCAATTCCTACAAGCCAGTCATACAGTTCCATGTCCGATAAATCCACGATTACCTCCCAGCGCCGTTATCCGCCGTGTGTCCGTAACGATTCAACTATCGTACCACCATTTCGGCTTTCCCAACTCTTTTCCTTCAGCACGACCACGTTGAATGGCGGCCTGACTGCCTGCTGGAGAAGGGAACATTTCAAGGGAAAGCGCAGTCAAATCACTGGCAGGGGGGTCAATCGATTTGTGTTAGACTTCCCAAAAGTGCACCGGGTCGGGCTTCAAATCTTGACGTCTCGAGTTCGATTCGTGCGCGGCACACGGCATCAAGGGAAGCTAGCGGAAAGGGGCAGCATGAGGAAACACACAGGAGTAGCGGTACTGGTAATGGCGGCGGTCCTGGTGATCGGGCTGGTCGCCGGCTGCGGCAGCAGCGGCACGAGCAAGAGCAGCTCGACGACGCCATCGTCGTCGACCAGCACGGTGAAGACGTACACGAAGGCAGACAAGAACATCAGCGTCAAGGTCGGCCAGGAGTTCGCGATCCTGCTGGATTCGAACCCGACGACCGGGTATACGTGGAACATAACCGGTCCGCTGAGCCCGGCGGTCGTGAAAGTCAGTAACATCTATATCGCGGGCCCGAATGCGCAGAAGCTCGAGGGCGCCGGCGGCCAGGACAAGTGGGTGTTCAAGGGAGTGAGCGCGGGCGACGCGCTCATCCAGATGGAGTACCTGCCCCCTGGCACCGGAGGACAGCCCGGCGAGACCGACGTATTCAACGTGACGGTAGGCGGTTCGGCGCCGTCATCGTCTTCGACCAGCAGCTCGGTCAAGACGTACACGAAGGCCGACAAGAACATCACCGTCAAGGTGGGTCAGGAGTTCGCGATCGTGCTGGATTCGAACCCGTCGACCGGGTATACGTGGAACATAACCGGCCCGCTGAGCCCGGCGGTGGCGAAGGTCAGCAACACCTACACAGCGAACCCGAATCCACAGAATCTCGCGGGTTCCGGCGGAAAAGACACGTGGGTGTTCAAGGGAGTGAGCGCGGGCGACGCGCTCATCCAGATGGAGTACCTGCCCCCCGGCACCGGAGGACAGCCCGGCGAGACCGACGTATTCAACGTGACGGTCAACTAGACTGGACAGAACGTAAAGGAAGCCCCTTCGGGGGCTTTCTTTTTAATGGAAACAGAAAGGCTATTGATATAATCTCTGTGGTGCAGCACATGGGGTTTCAAGGGTGGGAGTCGATCGTTCTATCGCGAGAGGTAAGGAGACGGATTGATGGGGCTCGCCCTGTTGGGTCAGATAACGACATCGAGCTCGAGCTTTAGCGGAACCTACATAATAATCGTGCTGGTCGTCGGTGCCGTCTTCGGCGTAATCTGCGGCCTGCTCGTCCAGGGCGGCGACTACCCGTTCTGGCTCGGCTTCATCCTCGGGTTCTTCCTCGGCCTGATAGGGCTGATCATCGCCATAGTGATGCACACCTCGGGCAGGGGCAGGGCGAGACGGGCTCCACCGCACGGGCTTTACCCACCGCCCGACTATTACCAGCAACAGAACCCGATGCTGTCACAACCCGCTCCGCCTCCCGATCACGCTTACCAGCAAGGCGCGGTAGTCTGCTCCAACTGCAAGGCCGCGGTGCCTTCCGGTGAGCAATACTGCTGGAACTGCGGGAGCATGGTAAGCGCGGGGGCACCAGGACCACCGCAGCAGTACGCGCCACAGCCTTCTCTGCCGCAGGCGGCACCCAGGAACAAAGTCTGCTCACTCTGCCACTACAGCTCTACGCCAGATACCGAGTTCTGCCCCAACTGCGGGAGCACCCTGAGCGACGGAGCGATGTGGTGACCAGGCGGAGCCGATGAGATTTCGATCCGTTGTCGTGGGCTGAGAAGTGTGTGACCTGAGGAACCCTGTAATATCCGGGGAGTCTTGAACGTCCTCTTTTCCTGAGAGATAAAAACAACAGGAAAGGGGATGGCCATGTCGGGTCTGCGGCAAAGAAAACGGAAATCAATCGCCCTGGTCCTGGCCGCGCTGGTGGCGCTAGGCATGCTGGTCTTTACGCCGACCGTTGCGATGGCCGGGCCCAACTACGTATGGAATAATTCTGCTTACCCCGGATTGCCCGCCGTATACGGGTGCAAGGCGATCGACTCCAAGAACGTGTACAGCTGCGGCAACCCTGACGGGGTCGGGAATTACATCCTCTACTATGACGGCACGGCGCTTTCGGTCCAGCATCCGCCCGCTCCGTTCGTGACTCTACACGGAGTCGACGGGAGTGACCCGGGTCACGTTTGGACCGTCGGGAATGGAGGCTACGTCGCCTTCAGCAACGGGTCGGGCACCTGGGCTACACAGGCCAGCGGCACCGGAGACACGTTGTACGGCGTTGTCGCGATTGCCCGGGACAACGCCTGGGCCGTAGGCGGACATGCCGGGGCCAGCACTGCGACGCACTGGAACGGTACGAACTGGACGGCGACTTCTACCCTGGGGGCTCCACTGCATGGGATCACCGCTTTCGATGCCAGTAACGTCTGGGCTGTCGGCGAGAACGGAATAATCCTCTTCTACAACGGCACGACGACCGTCGCGCAGGCGAGCGGGACCGCAAGCACGATCTACTCGGTCTCCGCGGTTGCCCCCAACGACGTGTGGGCGGTCGGCGCGGGCGGGCTCGCGCTGCACTTCAACGGGACCGCGTGGAGCACGGTCGCGACCGGTACAGGAGAGACCCTTTACGGCGTGAAGGCACTGGACTCCAGGAACGTCCTCGCTGTCGGGACCAACGGGAAGATCATCCACTGGCAGGGCGGATCCAGCTGGCCGGTCGAGGACAGCGGTACAACGGCCCCGCTCTGGTGCGTCGACGCGGCGAACGAATCAAGGTGTTTCACAGGCGGGGGCACCGGTGCCAACGGTGTTTTCATGATGGGATGGAGCAACGTGAAGCCTACCTGGTACCTCGCGGAGGGTTCTACGGCCTGGGGATTCTCTGAGTACATAAGTGTACAGAACCCCAACGATGATACGGTCAACGTGGACATAACTTACATGACCGGCGGCGGAGCGCTCAACGGCGGCTCGATAACGATGCCGCCCAGTTCACAGGCTACCATCAATCCGGCCAGCGTCGTGTCGAACCAGGACTTCTCCGCACTGGTGGTGTGTCGAGAAGGCTTGATGATCGCCGCCGACAGGACGATGAGTTGGACCGGCACCGGGGCGCCCTCGCCAGAGGGGCACTCGTCGGTGGGCGTACCTTTCCCGAACAAGACCTGGTACCTGCCCGAGGGCTCTTCGCAGTGGGGGTTCGAGACGTGGCTGCTCATCCAGAACCCGAACAATTATGAGGCGACCTGCCAGGTAACCTACATGGTCGAGAACGGGACACCGGTGGTCAAGGAGAAGAAGGTCCCGGCCAACTCCCGCAAGACGTTCGCGATGGTCGACGACATCGGGGCCAAGGACGCCTCCATACAGGTGGTTTCCAACCTGCCGGTGATCCCAGAGCGCTCGATGTACCGGAACAACAAGCGGGAGGGGACCGACTCGATCGGTACCATCGCTCCCGCGGCCGATTACTACCTGGCCGAGGGGACGACCGCCTGGGGCTTCACCACCTACGTACTGGTACAGAACCCCAACCCGACTCCCACTGACGTCACGCTCACCTTCAACACCCCTGATGGAGCGAAGGTGCAGCCTGCCTTCACGATGCAGGGCAACACGCGCAAGACGATAAGGGTCAACGACATCAAGCCGGCGAACGGCTACCCGATAGACGTGTCCAATACCGACCTGTCCACGGAGGTACACGGCACTCAGCCGATAATCGCGGAGCGGTCCATGTACTGGGGTGCGGGTACTCCGCTGGGGGAGGCGGCGCACGACTCCATCGGGATGGGTACCCCGGACATCGGCTTCATGCTGCCAGACGGGGATACCTCGAACGGCAGGGAGACCTGGGCGCTGGTGCAGAACCCGAACAACGTGGACGTGACCATCATGGTCATGTACATGACCCCCACGGGAATCGGCGACACCGCGTTCAATGACGTAGTGCCTAAGAACTCCCGCAAGACCTACAACATGTCCGAGAAGCTTGCCAACTCACGTGGATCCATATTCGTGTTATGCGAGACCGGCGGGGCGATGATAATGGTCGAGCGTGCCATGTACTGGAACAACAGGGGGGCCGGTACGGGAACCATCGGCACCGGTATCGAATAGAAGATAACGGTCGCGGTAGGCGGCTCAGGGGCGGACCCGAGGTCCGCCCCTGTTCTTTTTACTACGGCCCCGGGTAGAGCAGCTCGGTCATCGTGACGGGTACCAGGCCCTTTGCCCTGACTCCGTCGATCACGGCGGGCAGCGCGGCGATGGTCTTCGGTATGTCATGCATGAGGATGATCGAGCCCGCCGCGGCCTGTGAGATGATCGTGGCGATCACTTTATCCACCGAGTTGCTGGCGCTCCACTCCTGGGCGTCGACCGTCCAGTAGCAGGAGTAGTATCCGAGTGAATTGACCTGGGCGACCAGGCCTGAGTTCATCTCACCGTACGGGAACCTGAAGTAAGGCTTCGTCGTGTAGCCCACCTCCCTGTTCACCGTCGCCTCGACCGTCGCGAGCTCGGACACGACCTGGGACGCGGGGATCTTCGTGAACTGCGCGTGAGAGACGCCGTGGCTTCCAATCTCGTGGCCCTCGTTCGCGATCCTCGTGACCACGGATTGTGACTGAGCGACATTGTTGAGGAGGAAGCAGGTCGCGTGTATGCCCTTCGCCTTCAGGATGTCCAGTATCTGCCCGGTATTGGAGGCGTTGTTCTCGCAGTCGAACGTGAAGGCAACGCAGGGCCTCGTCCTGTTGCCGTGAGACAGGTTGCCCCATCCCCAGGCATTCGCGATCGCGGTCCGGTCCATGGTGCGCCAGCGCTCCGCGAAATACATGGGCCGCTCGGCTACGACCGGCACACCGTTTGAAGACTCGACCTTTATGCTGACGTCGCCGCTCGAGTCGTCCCGCCGCCCTATACCGTTTCCGGTTTCGTGAACGGCGATCGTAGACCGAGATCTCGGCGCGACGTCGATGCCGCCCTTCGTCTCCTGCTGGCCGTCGCCCCGGTAATAAGTGATGTTCACCTTGGCAGCCTGGTCGCCGGGGTTCGCGATACAGATGTATGTGTCGAACCCCTGGCGGGTGGTGCCCTCCGAGAAGAGCCACGTGTTCGCCGGCTGCGAGGCGCCGACCACGTCGTGGCCGCCGCTCCAGAAAGGCTTGTAGAAGAAGTACGTGACACGCTCGGCCACGACCGGCACGCCGTTCGCTGAATGGACGCGGGCGCTGAAATCGCCGCGTGAGCTGTCTGCCCTGCCGATACCCTGCACCTCGTCGTGCGCGATGATGGTCGAACGGCTTCCGCGGCCGACCGTGATCCCTTTCTTCTCGACGACCTGCCCGTTTCCGCAGAAGTAGCTTATGTCGACCTTGGCGTCATCGGTGCCCGGGTTGGACAGGCAGAGGTAAGTGTCGAAGCCCGGCCTCGTGCAACCTTCCGCGAAGTACCAGTCAGTCAGGGGCTTGAGCGCTCCCATGACGTCGTCTCCGCCGTACAGGTACGGCCTGTAGCTGAAGTACGTCGGTCTCTCGACGACGAGCGGAGTGAATTCCGACGTCGTGACCTTCACGCTGAAGTCGCCGCTTGCGTCGTTGTGGCGGCCGATCCCCAGGTCGTCGTTATAGGTGGAGACGGTGAAGCGGCTCCTGGCCTTGATCGTTATACCGGTCTTCGATCGTTTCGTCCCGTCGACCAGGTAGTAGTCGATGTTCGCGCTGGCGTCGGAATCGCCCGGGTTCTGCAGGCACAGGTAGGAATCGAAGCCGTCGCGCGTCGTCCCCTCCGCGAAGTACCATTCCGAGCTGGGTGCGGCGGCGCCGAGGACGTCGTGACCGCCCGACCACGCTCCGTTGTACACGAAATACATGGGGCGCTCCGCGACGATCGGTTCGCTCGAGGTGACCTTGAGGGACACGTCGCAGTTCGCCGGCACCTCCTTGGCGACCTCGATCGTTGTCCTGCTGTTCGGTACCAGGTCGTGCTTGCGCGCGATCGTCTCGCCCGTGCTGAGCATGTAAGTGAAGTCCGTCAGCGCGACGTTGCTGCCAGGATTGAGCAGGCATATGTACTCGCTGAATCCCGGGCGGGTGTTGCCCTCGGCGAAGTACCACGTCTTGCCGGCCTGTCCGGGGCAACCCATCGTATCCGACCCGCCTCTCGGGACCGCCAGCGCGGCGGCGGGAAGCAGCATGCATATGAGCAGTACGACGAGCGACATCGTCCCGACGCGAAACAGCTTTCTATTTAACATCTTTTCCTCTCGGCGCGGGTCCTGGGCTGCGAAGTCAAACGCAGCGGACTCTGATGATACCCGATTTGTTGCAGATCGGACAGCGAGAGCGGACAGTCACCACCTGGCGCGTACCCGGTAACGTAATGGAACCTTCGAGTTTCTTTAACATTCCGCAACTACACTGGAACCAGGCTTAGAGACTGATAGTCTAATGCATGAAAGAGAGGAGATGAAATATGGAAGACACCCCTAAGGACGAACCGACGACCCAGATCGAGACGCCGCCCGAGAAGCCTGAGGAGGCAGCCGTCGAGGCGAAGCCGGATGAGGCGCAGGCGTCGAAGACGCCACCGCCGCCCACGCCACCACCTGTCGTAAAGAAGCCGCGCAGGGCCTACAACGGTACCGAGATCGCACTGATCATCGTATCGATCGTCGCCGTGCTGCTGCTTATCTCTACGATTGCGCTGGCAGTCTGCGGCGAGGGGCGATTCGAGAATCGCGGGAAGTTCGGTTATGGACGAATGGGCCAGATGTCGCGGAATGGCCAGAACGGATGGCGCAATAACCGCCAACAGCAGAACGGTTACGGCCCGCGGATGATGCCGCGTTTTCAGCAGCAGCAGTCCGCACCAGTTCCGCAGGGCATGTCGGCGCCGATGCCTCAACTGCAGACGCCGCCGACACCCGGACAGTCGCCCTGAGAAGACAGAATAACGGTTAGAACAAACGGTAATATCGGTTAGAGAAGCAGCGGGCTGACCGGCCCGCTGTTTTTTCTATGGGGTGGCCGCGGCCTCTAAATAGCAACGCGGAACAGTTGTTCAGAGACGGTAGTTGGGAAACAACGCGTGTCAGGTACTGCGCGGGATTACGCTCTTGACCTGATCGACGAGGTCCTGCATGCCGATGGGCTTGGTGAGGTACAGGTCAGCTCCGAGCGAGATTATCTCTTTCTCGATGTCTTCATTTGGAAGCGCACTGAGCACGACGATCGGCAGACGGCGCAACCCCATCTTCGCGCGGATGTCCCTGCAGACTTCGACGCCGTTCATCCTCGGCATCATCACGTCCAGTATCATGGCGTCGGGCTGGCGGGAGTCGATCGCCTTGAGAGCCTTCCTGCCGCTGGATGCCCAGCCCAGCTCGAAGCCTGACCGCTCGAAGTATATCCTCACGACTTTTGCGAAATCCTGGTCGTCGTCCACGAGCAGGATGTATTTCTTGTCTTCCACGAACTTCCTATCGGCGCCCGGGGCTCGTTCAGTGAGGAAATTATGCTATAAGGACGGACAATCTACAATATCGCGCAGGACGGCGATCGAGTGTCCCGACTCGTTGGTATAATTCCCGCATGGAACGAAAGCTGACGTGCGGCGATTTCAACACGCTCGAGGACCGGCTCGTCGAGGAAGTCCGTGACGCCAAATCAAGCGATATCCTCGCGCCGGTCATCGTGCTCGTCGGCTCTCAGGTGCTGGCCACGCACCTCGACCTCTTGCTGGCCGAGAGGTTGCCTCAGAAGGGCCAGGTCAACGTCCGGATAATGACGCTCAGGAGCTTCTGTCGACGCCTCATCTACGGAGAGGGTCCCATGCCGGCCGTGCCCAGGACCCTGGCCGAATGGATGCTGCGCCGGCTCGCGGGCTCGCTGTCACGTGATAACCGGTTCAGGATTACCGCTGAGATGCCCGGCTTCGCGCCTTTACTTCTGTCGACTTTCGAGGACCTGGACGAAGCCGGCTTCGATGAGGTGCCGATGCCGCCCGATGACCGGAAGTTCAAAGAGTTGCTCGATCTCTACGATCGGTACCGCGGGGCACTCGAGGGCAGGTTCTCACCGCACTCGGACGTGCTGCGCGAAGCGATACCCAACGCCGGGATCGCCCCGGCGTTGTTCGGCACGGATCGCGTCATCGTCTATGGGCTCTACGACCTGACCGGCCTGCAGCGCCGGTTGCTGGCCGCCCTCGCAGAGGTCTTCGACGTGCTGGTAATGTTCCCGCACGAACCGAGGGAGGCTTACCGGTATGCGGAGAGCACCATGGCATGGCTCGAGTCGAGCGGGTTCGAGAGATGCGAGCGGGCGCCGGTGCGGCTCGACGAGGCGAGCGACCTAGGAAGGCTGCGGGCGGGCTGGGCGAACGCGCTGGAAGGCGAACGGGCCCCGGCCTGCGACGGGTCGGTAAGGATCGTCTCGGCGCCGGGCGAGGCGCGCGAGGTCGAGGAGCTGGCGCGCGAGATCGTCGCCGCGGCCGGGGAAGGAGTCCCGTTCGACGAGATGGCGGTGATACTGCGAAACGGCGGTACCTACATGCCGCTGATCCGCGAGGAGTTCGATCGTGTCGGCATTCCTTACTACTCGGCTTTCGACCGCACGCTTCTCGACACGCCGGAGGGCAGGAGCATCATGATGCTCCTCGACCTTGCCGGCACCGACCTGCCGAGGACCGACGTCATCGACTTCCTGTCTTTCGTCGAGCTCGACGTCGAAGGAGTCCTGGGCCGCCCCGGAGTAGCGAGGCAGGACAGGTGGCGTCACATCTCGGCCGAGGCCAACGTAGTCGCCGGGCTGGCGCAGTGGGAGACGAGGCTTCGCGATTACGTGGCGGCCGCGAACGAACACGCGCTGGAGTGCGGGCGCGAGCCGGACGGGCGGCTGTCAGATGACGTCGATGAGTTGTTGCTCATGCTGTCGAAGCTCGAAGAAGGGTTGTCAACGATACCGGCCGAAGGTGAGCTGCCCGAGATGACCGAGCCGCTCTTATCACTGTTTCAGAAGTTCGTGAAGGAGACGCCCTCGTCGGCCGACATCCGGGCCAGGGTGATCGAGGCCGTCGCAGGGCTGACCGCGGCGCCCGTCCGGGAGAGGGTGAAGCGCGAAGAGTTCAGCCTGATGCTCGCCGGGCACCTCCAGTCGAAGCAGCTCCAGCGGGGCAGCTTCAGGAGGGGCGCGGACACAGGCAGCGCGGTCAACGTCCTCGAGCTGATGGACGCCAGAGGCACCGGGTTCCGGCTGGTCCTTCTCCCGGGGCTGGTGGAGAAATCGTTCCCTGCGCCGGTCAGGGAGGACGCGGCGCTTCTCGACGACGAGCGCGATTCCATCAACCAGGCCGGAACCGGTGATGGCTTTCTGCCCCTTAAAAAAGAGCGGGTCCTCGAGGACAGGCTGCTCTTCCAGATCGCCGTCTCGGCGGCGAGAGAGCGGCTCATCATCACTTTCCCGAGGCTCGACCCGTCCAGCGGCCGCCCCCGGATACCGAGCTTTTACCTGCTGCAGGTCGCCGGGGCGCTCACCGACAGGCGCAACAACTACGAGGAGCTGGAGAAGCTCCCCGCCCCGCTCTTCCGGCGCGCCCTTCTGATGAGGGGCTCAGGTCTCGAGGCGGAGAGAGCCCTGGACGCTCACGAGTTCCGCCTGGCTTTCATGCAGCCCGAGCGAAGCCCCAGGGCCGCCGCGATGCGCGCATATGTCGGCGGCGAGCCGCGCGTCGCCCGCGCGAAGAAGCTGTTCGCCTCCCGTGGGAGCAGGGGATTCGATCGGTTCGACGGCCTTGTGGGCGGCCTCGGGGAGACTTTCCTGTCAGGCCGCAAGTCGTTGAGTGTGAGCGCCCTCGAGTCGTTCACGAGGTGCCCGTACCTGTTCTTCAACTCAGAGGTCTTGGGCGTCAGGAAAGAGCGGGTCCCCGAGGAAGCGCTCGTGATCACGCCCCAGGACCTGGGGCTCATATTTCACAGCGTGATGGCGGATTTCACGGAGCGCTACCGGGCACTTCCACCCGGGGAGCGACAGGCCAGGGCCGGCGCGGTCCTGGACGATGCGGCCCGCGCCTGCTTCGAAGAGTTCGAGAGGACCGGAAAGGCCGGGGCGCCGGCGAGCTGGGCCAGGAACAAGGAGAAGATATTCCTCGCGACCGGCCGGGCGATGAACGAGATGCTCGGCCTTGAAGGATACGAGAACGTGTCCGCCGAGGAGTACTTCACCGTGATGGTGCCGGACGAGGAAGGCGCGCCTGTCTTGTGCATAAGCGGCAAGATGGACCGGGCCGATATAGACAGGTCCGAGATGCGGCTCGTCGTCACCGATTACAAGACGGGCAAGATGAAGAACAAGGTCAACAAGAAAGGGGAAGGGAACCCGTTCGAGACCAAACCGAACGAGGGGCGGTGGCTCAACCTGCAGGGCGTCTCGTACGTCTTCGGCACCTGCGAGCTCATAGGCCTCGACGTCGGCGACCTGTCGG
>Ga0182017_10003612_pt1 | contig 11518 bp, 11 predicted proteins | sample 712E3DmetaG_FD_120492 | JGI IMG/M metagenome (GOLD analysis project Ga0182017, IMG submission 120492) | Permafrost microbial communities from Stordalen Mire, Sweden - 712E3D metaG | ecosystem: Environmental > Terrestrial > Soil > Wetlands > Permafrost | place: Sweden: Stordalen | collected... | reverse complement strand
GCCCAGGTGTGGAAGGGCCACATGCCGGCGAGAATTGCAAAGCCGGTGAAGACCAACGGAAAACACCACATCTGAAAGCTGACCGGAAGGCCGGCGTGAGCCAGTTCAACGAGGCCGGTAGAGTGGCTGCCAGCCGTGGCGTAGGCCGCGAGCAGGCCGATGAGCACCATCGCCGAGCCGGCGAAGGAATAGATGGCCAGCTTCATCGCTGCGTACTCCCGCCGCGTGGAACCCCAGATGGCGATGAGGAAGTACTTGGGGATAATGGCGATCTCATAGAAGACGAAGAGCAGAAAGAGGTCGAAGCTGAGAAAGACCCCGTAGACGCCGCCGATGAGCGCAAGGAAGAAGGCGAAGAATTCATTGGTGCGGAGTTCAATGTTCCAACTAAAGAGCACTCCAGCCACTGTGGCGAGGCCGGTGAGCAGCACCAGGACGCGGCTGATGCCGTCGGCTGCGAGCAGAAAGCGGATCCCCATCGTGGGCACCCAGGGCAGATCGATAAGCACCACGCGGCCCTGCTCCATGCCGGCCACAAAGCCTTGCACGGCCACTGCCAGCCCGGCCACGGCCACGGCCAGCGCCAGCCAGCGCGAGATGGCAGCACGACCTTTGGGCAGCAGCGCCTGTAGCAGCGCTCCGGCAAACGAGATATAGATCGCATAAGCTAACATCTAAAATCTCCAGTGAGCCAAGAGGTTCATGACGGTAGGATTCACGCTGTCCAGGATTAGTTGAGGCACAAGGCCCACGAGAAACATCAGGGCGATCACGGGGGCGAGCGCCATCCACTCGGCGTGGTGCAGATCAGGGAAGTTGGCGCAGTGCTCCGGCACCGGACCTGTGAAAACCTTCTGAATTACGGTCAGAATCACGACTGCCGTAACGAGCAGGCCGAGGATCGAGACCGTTGCAGCAACCCACGCAAGCGGGAATGCTCCTCGGAAGATGAGGAACTCGCTCACAAAGCTGTTCAAGCCGGGAAGACCCAGCGAGGAGAAGAGCGCAATCCCTATCAGCCCAGCGAGTATCGGGGCCGGCTTACGCAATCCGCCAAAGTTGTCGATGCCGCGATGGCCGCCGGTGCGCTGCTGCATCATAGCCACAAACCAGAAGAGCGCAGCCGCCGTCAGTCCGTGGTTGAACATCTGTAGGATTACGCCATTCAACGCAGCTGCCTGGCTGGTCAGCGTTGCCACGCCAGAGGCCGGTACCGCCAGCGCGAAGATGCCGAGCAGACAGTAGCCGAGGTGATTCACCGACATATAGGCAAAGACACGCTTCAGATCCTTCTGTGCCACAGCGGCCCAAGCCCCCATGACGATGGTAGCCACGGCCAGCACGAGGAGCGGAGTGCGAATCAGTGCAATCTGCGGGCCAAAGAGCGGAATAGCAATTCGCAGCAAACCGTAAATGCCCATCTTCGACATGGCTCCGGTGAGCAGCATGGTCACCGGCGAAGGGGCCTCAGCGTAGGCCGCGGGCAGCCAGGTGTGGAAGGGAACCATCGGCACCTTCACGGCAAAGCCAACCAGCACGCCGATGGCAAGCCCCATCATCACTGGTCCCAGGTGCGCCGCGACCATCGGCTCCAGTTCGCCGGTCGAGGCCAGCAGCGTCAGGTGAGGGAAGTCCATGCTGCCTGTGGAGAGAAAGATTGCGAGAAAAGCCACCAGTAGCGCCACGGAACCGGCCATGGTGTAGATGAAGAACTGCGTTGCAGCCGGCCCTCGCCGCGAGCCGCCCCACAGCTTAATGAGAAAGAAGGCCGGAATCAGGCTCAGCTCCCAAAAAAGAAACCAATGGAAGAAGTTCAGCGCTGTGAAGGAACCGAAGAGGCCGGCTTCGAGTAGCAGCACAAGACCAAAGTAGAGCCCCGGCTGATGATGCACGCGATGAGCCGCGTCGACCGACATCAGCGTAACGATGGCCGAGAGCAAGACCATCAGCGCGCCCAGGCCGTCGACGCCGAGGTGATACTCGATGCCCAGCGATGGCGCCCATGCCGCGCGCTCAACCAGCCCGATGCTTCCGTTCGTTGGAAGCCCTGCCCACACAACCAGCGCCAGCGCCAGACCGGCCAGTGAGGTGATGAGCGCCACCATCCGGGCATGCTTGCCGGAGACGAGCGCAATTGCCGCCCCGGCGAGAGGCAGCACGGTCAACAGCGTCAATAACGGAAGTCCGTTCATATCCTGCTACTCCAGATCAGGACCACTACCAGCGCGATTACGCCCAGAGCCAGGATTCTCAGGTAGGTCTGCACACGGCCGTTCTGCGCCCGCGCCAGCAGGCCTCCGCCAACGCCCAACTCTTCACAGCCTTTGTCGAAGCTACCATCCACTACGCTGTTATCGAGGAAGCGGTTCAACTGCGCCCACAGGCCGAAGGCCCACGCAACCACGGCAACGGCTCCGCCCCAGACGCGGCGGTCGAGCCAATCCGCAACCCGCGCCCACCACCCATAGAATGCAATCACCGTCACGGCGTACAGCTCGTCCACATACAGCTTGTCACGCAGCCAGCCCCACGGCGCAGGAAGGGCGCGCTCCAATACGTCCGGCTCTTCCGGTCTGGGTGCCTGCCCGCCATAGAGCCGCCAGCCCAGGCCGAGGCCCAGGAAGACAACAATCGTCGAAGCGCCCATCAGCAAGATCAGCGCCGGCCGGGTAAAAACGTGCAGGTTAAAGACCAACGCGCGGCCGTCGAGAAAGGCTTGGAACCAGGGCCACGCTGGGGTTCCGATTACTCCCAGACCCATGGCGAAGAGGGCCAGAATCACCAGCGGAAGCGTCATCACCGCCGGGCTTTCATGAGCCGGCTTGCCGCCGCGCCAATAGCCAAAGAAGACGTAACATATCTGGCGCGTCATATAAAAGGCGGTCAGCAACGCGCCAAAGAGCAGCATATAGAAAGGAGTTCTTGCAATGCTCCAGTGTCGGGCTGCCTCTAAAATGCCGTCCTTACTCCAGAAGCCGGAGAAGAGAAGAGGAAACCCGCAGAGCGCCAACATTCCGATCGAATAGGTGATGAAGGTGAGCGGCATATCGACCTTGAGCCCGCCCATGCGCCGTACGTCCTGTTCGCCGTGACAACCGTGGATCACCGAGCCTGCACCCAGGAAGAGTAGCGCCTTAAAGAAGGCATGAGTTATCAAATGGAAGATGCCCACCGCGATGCCGCCCATGCCGAGGCCGGCCATCATGTAGCCGAGCTGCGAGATCGTCGAGTAGGCCAGAATACGCTTGATGTCGTTCTGCGCCACGGCGATGAGCGCGGCAAAGACCGCCGTCGATGCGCCTGCCCAAGTGACCACAGTGAGCGCCGTTGTGGTTCCACCGGACAGCGCGCCGGCCTGCATCAGGGGATAAACTCGCGCGACCAAATAAACTCCGGCTGCCACCATGGTGGCAGCGTGAATGAGCGCGGAGACCGGCGTGGGGCCTTCCATCGCGTCGGGCAACCAGACGTGCAGAGGAAACTGACCGCTCTTGCCTGCCGCGCCGGCAAAGATCAGTAGGCCAATTGCGCCAGCGGCGGAGAGGCCAAGCGCGGCAGGTTGGGCCAGCAATCCGGCCAGCGCGCCCGCTTCAAGCGAACCCGTGCCGTTGTTGTAGAGGAGCAGAGTGCCGGTCTGCGAGAAGAGCCAGACCATGCCGAGCAGGAAGAAGATGTCGCCGACCCGCGTGGTGATAAAGGCTTTTTTGGCCGCTGCCGAAGCAGAAGGCTTCTGATACCAGAAGCCGATCAGTAGGTAAGATGTTAGCCCGACCAGCTCCCAGCACATGAAGAGCAGCAGGAGGCTATTGGCGATGACCACGCCCAGCATGGCTCCGGCAAAGAGCGACATAAAGCAGAAGAAGCGGGTAAAGTTCTCGTCCCCGGCCATGTAGCCGGTGGAATAGATGAAGATAAGCAGTCCGACAAAGCTGACCATCACCAGCATGATGGCGGAGAGCGGATCGAGGACCCAGCCAAGGTCCACGTGCGCTGCGCCGACTTGAAACCAGGTGAAGTTAGTCGTCGAGCGAATTCCGCGGCCATATGCCCACGTGAGAACTACCGGTACAAAAGCGGCTAGCGAAAGCAGCAGCGAAAGGCTCAACGACCCGATGGCCAAAGCGGCTGCGGTCTTCCGGCGAGGCTGCTTGAGAAGCGCAATTACCCCCGCGGCCACGATGGGAAGGGCGGGAACAAGCCACAGAATATGCGCCATCAAAGAGGTGGCGAGTATTGGAGTTGTCGGAATCCATGGCTGCATCAATTCCTCACCCCTTCATCCTGTTCATCCGGTCCAGGTCTGTTGTGTGCGCGTGGCGATGGATGGAGATGACCAACCCCAGTCCCACCGCAGCCTCCGCCGCCGCCACGGCAATTGAGAAGATCGCAAACATCATTCCGGTGAGCGCCTCGGGATGCGGCCCGTAGCGCCAGAAGGCAATCAGATTCAAATTAGCTGCGTTCAGCATCAGCTCAATGCCGATCAGCACCAGAATGGCGTTGCGCCGCGTGAGCGCGCCGGCGAGGCCGATGGAAAACAGCAGCGCCGCGACAATGAGATAACCCGAAAGAGGCGTCATTTGGCACTCTCTTTCTCGTGCAGGGCCACGATCACCGCACCGATCATGGCGGCGGTCAGCAGAAGCGCCACGATTTCGAGCGGTAGCACGTAACGGCCCATCAGCGCGTTACCGATTTGCAAGACTGTTACCACGGGCACGGCTGTCTCATGCGGGAGAACATGTCCGCTTTGGAGCACCGCCCAACCCAGCACGGCGAAGACGCCCGCGGCGATCACCAGCCCCACGAACCAGTTTTTGCTGAAGACGCCGTCTTTGGGCGTTTCAGAGCCGCGCGTGAGCAGAATGGCGAAGACAACCAGAATGGCGACAGCACCGATGTAAACCAGGATCTGCGCAAAGCCGGCGAACTGCGCGTCGAGCTGCAAAAAAAACAGCGCCAGCCCGGCAAAGGCCACCGTAAGCGCCAGCGCACAGTGCACGGTATTTTTCAGGAGCACCGCCGCCAGCCCGCCGGCTACGGTCAGCGCCGCGATCAGATAGAAGGCAATGCTCATCGGCAAACCTCACTCCGCATAGCGGTATCTCCTCGGCCCAAAGTGTCCACGCCGCATTCCTGCAAGGCCCATCGCAGCATAGGCCAGGACCAGGATCGCCGAACAGAAGACCCACCGTTGCCAGCCTTCGCCTAGGAATCGCCACAGTACGGTCACCATCAGGTTCACGAGCGTCAGCGGGAGCACAAACTTCCAGGCGAAGTTCATCAGTTGGTCTTGCCTCAGACGGGGCAGCGTTCCGCGCATCCAGATAAAGACGAAGATGGAGAGCATCATCTTGGAGAAGAACCAGAACCACGACGGCACCCAGCCCAGAAACGAAAAGGGCGCCGACCATCCGCCCAGGAAGAGCGTGGTGCCCAGACCGGAGATGGAAAACATGGCCAAGTACTCGCCCAGAAAGAAGAGCGCAAACTTGAAGCCCGAATATTCGGTGTGGTAGCCCGCCACCAGTTCCGACTCGCCCTCGGGCAGGTCGAAGGGGGAGCGGTTGGTCTCGGCCGTGGTGGCGATGGCGTACATGAGGAATCCGGCCAGGCCCCAGGGGGTGAAGATGTACCAGTGCGGGAGGCCCCAGGTGTAGTGGTTCTGCGCCTCGACGATTTTGGTGAGCGAGAGCGATCCGGCGATCATCACCACGGCGACGCTCGACATCAAAAGCGGCACCTCGTAGCTGATCATCTGGGCCACGGCGCGCATGGCGCCGAGGAGCGAATACTTGTTGCGGCTGGACCATCCGGCCATGAAGACTGCAAGCTCAGTGGACGCGCCCATGGCAAAGAAGAAAAGCAGGCCAGCGTCCATGTCCACCAGAACCATGTTGCGCCCCATAGGCAGCACCGCAAAGCCCATAAAGACCGCGACCACCAGCACCAAAGGCGCCAGAAAATGCACCGCCGCGTCCGCGCTCAGGGGAACGATGTCTTCCTTGGTCAGTGACTTGATGCCGTCGGCCACCGGCTGCAAGATGCCAAGCGGGCCAACACGATTCGGCCCGATTCGATTCTGTATGCGGGCCAGCCCCTTGCGCTCGAAGACCGTGGTCAGAGCAAAGAGCGCAGGGAAGAGGCATACGATGGCCGCCACGCCCAGCAAGATGCCGGCAATCGGCTGAAGCGCGGCGGGCAGCATGCCCATCAGCCAGTGTTGAAGGAGCACGAAGATCTGATCCATTGTATAGATCATGGACTAGGCTCCTCCTTCCGCTGGCCGCGCCGGAGATTCTGCGTTCCGGACGGCTGGGGCAGTGGCAGCGGCGGTGTTTTTAGCGTCGGCTTTGGCCTTTCCCTGAGCTAGCCGCGCATCGACCTCGTATGCTTCGGTGGGATGAATCCGGTGATAGTACTCGTCCGACTTGGCTAGTTGCTTGCGGTCGAGCAGCAGACCGCCGAAGCGGTCCGTGGTGCTCAGCTCGTACTCCGTGTCCATCTTGATCGCTTCGAACGGACAGACCTCGACGCAGATCTGGCAGCTCATGCACACCGAGATGTCAATGTCGAAACGGGAGGGATAGAACTGCGGCTTGCCGACGGCATCCGGCTTTTTGTCTGCGCTCTTGACGATGTAGATGCACTTGGGCGGGCACTCTTTCTCGCAGATCTGGCAGGCCACGCAGCGCATCCCGGCCTCCCAGTCCGCGCCGTCGTAGACCAGGAAAGGGAAGTCGCGCGTGGCCTCGATGGGGGCGATGCGCTGCTCAGGATACTGGACCGTCGTCAGCCGTTCCGCGGAGACGAAGCTGCCGGCAAAGTTCTTTGCCGTCTCGGCCAGACCTTTGAGAATGCCTTCGCCTAACAATGAAACCTCCTGAGAAGCTGACAGCAAACAGCTAACAGTTCAACCCTGCACAACTAAATGCACGCCACTTACCACAGACTACCGACAACTGTGAGCTGATAGCTGTAAGCTGTCAGCTATCTGTCCACTTCTCCCAACACAATATCGACGCTCCCGAAGATCAGCACCACGTCGGCGACGTTCTGGCCTAGGCACATATCTTCCAGAATTGTCAGATTGATTAAACTCGGCGGGCGCACCCGGTAGCGATAGGGATTCGGCCCTCCGTCCGAGATCAGGTAAAAGCCCAACTCGCCCTTCGGTGCCTCGATCCGTCCGTAGGCCTCGCCCAGCTTAGGCCGGAAGCCGCGAATCTTCGCCTTGGGGTCCATCACCGGGCCGCCGGGAATTTCCTTGAGCGCCTGAATCAGAATACCGATGGACTCTCGCATCTCCAGCATACGAATCATAAAGCGATCGTAGACGTCCCAATGATCGCCCAACGGCACGCGGAAGTTGAAGCGGTTGTAGATGCCGTAGCCGTCCACCTTGCGGATGTCGTAGTTCACGCCGGAGGCACGGAGCATGGGGCCGGTGACGCCGGCGTTCACGGCCAGCTCCGGCCTGAGGATGCCCACGCCCTGAGTGCGCGCCATCAGGATTTCGTTGGTGCTTAGCAGCCGGTCCATCTCATCGACAAATCCAGGCAGCCCGGCCACCACTTTGCGCGTGGCATTGAGCCAGGCCTCGGATGCGTCTACGCGGCAGCCGCCGAAGCGCATGTAGTTGCACATCATCCGCGAGCCGGTGAGGCTCTCGAAGAGGTCGAGAATCTTTTCGCGCTCGCGGAAGGCGTACATCAGCGGAGTGCCGCTGGCACCCATCTCCTGAATCAGAAAACCAATGGAAGAGGCGTGATTCTGCACACGCGTCAGCTCGCCCAGGATTACCCTCAGATACTCGGCGCGCTCGGGAACCTCCTGCCCGGTCAGCTTTTCCACAGCCAGCGCGTAGGCCCAGTTGTTAGTCAGTGAGCAGATGTAGTCCAGCCGGTCGGTGAAGGGCATTGAGCCCAGATAGCTCATGCCCTCGGCCAGCTTCTCATGATTGCGGTGCAGGTAACCGAAGACGGGTTTGAGGCGGATGACGCGCTCGCCGTCGAGGGCCACGTCCATGCGGAAGACGCCGTGCGTCGAGGGATGGTGCGGCCCCATGGCTACTTCAAGCAGCTCCCCTTCGCCATCCGGTTCGATGATCGGCGGACGGTTCCAGCCCTCCGGCTTTCTTTCGCGCACGAATTCCGTTCCCGTCATTGGCCGGCCTCCCGGTGCGCCTTGGCTCTGGCCAGCACCGCGTCGTGGGCCGTGGGCTCGTATTCAAAGTCGTCCGGCTCCACGTAATCGCGGCGCATGGGGTGGTCCTTGAACTCCAGCCACATCAGCAGCCGGCGCAGGTCCGGGTGCCCGGTAAAGACGATTCCGAAGAGGTCGAAGATCTCGCGCTCCTGGAACTCCGCCGACCGCCAGATGGGCGTCAGGGACGGCAACTCGACCTGGTCGGTACGGTTCGCGGTTCGCATCCGGATGGTCAGAGGACCCTCTTTCAGCGCCACCGAATAAAGGTGGTAAACCGCCTCCAGGCAGCCGAGTTCGATGCGTTTACGGGTCTCCTCGACGGTCTCTTCGACTGTCGGCTCCACGCCATCCACGGTTTTCGTCACTTGATGCGTTACTTTAACTTTTTTAGCTATCTCTTTGTTGGGCCAGTCTACACCGGTTGCGTTCGACAGGAAATCAAAGGAGAGTTCATCGCGCAGGAACTTAGCAACCGCGACTGCATGTGACGGAGCAAGCCGGAGCGAGTGCTGGCCGGAGGGGCTGGGGTTGGGCACGATCTCCAACCCTGCGCCCGGTACGGCCGCCTCAATCGCCGCCTTGATTTCGTCGACTGTCTTCATCAGCGAATCACCACCGGTACGGGCCAAACGCCCTTGTTCGAGGTGGGCTCCAGATCGTGTTCGCCCTGCTCGGGGACCGGAAACTCGCCCTGCGCCTCGGCGTCGAGATGCCGGGGTCGGCCTTCACCGGTCAGATGTTGGCTGTCGATCTTTTTTTGCAGCGTTATGAAGGCCTGCATGAGCGCCTCGGGTCGCGGAGGGCAGCCCGGAATATGAACATCTACGGGAATATAGCGGTCGATCCCTTTCAGCACGTTGTAACCCTGCTTGAAAGGCCCCCCGGAGATGGCGCAGGCGCCCATGGCGATGACATACTTTGGTTCGGCCATCTGGTTGTAGAGCCGCACGACCTGGGGCGCCATCTTTTTTGTGACTGTGCCGGAGATAATCATCAGGTCGGCCTGGCGGGGCGATGGCCGGAAGACCTCGGCTCCGAAGCGGGCCAGGTCGTAGCGGGCCATGGTGGTGGCGATCATCTCAATCGCGCAGCAAGCCAGCCCGAACTGCATGGGCCAGATGGAGTTGCGACGGCCCCAGTTGTATAGCTCCTCGATGGTGGTAACGAAGACCCCCTGCTTGCCGAGTTCGATCTTCAAGCCTTCATCCGCCATCGTCGCTTCGCTCCAGTTAACAGTTTTCAGTTATCAGTTGCCAGTCGTTAATCAGTCAGCTTTTACTGACAACTGATCACTGACCACTCGTATTATGCCCAGGTCAGCACGCCCTTGGCCCAGGCCCAGGCCAGACCCTCGACGAGCATAAGTACAAAAACCAGCATTGCTCCGCAGGCCGCCACACCCAACCCGCTGAAGGCTACGGCAAAGGGCAGCAGAAAGACTGACTCCACGTCGAAGATTAAAAAGATGATGGCATACAGATAGTAGGCAGAACGGAACTGCATCCAGGCGTCGCCTTTGGACTCCAATCCGCACTCGTAGATGGCGTTCTTCACCGCGTTGGGCTTGGCCGGGGAAAACGCCTTTCCCCATAGCCATGCCAGTCCCAGCGGGGCCAGCCCAAAGCCGAGCGCCGCCAAGAAGAGAATCGCCAGAGAAAGATAGGGGTTAGGGGCCATTGTGGAAACTAAATCATTCTATGACAACGTACCAGTTCGACGCCGGTTTTGGCGATAAGAAACACCTATGGATTTCAGGTCAGTATTCTTGTTTTCCTGTTCATGCCATCCTGTGAACCGCGCGACAGAGTGAGGAAAGTTAGACCACGCGCCGCACGCCCGAAAGCTGGACGAGCGGATCGGCTAGCAACCAGGTGGCCGCGCATGCCAGCAGGCCTACAACTCCAAACTTGACCAGCGCCGGCGCAGACCAGCCGCGCAGCAGGCTCACGCCTACCTGACGCGGCGAGGGCGGGGCACCAGTTCGATGGCGGTTAATACTTAACGATGGCCGTGAAGGAATCGGGCTTGAGGCTGGCCCCGCCCACGAGAGCCCCGTCAATTTCTTCCTGGCCGATCAGAGCGGTGGCGTTGTCGGGCTTGACGCTGCCGCCGTAGAGGATGCGCATGTTGGCCGCGACCTGAGCGTCCAGCAGCTTGGCCACTTCAGCGCGGATGATTTTGTGTGCATCGACGGCAATCTCCGGCGTGGCGGTTTTGCCGGTGCCAATTGCCCATACCGGTTCGTAGGCGATGACAATCGGTCCGGCGGCCTCGGCGGTAATGCCGGCGAAGGCTCCGGCGATCTGGGTCTTCAGCACAGATGCGGTTTGGCCGGCTTCGCGCTCGGCAAGCACTTCTCCGATGCAGACCACGGGGATGACGCCGTGCTTTAGCGCGGTGTGCAGCTTCTTGTTAACGATCTCGTCGGTCTCGGCAAAGTACTGGCGCCGCTCGGAGTGGCCGATGAGGGTATGCGTTCCACCCAAGGCCTGAAGCTGGCCCACCGAGGTCTCACCGGTGTAAGCACCCTCCTCGGCAAAGTGGATATTCTGCGCGCCGACGGCCACATTGGAGCCTTTGGCGGTGGCAATCACCGTGGGCAGCAGTACAGGCGAGGGAAAGAGCGCGATCTCGTCGCGCGTATGGCCGGCAACAAGGGGTAAAAAGGCATCGACAAAGGCCTTCGCTTCGGCGGGCGTCTTGTACATCTTCCAGTTGGCGGCAATCAGGGCTTTACGGGGCATTTTTCTGTAGGACTCCTCGCCCCGATTCTAGCCGATGGATTAAGAGGGCCGGGGTGACGGCGGGCACATCGTTTCGGGCGCAGCCTCTCTGGCGAATGTGGTATAAAGTCTAGCCATGAAACGCCGCAGCCTGTTTTTCATCGCTCCATTTGCCTTCCTTGCCTGCACAATCCATCTGAACGCACAAAATCCCGCTCCCACGCCGCCGATGGGGTGGAATAGCTGGGATGCCTATGGGTTGACCATCGACGAGGCCGACTTTAAGGCGAATGTCAAGGTGCTCTCCGGGCTGAAGCAATATGGCTGGGAGTACGCCGTAATCGACGAAGGGTGGTATATGCAGGACCCCTTTGCGAGCAAGCTGGAGAGCCGGAAGTACGTCTTTGACGGCAACGGCATTCAGATTCCGGCCGTGAATCGCTTTCCCTCGGCGGCGAATGGGACGGGCTTCATGCCGCTGGCCGACTGGGTTCATGCTCAGGGGCTGAAGTTCGGCATTCATATTGTGCGCGGGATTCCCAAGCAGGTGGTCAGGGAGAACCTGCCTATAGCGGGGTCGAGCTTTC
>Ga0182017_10003611_pt1 | contig 11519 bp, 10 predicted proteins | sample 712E3DmetaG_FD_120492 | JGI IMG/M metagenome (GOLD analysis project Ga0182017, IMG submission 120492) | Permafrost microbial communities from Stordalen Mire, Sweden - 712E3D metaG | ecosystem: Environmental > Terrestrial > Soil > Wetlands > Permafrost | place: Sweden: Stordalen | collected... | reverse complement strand
TCGACCTTGAGAGGGAAGCCGGCAAAGCTTTTCACTTTGATGCTCACAGTGTCTCCGTCTTGGACATCGGTCACGACGTATGAATTGCCGGGTATGGCATATGAGGGGGAAGTAATGAAGGCCATGAGGAAAATAATGGTGACAATTCTTGTATAATAGTAACGTCTCATAAGTTATATTAGCATAAGAAACAGATCAAGGAGACCCTGGAATTGGAATGGTGAAGAATGTAGTCCTTACAGGTTTTATGGGGACTGGAAAGACCGAGGTGGGACGAGTCCTTGCACAGCGTCTCGGCTACGTACTTGTCGATGTCGATGACGAGATCGAAAGAGAGCAGAAGATGAAGATATCCGATATTTTCGGCAGAGCAGGCGAACCCGCGTTCAGGGACATCGAGTCTGCAATGATAAAGAAGCTTGCGCAACTCGGCAAAGCGGTTATCTCGACCGGCGGGGGAGCGGTCCTCAGGCAGGAGAACATTGATTCTCTGAAGTCAAAAGGCGTAGTAGTCTGTCTCACCGCATCAGCCGAGACGATCTTTGACAGGACGAAGAGGAGCAATGACAGGCCGCTGCTGAAGGTCGACGACCCTCTCGGCAAGATAAAGGAGCTTCTCGCCTTCAGACAGCAATGTTATCAAAAGGCCGATATCGCCATTGAAACTGAAGGTAAAACTCCGATCGAAGTAGCCGAGGAGATAATTGAAAAAATAAGGAGCTATGCGTAGGGCGGCATACCGTCCCACCTTGAGAATTGAATGTGGAAAAAGTAACGGTTGATCTTGGTCGCAGAAGTTACGAAATCCTGATCGGCAAAGGCATCCTGCCCGGACTCGGGGAGAAGCTGAAGGCTTTTGGCTTCAGCCCGATTGTAGGTGTGATCAGCAATCCCACGGTATTCGCACTCTATGGCGATCAGGTGTTGCAGTCAATCCGGGGAGCGGGCTTCGATTGTTTCACCGTCCTGATTCCTGATGGAGAGGAGTATAAGGATTACGCCTGGTCTCATTACATTCTTACCGAGCTTCTAAAACGGGGCCTTGACAGGAATTCCTGCATCGTCGCCCTCGGCGGCGGGGTTATCGGTGACATAACCGGTTTTGCTGCATCTACGTACATGCGTGGAATACATTTCGTGCAGGTACCGACTACCCTCCTGGCACAGGTGGACAGTTCTGTCGGCGGCAAGACAGGCGTGAATCATTACATGGGCAAGAACATGATAGGGACATTTTATCAGCCTCGCCTTGTGTGGATCGATCCCGGAACACTCGAGACTCTGCCGCCGAGAGAGCTTTTGTGCGGAATTGCCGAAGTGATCAAATACGGTATCATATGGGACGAAGAATTCTTCGGCTTCATGAGCAAGATGAAAGTCGATATCATCGGCCTTGAACCGGAAGCCATTAGTTTTATTATCAAGCGCTCGTGCGAAATAAAGGCGGAAGTAGTGTCCAACGACGAAAGGGAGTCCGGTCTTAGAGCGGTCCTCAATTTCGGGCATACTATAGGGCATGCCGTCGAGACTGAGACAAGGTACACACGCTTCCTTCACGGTGAAGCGGTTGGATTGGGTATGTGCCTTGAGTCCAGGCTCTCAAAGATTCTGCGACTGCTGGATGCAGAGCAATTGGAACGTATAAAAACGCTCATTTCAGTTTACGGCTTACCGTGCGATCTGCCCGATGATCTGGATGCGGGCAATTTGATTTCCCATATGAAACATGATAAAAAGGTTGTAGCGGGAGAGATGCTGTTTGCACTTCCCGAAAGGATCGGTGGTGCTGTGATAAGAAGAGGCATTGCATTAACCGATATTGAAAGGGCGTTAGCTAAATGAAAAGTATACTGGTCATAGATGACGAAGCGGATATTGTTGAGCTTGTCGCGTACAACCTGAAAAAAGAAGGATTTAATGTCGACACTGCCCATGACGGGGAACAAGGACTGAAGAATATAGGCAGTAAAAGATATGATCTGATATTTCTCGACCTTATGCTGCCGGGAATCCAGGGCGTCGAACTCTGCAAGATGGTCCGCAACAACCCCGATACTTCCCGTATCCCCATTGTAATGCTGACCGCCAAGGGTGAAGAGATCGATAAGATACTTGGACTTGAGGTGGGCGCAGACGATTACATAACCAAGCCGTTCAGCCCGCGTGAATTGGTGGCGAGGGCAAAAGCGATTCTTAGAAGAGCTGAACAGACTGTCGAAACAGTTCACGAACCTGTGGAGGACGAGAGCATTCTAAGGATAAAAGACATGACTATCGACAAGGAACGATTCATAGTTACAGTTGGAGACCGCCAGATAAAGCTGAGTGCGACCGAATTTAAATTGCTGCTCTTTCTCGCCGAAAGGCCGAAGAAGATATTCAACCGTGAACAGCTCTTGGATATGGTCTGGGGTAGCGATGTCTATGTCGAACCCAGGACTGTAGATGTTCATATCCGGAGGCTCAGGGCGAAAATCGAGCATGACCCGAACAACCCCGCATATATCAAAACCATGCGAGGCGTCGGTTATTATGTGGAGAAATAAATGGATACCTTTATCATAATAGTCCTTTCGATTGTTATCATTGCGCTTATCCTTTACATTATCCGCACCGCACTTGCAATTCGCGAATTCGGGAGCCTGCTCAAAGAGCTTTCGTCCGGCAATCCCGAAGCCCGCTCGTATAAAATGGCGAACGCCACTCTCGACCGGATTGCGCTTGACATCGTCTCGATTATGGATTTGACCAGGGAGAGGCGCGATTTTGCGGAGCAGGAGAGGCAGCGGCTGGAAGCCATACTGAGGGGGATGTCCGACGGGGTCCTTATGGTCGACATCCGCGGAAGGGTTGTACTCGCCAACAGGGCCTTCAAAAAGCTCCTGCGTATTAACGAGGACATAGAGAAAAAGCAGATCATGGAAGTTTTGAGAAACGCCGAGGTCCTCGATCTGTTCAACAGGACCATGGATACGTGGGATATCGCCGTTGCCGAGATTACCGTCTCCAGGGTCGACAAAGACCTTTATCTCATCGCAACAGCGGTTCCCATCTACTCTGGTGATTCGGTCAGCGGCACTGTTATCACTCTGCATGACATAACGCGCCTCAAACTGCTCGAGGAGATGAGAAAGGATTTTGTGGCTAACGTGTCCCACGAGATAAAGACGCCGATCACGGCCATCAAGGGTTTCGCCGAGACGCTGCTCGACGGGGCTATCGACGATAAGGAAAACGCGACGCGGTTTCTTAGCATGATCAAGAACCACAGCGAAAGACTCAACAGCCTCGTAGATGACCTGCTGACGCTTTCGAGGATAGAGCTTGGAGATATTAGTGTAAATAAGTCAGAGGTCAAGCTGGATGATGTTGTAGAGACTGTTTTTGCTATGCTTAAGGATAAGGCCGACAAGAAGGAGTTGTACCTGAAAAAAGCTTTTCCGGAAGGCGTGGCCTTTATCTCTGCGGACCGAGATCGGCTGGTACAGATACTCCTCAACCTCGTCGATAACGGCATCAAGTTTACTGAAAAAGGCGGCGTCACAGTTGGACTAGAGATGACGGATGATGCTCCGGCACTGTTCGTGGAAGATACGGGTGTGGGGGTTCCGCCGAGCCACGTGCTGAGGCTCGGAGAGCGCTTCTACCGTGTCGATAGGGCACGCTCACGGGAGATGGGAGGTACTGGCCTTGGACTCGCCATAGTGAAGCATCTCGCCAAGGCGCACGACTGGGAAATGGCGGTAGCAAGCACCCCAGGCAAGGGCACTAAGGTGAGGTTGATTATCATGAAATAACATGATTCGTCCGGCGTTCAAAAGGACAAAAATGTTATTGACAACCCCTCGGGGCATCTATTAAGCTAATCTCCGGTAAGTAATGAAATTCTTATTCCCTAAAACAATCGATTTTTTTGAACTCTTCGACCATGCATCACGCAATGTGATCAAAGGCGCTTCACTCCTCGTTGCCGTACTTCAGGACATGGACAATCTCGAGATGATCTCCAAGGAGATCAGAGAGTCCGAAAAAGAGGGCGACATGATGACCCACGACATAATCAAGAAGCTCAACAAGACCTTCATCACGCCTATCGACCGGGAAGACCTTCACGCCCTTGCAACCAAAATCGACGATGTTATCGACATGATATGGGCGTGTGTCGACAGGTTTACGTTATTCAAGCTGTCGGTGCCTACGAAAGAGGCCATCGATATGGCAAAAGAGATCCTCACTACTACTGAGATGATGAGCAAGGCGGTCATTGCCCTCAGAGACAAGAAATATTCATTCGTACAGGAATACTGCATAGAGATCAACAGGCTCGAAAACAGGATCGATAGGCTTTACCGCGAGGCACTGGTCAGACTCTTCGATGAGGTAAAAGACCCAATAATGATTATTAAATGGAAGGAAGTTTACGAATATCTCGAAAACGCCTCGGATGCATGCGAGGACGTGGCGAACATACTAGAGGCGATAGTCCTTAAATATGCATGATTCTTTTGTTCTGCTTGTCTGTGTTGTAGTTCTCGCAGTTATTTTCGATTTTATCAACGGGTTCCACGATACAGCTAATGCAATTGCCACTTGTGTTTCGACGCGAGTGCTCTCTCCTAGGAATGCGATCATAATGGCGACGATACTCAATCTTGTCGGGGCCGCATCGGGAACGGCAGTGGCGAAAACCGTCGGTGCAGGATTGGTAGATACCGGAAGCGTGACCCAGCTGACAGTTTTATCTGCACTTGTTGCGGCTATAATCTGGGACCTTATTACCTGGTATTTCGGCCTGCCTACGTCATCTAGCCATGCTGTACTTTCGAGTCTCGTCGGTGCCGCCATAGCCACGTCCGGAACAGGGGTAGTTATCAGCAAAGGAGTTTACAAGATACTCCTCGGCCTGGTCATATCGCCGATGATCGGTTTTGTCCTCGGCGGCTTTATCATGCTTTGCCTTGCCCGTTTTTTCTGTAACCAGTCCCCGTCCTTCGTCAATAATATCTTCAGTCGTCTTCAGATAGCTTCGGCGGCATATATGGCTTTCAGCCATGGGAATAACGATGCCCAGAAGACCATGGGCATTATCACTATGGCACTGGTGAGTTATTATCATTTGCCGGCTTTTGATATCCCTTCGTGGGTTATTCTCACCTGCGCGATGGCTATGGCACTTGGCACAGCTGTCGGCGGCTGGAGGATCATTAAAACGCTTGGGACTAAGCTTGCCCAAATCAGACCCATCAACGGCTTTGCTGCTGAAACAGCTGCGGCAACGGTTATCGAACTAGCCTCGCGCATCGGCATGCCGCTCTCGACAACCCATGTCATCTCAGCTGCCATTATGGGAGTCGTGGCGTCGAAGCGCATAACGGCCGTCCGTTGGACCGTCGGAGGAAATATTATCGCCGCTTGGATCATCACAATACCAGCCTGCGCCGCGCTTGCATGGGTCATATGTAAAGGCTTGATTTTGGTAGTCGGTTAGGCTGCCGCATTTTCATGGATTTAACAATATCATTTGTCGGGCACCCGCTGTTGTATCATCCAGCAAGCAGCCAACATAGCCACAGAGAAGCCACATAGGGCTGCCCCTACAATTTTTTCTCAAATCATGATTTAGATCATAGTCAGCCAAATCCTCCGTCGTTATACTTAATGTAACGTCTCAAATAAAACGGCATGGAGGATACAAAATGTTTTGTTACCAATGTGAACAGACAGCAAAGGGTACGGGTTGCACCAAGATTGGGGTTTGCGGCAAGCAGCCCGATGTAGCGGCCCTTCAGGACCTTCTCGTATATGCTATGAAAGGACTCTCTCAGTATGCCGTCGAAGCACGGAAGGCGGGCATCATTGACAATGCAATGAACGTTTTCACCGCTAAGGCGCTCTTTTCGACTTTGACGAACGTTGACTTCGATCCGGCACGCTTTGTCAAACTCATTAATGATTGCGTCAAGTATCGCGAGGCTATCAAAGCCAAGCTTAAAGTAGCAGGTAAGACAGTCGAATTCACGGACGGCACCGCAACTTTCAAACCTGCCGCAGATCTTGTCGGCATGGTCAAGCAGGGCGAAGATGCGGGCATTAAGTCATACCCGGAGATCAATCCGGACATTGACTCACTGCAGCAGACAATGATCTATGGGCTGAAAGGCGTTGCCGCCTATGCCGATCACGCAGAGATTTTAGGTCAACAGGACGACAAGGTCTATGCGTACATTCATGAGGCCCTTGCTGCCACGCTCGACAAAAGCCTAAGCCTCAACGACTGGGTAGGGCTTGTGCTCAAGTGCGGCGAGATCAATCTTAGGACAATGGAACTGCTCGATGCTGGCAATACAGGCACTTATGGGCATCCTGTGCCGACCAAGGTTCCGCTTGGCCATAAGAAGGGTAAAGCTATTCTCGTCTCAGGCCACGATCTCAAGGACATCGAGGAGATTCTCAAACAGACCGAGGGCAAGGGGATTTACGTCTATACACATGGCGAGATGCTTCCTACCCACGGTTATCCGGGTCTGAAAAAATATGCCCACTTCTATGGTCATTACGGCACAGCCTGGCAGAACCAGCACAAGGAATTCCCACAGTTCCCGGGTGCCATACTCATGACCACAAACTGCCTACAGAAGCCGCAGGATTCATATAAGGAAAATATCTTCACTTGCGGTCTTGTTGGCTGGCCTGGCATTAAGCACATAGGCGACCGCAACTTCGCTACTGTCATCGAAAAATCACTTCAGCTGCCCGGATTTTCCGGGGATGCTGAAGGGAAGTCAGTCATGGTTGGATTCGGCCGTAACACGGTGTTAGGGGTTGCCGGTAAGGTGATCGAGGCAGTTAAGAACAAGCAGATCCGTCATTTCTTCCTGGTCGGCGGTTGCGACGGAGCAAAGCCCGGCCGCAACTATTACACGGAGTTCGTAGAAAAGACCCCGAAAGACACAATCGTGCTTACACTCGCCTGCGGCAAGTTCCGTTTCTTCGATAAGGAACTTGGTGATATCGGAGGAATCCCGAGGCTGCTTGACGTCGGTCAGTGCAATGATGCCTACTCTGCAGTCAAAATTGCTCTGGCGTTGGCCGAGGCCTTCAATGTGGGCGTGAACGACCTACCGCTGTCGCTGGTGCTTTCGTGGTATGAGCAGAAGGCGGTCGCGATTCTTTTGACCCTTCTCTATCTCGGCATCAAGGACATCCGCCTCGGCCCTGCATTGCCCGCATTTGTGACGCCGAATGTTCTTAAGGTTCTGGTAGACAACTTCAACATCCAGCCGATTACCACCCCTGACCAGGATTTGAAGGCGATTCTCGGTTAGTCTTATCTTTAGGGCGGGCCGTTTGGCCCGCCACTCTCCCGATTCCCTTTAGCTCGCCTACCGCTACAAGACGACCTGACCCCCGAGTGATATGAAGAAAGTGACAATTCCCGCTTTCGCTGATCTGTTTTTACGCGGCATTTATCCTCGGGGGCTGGACTGTGAATGCAGGGGCCAGCCTTTTCACGCTGTTTTCGGGTCGTCCATATGTGGCTGCAGAACTGGAAACAGTGCGCATATTGGGTATCGCTCTGTTGGCAAGCACATTCCTTTTTGTATTGTTCGGGCAAAGGATCGAAAGAACTATCAAGATTGTAATGGGCGTTTTTCTGATCTTCGTCCTCACCGGCCTTGTGCTTGTCACTTTGATTGTGGTACCGCCGGATTATTTTGTGTGCCTCTTGTGGTAGTCCTCAAAATAGCCTATCATCAAGATAATCGATGATCCCCCTTAAAGACGAAAATAGATCTGAAAAATTTCCGTTCGTAACGGTCTTTCTTATGGTCACAAATTGCCTGGTTTTTATATGGGAGGCAGTGTCACCCCTTGACGTGTCTCAGATAGCCCGGCTCTATGGGGCCATTCCGGTAAACTTGATGTCGTTTGCGGTGAAGCCCGAGACCTTTCAGCCGATAAGCCCGTTTACCAGTGTAATCGCGGCCATGTTCTTGCACGGAAATGCACTGCATCTGGCGGGTAATATGCTATATCTGTGGATTTTCGGCGACAATGTCGAAGATACGCTCGGTCATCTAAGGTTTGCCTTTTTCTATCTGTTTTCTGGTATTATCGCAGCATACGCTTTTGCCCTCAGCGGACCTGATTCCATGCTTCCGATGGTCGGCGCCAGCGGCGCCATTTCAGGAGTCCTCGGCGCATATATATTTCTGTTTCCTTCTGCCCGGGTCGTAACCCTCGTTTTCTTCGGTCTCATCTGGATTTCCAGGATCCCCGCCGTCATAGTAATCGGGTTGTGGGCAATATTGCAGGTCCTGAACGGCTTTTTCAGTGAGGCACAAATTCAGCATGGAGGCGTAGCTTGGCTTGCGCATGTGGGAGGTTTCGTTGTCGGGCTTCTGACCATTCGCCTATGGCTTCCCCGCAAAGGATACAACAGGTTCTGATTTAATTACAGCATTCCCTCTGAGTTTTTGTATATAATATAGAGCCGTGTAATACTGTGATGAAATAGGAGAGGGCACCTATGAATGATTCTCTGAGGATCTTGACTCAAAGGATTCTCAAACTGCCTACCGTACCGCCAGTTGCCGATAAGATCATCCAGCTCGTCAGCAGTAAAGCCTCAGTCGTCAACAGTATCGTCGAAACTATCGAAACAGATCCGGCCATATCGGCAAAGGTCATCAGCTTTGCCAATGCAGCATTTTTCCGCACCGGCCAGCCGGTGACAACTATTCAGGATGCAGTCATGAAGATCGGCTTTGACAATGTCAAGAGCATCGCTCTTGGTATTGCTCTACTTACACTGTTCAAGGGTAAACAGGACACCGATGAGGGTGGATATCACAATATCAACAGGCACAGTATAGTGGTCGGTGTATTCTCAAAGGAGATTGTCGATTTCATGGGATGGAAAAATCATGAGGATATATTTACAAACGGTCTTCTTCATGATCTTGGGCTCATGGTTATGAATGCCTTTTTCCCCGAAATTTATGCCGGGATAGAAGATAAATTCAAGACAGGTATGTCTTTCCCCGATGCGGAAAATGAGGTTTGCGGCTTTACTCACGGCGAAATAGGGGCCTGGCTTGCTGATAAATGGAACCTGCCGAACAATATGTGCGAAGTCATTCGGTATCATCACAATCCGTCCTTGTCTCCTTCTCCCGCTGCAGCTATTGTGCATCTGGCCGACATCATCGCAATCAGAAGAGGCTTCAGCCCGATGTCGAGCGTAGGATTTGAAGGGCCGCTGGACATCGCAGCAATGCGGCCGCTTGGAATGAACGAAGAAAGAATTGAGCAGTTCGAATCCGGGATCGAAGAGATCATCGCCATGGGCGGCAATATGTGGCTATGATTGACAATCCATTCCTAAAACGGCTCTCGCGGACCCTGAGCGAGTCCCCCGGAACTCCAATCCGGCTTGACGGTCTTGCGGGTGAAGAATCGGCAGTTGCCCGGATGATCAATGAACAAATAATGAAGGCCCGGAAATGCGAGCGCATTGCAGGCGGATCTCTCGGTATCCTTGAGAGTGAAGAGGCATTCTATGAAAAAATAATCAGGGTTATTTCCGCCATGATAAGGATGAGCACACTCGGCAAGAAGGAGAGGGACCTTGATACTCTTTGCGGGGACATCGTAAACATCTTTTCGAAGGAACTCGATTTCGATAATTGCTCTATTATGCTGAAGGATGAGGAAGGTAATAAGCTGGTACTTATCGCCGGAAGCGGCAAGGGCGACAAATACAAAAGGGGAAAGGCGTGGAAGACCGGCACGACATTAGAGGCCGGTGTCGGAGTTGCTGGAACCGCCTTTGTAACAGAACGGCCGATATTTGTCGCCGATGTTTCTACGGATGATAAGTACCTGGAAATGGATAACGACGTCCGCGTCACCTCCGTGCTTGCGGTCCCGATCAAAGTCGAGGACGAAATAATCGGTGTTATCAATTTCAGCCATCCTCTATATAACGAAGGCTACGACGATCACATGGAAAACCTGATGGTGCTGTTGTCTGGATTCGCAGGCCAGGTTATTACGCTTTCAAAGCTTTATAACAGCCTGTCTCACTGGAACGATACACTGAAGGAGGAAGTGGATAAAAAGACCACCGAGCTAATGAGGAAGAACCGGCAGCTGCGAAAGATCGCACTGATCGACCCGCTTACCGGTATATTCAATCGCCGCTTTTTTTTCAAGAGGCTCGAAGAAGAATTCCTGAGGTCGGAGAGATATGAAGTGCAGTTTTCTCTTCTCTTCATCGATATCGATAACCTGAAACCGATAAACGACACTTATGGTCATATGGTAGGCGACAGAGTTATAAAGACCCTCGCAAAAATGCTCAAGCAGATAGGCAGGCAGGGTGACATGGCATGCAGGCTCGGAGGAGACGAGTTCGGCTATGTCCTTCTGGAAGCCGACGTCGAAGGCGCGTATAATTTTGCCCTGAGGTTACAGGAACAATTTGTGCGGCATCATTTCAAGGGACTTAAGAACAACCCAACAATAAGTGTAGGAGTTGCCAACACGAAGCATGCAAAATTCAAGGACCATAAAGATCTGTATCGCGGCGCCGATAGCGCACTTTATGAAGCTAAACTTTTAAAGAATGCTGTCCGCATCTATTCCAACAACATGAATCACAAGAACCACAACAAATTTCAACTTCCTCTTATAGATTGAGACTGAGCAGCAAGCCATCGCCTGCACATCTTTTTTAAGACAGGATATTTCGCTGATGCTATTTATTCTCTTTGGAGAAACCCTTCTTGATATAACTAGCGAGATTCTTAGGGGTCGTAGTGCTTTTGGAATAAAATTGTATTCCGAGTTCCTCAAACTTCTTATGCGGAACATCATATCTGCCTGAATAAATAACGACTGGGAAGTTTCGCATTTGTTCCTGTTTGATTTCCTTGAGGACCGAAAATGTATCTTTGCCGCCGACCATATAATCGCTGATGACACTTACAACATCAAAGCGCTCCATTGAAGAGATTACCTTATCTATGCTTCTTACTTCCAAAACCGAAAATCCTGCTTTTTCCAGCTCGCGCGTCAGAATTAGATGCGATCCGCCGTCGCAAAGAAGCATAACTGTCGGCATCTGTACAACTAACGAGACCTTTGCTTGTTTTGGCTTTGGAATAAATCTTGAAATTACCTTACGATGTGCGTCATTCATACTTCCAAACTCAGCGCCAAAGCCATTTTCTGCGACTCGTCGCACGGTAGCGCCAAACATAATTTTTTCGCTGTAGAATCTTATTACAACAAAATCGTCCTTTTTGACATAATTGCCAGGTTCCCCGAAAAGCCCTGTCTCACTAATGTCAGTTACGCGCCCGCAGTGCGTCTTGTTAATCTGCACCGACACATCAACATCAACCTCCACAGCTACACGCGCGTGACGCCTCCTTTCAGTCTGCATACCCACCTCCCGCAATAATTGCCCACCTCCCCAGTTAAGGAACTATATTCGTCAATTGTAGCATATT
>Ga0182017_10003610_pt1 | contig 11519 bp, 10 predicted proteins | sample 712E3DmetaG_FD_120492 | JGI IMG/M metagenome (GOLD analysis project Ga0182017, IMG submission 120492) | Permafrost microbial communities from Stordalen Mire, Sweden - 712E3D metaG | ecosystem: Environmental > Terrestrial > Soil > Wetlands > Permafrost | place: Sweden: Stordalen | collected... | reverse complement strand
CTCTGGATTAAAATCCAATTCCCCGTATCATTCTTAAATTTTAAATCAACTGTTGGCGAATAAACCGTCGCGTCAATTCCCGGAGGAGAATCCTGTTCGTAATAGCCGACCCGGTAAGCATGCGCGTGTCTTTCAATTACCGGCAGTCCCGCATCTAGAATAGCCCGAAAAAGCGTAGTTGAAACCTGACAAACTCCTCCTCCGTCTCCTAAAATAGTCCGTCCGTTTTGGATGATGTAAGCCTGTTTATAGCCCGAAAAAGCGGAAATATCACCAAGCGCCTGGTCAAAAGAAAACGTTTCACCCGGTGCGACTAAAATACCATTAAGCCTTTTGGCGGCAAGATTAACATTAAAGACTCTACCGGGGATAGAATGGAAAAACAAAGAGTTGCCTGTGCCAATTAGTTCTTTTATTCCTAATTTATTAATTTTTTCGGTGCTAATGTTTGGCTCAATAATTCTAATCGGGATTGGAAAAGACACTGTTTGTGGAGGCCGGGAACTTAAAACGCTTGGGGCATAGGATAAAAGTTTATCATTTAAAGCTTGATTATCTACTGTTTGCCCGTTTTCGGAAAGCCGGAAAGCGGTAACCTTGTTGTTAGTCGTATTAAAAAGCGCGTCGATTGGTTTTTTTTCTATTGCTTGGGAAATCGGTTGCAGAATATTTAAAAGTTGACTTTGGCTATAAGCGTAAGACGGAGAAAGGTAAATACCGCCCAAATAAGATTGAATCATTAGGCTTAGATTGGTAATAAAATTGTCGGACCGGCCGATCATGTAAGCTTGGCTAGCTAAAAGCGAACTATTGTAACCAAAGTTGATATCTTTAGCGGAAACGGTAGCTATCCCGTAATCACTGACTAAAGTAAACTTAGAGCTCTTGATTAAAGAGTTGCGGTAATCAAGGGAATTTGCTACATCTTTTTGGCTTTTTCCGCCAAAATCAAAATTACCAACAAAAACACCGGGATAAACTTTGTTTTCATAAGTCTTTTGATAGAGGAAGAGTCCAGAGCTTAAGATAAAAATAAGCGCTAGTAACGCACCCGTAGTAAACCAAAAAGCTACCTTCAAAAAGTATAAAATTTTTTTCTTGTATCTTAATTTAAGCTTCAGTTTTATTTTGGGAAAATTTATCTTCATTGATTATAGTTTCTATTTGGTATTATACTATAAAATAGCTATGGATAACGATCAGACGGTTTTTCAAAGTTCTAATTCACAATCTGGTATCAGTGCGCCGGAGCCTTTTTCTCCCATTCCTGCCCAAACCGTTTCGCCTGTTCCATCTACTCAACCAGTTCCACCTGTTCCTACGCCGCAAGCAGTGGTTTCGGAGCCTTTCATACAAGCGCCTCCAGCTGAAGTAATAGCTCAGGAGCCCATCGTTGAAGAGCCGCCTTCACAAGTCCCTCCGAAGTCTACCAGCGGCAATACTACTGCACTGCTTCGAAAAATTGTAAAGGTGGGGATTGGGTTGGCCGTAGTTATAGTAGTCCTAATTTTATTAGTAAACGTGGTTTTGCCGATGATCTTAGGAGGTTCCAATGGGAAAGTAACATTGAATTATTGGGGACTGTGGGAAGACAGTAAGACGATGCAAAGTTTAATCGCCGGGTTTGAAAGAGAGAATCCAAATATTACGGTTCAATACTCGCAACAGGATATCAAACAGTACAGAGAGAGGGTAATAACGAGAATTGCTAACGGTAACGGTCCGGATGTTTTCCGCTTTCAAAACACTTGGTATCCAATGTACGCCAGTGTTTTACTGCCTTTGCCAACCGATACAATTTCCCCAGTTGACTTTAAGAAAACATTTTATCCCGTTGCCCAAAAAGATTTGATCAAAAACGGGGCGATCTACGGAATTCCTTTAGAAATTGATACTCTTGTGTTGTATGTTAACTCAGGGCTTTTCAAGGCTGCCGGTTTACAACCGCCGGCTAACTGGAACGATTTTATTAGTGATGCAAGAGCAATGACAGTTAAAGACGCTGACGGAAAAATAAAAACTGCCGGCGCAGCCATGGGAACTTACGACAATATTACACATGCTCCCGATATTCTTTCTTTACTCTTTTTGCAAAACGGAGTAGATCCTCTAAAAATTCAAGATTCTTCCGATAGGGCAGCTAATGCTTTAGATTTTTATACTGCTTTTGCGACCGATACAAATAACGTTTGGGATAACACTCTTGACCCTTCAATCCTGGCTTTTTCCAGGGGTAATCTAGCGATGTATTTCGGTTATTCGTGGGATTATTTTACGATTAAACAAAATAATCCCAATCTTACTTTCCAAGTCGTACCCGTTCCGCAATTGCCAAATCAAGCTGTTAATTTAGCCAGTTACTGGGCAGAGGGAGTATCGGTAAAAAGCAAACATCAAAAGGAGGCGTTACTGTTTATGAAGTATTTAGTAGAGAAATCTACGGAAGAAAGTTTGTATGCGGAACAAGCCAAAACCAGAACTTTTGGAGAACCTTATGCAAGAGTTGATTTAGGTAATACCCTAAAATCAAATCCGGTCCTCGCCCCATTTGTCGCCCAAGCTCCTTCGGCGTTTTCGTCGCCGTTTGTGGATAGTACTTACGATAACGGTTTGAATCAAGAGTTGAATACCTATCTTGGTAATGCCGTAAACGCGGTTATTAATGGTAGCTCTCCACAAACAGCGCTAGGAACTTTTTCGCAAGGCGCCACTCAAGTTCTGCAAAAATATGGACAGTAGAGAAAAAGCAATCTTAAAAACGCTGCTCTACTCAAGCCTTTTTGATTATCCGCTAGAAAAAGATGAAATTTATAATTTTCTCATCGCAGAGAAAATAACTCAAAAAGAGCTTACGCAGGGTTTAAAAAGCGCAAAAATCCCTATCGATTCTAGCGGAGGCTTTTTCTTTCTTAAAGGCAATCAGCATTTAGTCAAAATAAGACAAGCCAGAGAGATAATTAGTTTTAAAAAACTAAGCAAAGCAAAGAGGATAATTAGGCAATTAAGTTTAATCCCGACGATAAAGTTGATCGGAATAAGCGGAACATTGGCGATGCAGAATTGTAGAGAAGTTGACGACATCGATATCTTTGTGATTGCTCAAGAAGGACTTGCCTGGACGACAAGATTTTTAATAGCGGGACTCCTAATTCTCTTAGGTGTTTACCGCAATAAAAATAGTAAACATTACCAGGATAAAATTTGTTTGAATCTGGTTATAGATGAAAGTAGAATGCTTTTTGAAAACAAAGATTTATTTACAGCTCACGAAATCGCTCAGCTTTTGCCAATTTTCGAAAGAGGCAGAACTTATCATAAATTTCTTAAGGTAAATGGGTGGGTAAAAAAAATGTTGCCCAACTTTTTAACCAGAAATAAAGCAGTTTTTAAAAAACGACAAAACCTTTTCGATAGTTCTTTTGTCTTTCTTTGTAGAATTATATTCCTGGAAAAAATATTAAGAGCGCTACAGTTTTTTTATATGAAAAAAGCCATTACTAAAGAGAGATTGGAAGAAGGTTTTATTGGATTGCACCCATTTGATTACAAGTCGCATGTTTTAAAACAGTACAATAAAAAAATACGCCAATTTGGATTCACTTAGCTTAGGCCTCTAATATTCTACTAGAGGTCATTGACAAAGAGTTAGCCATAATATATCATTCTTACGGTCAATCAATTGAACTTATTTAATTATTCCCTCTAGTCAAACTGTGAGGGATTTTATTTTAAGAAAGATATGGACGTAAAAAAAATATATTTAACAAAAGAAGGGTTAGAAGATTTAAGAAAGGAATATACAGAGCTTTCTAAAGTTAAAAGGCCGGATGTTTTGGCACGGGTTTCTCAAGCAAGAAGCATGGGAGATTTGTCGGAAAACGCAGAATATGTCGCGGCCCGCGAAGAGCTTTCTTTTATCGACGGCAGAATTGACGAGTTGGAAGAACTAATTAAACAGGCAGTGCCAATTCAAGAATCGCATGTAAAGGGGAATTCTATTGTAAAACTTGGTTCAACCGTTACGGTTCACATCAAAGGGAAAAAGGAAGTCTTTACCGTTGTCGGCGAATGGGAAGCGGATCCGAAGGATAAGAAAATTTCCCACGAGTCCCCTCTTGGCAAAGCTTTAATCGGTAAAAAAATTGGTGAAAAAGTTGAAGTCGAGGCGCCCGCAGGAAAACTTAGCTACACCATTGTCTCCGTTAATTAATTTCGGTATAATCGTTCTAAGACTTGCAAATCTTTTTAGTTTATGAACGTTGCGAAATTTTATCAACAGTTGGAAGAAGTAAATAAAACAGGCACGACTCCCCGTACTATCCAATCTGGTCAGGGTCCTTATTTAACAATAGAAGGTGTAAAGAAGCTTAATTTTTGCTCCAGTCATTATTTGGGTTTTACCGAAGAACCTAGAATTAGGAACGCGACGATTGCCGCTGTAAAAAAGTACGGAATAGGAACGGGTTACAGAACCTTGGCCGGTACTCATGTTTTACATCTTGAGCTTGAGGAAGCTATTGCTAAATTTAAGAATACAGAGGCAGCCCTTGTTTTTACGAGCGCCTATTTGGCTAATTGCTCTGCTGTTCAGACTTTTATAGGTAAGGAAGATATTGTTATATCAGACGAGTTAAACCACGCTTCAATAATTGACGCAATACGGCTTTCACAAGTGCAAAATAAGTTTATTTATAAACATGCTGACACCAACGATCTGGAAGAAAAGCTTAAAGAAGCCTCAAAGATTATGCAAACACCAAAGTCGGATGGACAGCTACCTGTTGTTTTGATAATTACCGACGGAGTTTTTTCGATGGATGGGGATTTGGCGCCGCTTCCGGAAATTGTCAGATTAGCAAAACAATATGGCGCTTTAACCATGGTTGATGATGCACATGGTGAAGGGGTCTTGGGAAATGGTGGGAGGGGAATCGTTGACTATTTTGGGTTATTAGGAAAAATTGACATAGAGGTTGGAAGTTTGTCTAAAGCTTTTTCTTCATGCGGAGGATATATTGCTGGTAATAAGACTATTGTAGGATACCAAAAGTTAAAATCCAGACAAAGACTTTTCTCGATTTCACTTTCGATTCCAGATAGCGCAGCTTCTCTTGAGGGAATAAAAATACTATTGGAATCAGATAAGCCTGTTAAAAAACTTTGGGAAAATGTAAATTATTTAAGAGCAGGATTTAAGAAATTGGGTTTTGATATTGGACGCAGTGAGTCACCAATTATTCCGGTTATGCTTGGGAATGAAGAAGTTGCTAAGGAATTTAGTAATAAATTGTTTGAAGAAGACGTGTTTGCTACTCCGATTCTTTTTCCAATGGTTGCAAAAGGTAAGGCTCGTATTAGAGTTATCCCCTCAGCCTCTCATTCAAAGGAAGACTTGGAGAAAGGATTAAAAGCCTTTGAAAAAGTTGCGAAAGAGCTAAAAGTTATATGAAAAAGATTTTAGTAACAGGTGCATTCGGTTTGGTTGGCACAGAGTTGGTTTTGGCGCTGCAAAAAAAATATGGAAAAGAAAACATTATCGCAGTAGCGCATAGTAAACTTCCTGAAAAATTTGATGGAATTTTAGAACAAGCAAATGTCACTCAGGAGGAAGAGATAACTAAATTAGTTAAAAAGTATGATGTAGGCACGATATATCATTTGGCAGGGATATTGTCTGTTGGAAGCGAAAAAAATCCAGCTGTTGCTTGGGAAGTTAACCTTAACGGATTACGAAATGTTTTAAATATTGCAAAAGATGAGAAAATTAAAGTTTTTTGGCCGAGTTCTATTGCTGCATTTGGCCCAAATACTCCAAAAGATAATACTCCTCAGCACACTAATTTGGAGCCCACAACTATTTACGGAGTTGCTAAAGTCGCGGGAGAACTGTTGTGTCAGTATTATTTCAATAGATACGGAGTGGATGCCAGAAGCATCCGCTATCCGGGTCTTAATGGATGGAGGGCCGATCCGGGCGACGGAACAACGGAATATGCGATTCATATTTTTTATGCCGCAATTCGCGAAGGGAAATATGTATGTCCTTTAAAACCAGGAACATATCTTCCCATGATGTATATGGACGACGCAATCAATGGGACAATTCAGCTTATGGAAGCGGATGCTTCTAAATTGACCATTAGAACTGCTTATAATTTGTCCGGTATTTCTTTTTCTCCAGAAGAGTTGGTTGCTGAAATCAAGAAATTAGTGCCAAATTTTGAGGTTAGTTATGAGCCAAATCATACACAAAAAATCGCCGATTCTTGGCCAAAATCAATTGATGATTCAATTGCGAGAGAAGATTGGGGATGGCAGCCTAAGTATGATTTGTCAGGGATGACAAAAGAGATGTTTAATAATCTTAAGATAAAACTTAAGTCCGAACCTCATAAAAGTAGATGACAAAATTTAATTTTGTAGTTTGCGGCGGAACTTTTGATTTATTTCATGCCGGCCACAAAAGTTTTATCGAAGATGCTCTTACTCAATCAGAAAAAGTTCTGCTAGGAATTACAGGCGATACATATGTTCAAAGTTTCAAAAATAGTTTAAGTGTTGAGGATTTTCAGGTTCGAAAAAAAGCAGTTGAGAATTTTTTAAAATCAATTAACGCTCAGGACAGAGTTCAAATAGTTGAAATCAACAGCGCTTATGAACCGTATTTAGAAACATCAGCGGATTATCAGGCAATCGTTGCTACCGAACAAACGAAACAAGCCGCTGTCGAAATAAATTCAAAACGTCAACAAAACGGCGTTCCAGAGTTAGAACTAATTTTATCACCAATGAAGAAAGCTGAAGATGGTAAACTTATTTCCTCAACCAGAATCCGGAATGGTGAAATAAACCGGGATGGTAGACTTTATTTAAATCCTCAGTGGCAAAATAAAACTTTAATTCTTCCGGAAAATTTGCGTTCGGAATTGCAAGAGCCATGGGGAGAAATACTTAAGGAAATTCCGCCAGATATCAACGGCGCAAAAACAGTAGTTGTAGGAGACGCGACAGCACAAAAATTCAACCAACAAAAAGTTGGTCAGTTTTTGTCAATCGTCGATTTTTTAATTCATCGGGAAATTAAATTTCACCAGCTTGCGGAGTTAGGTTTCAATGATCAAGATATTCAAAAAATAAAAAATCCGCCAGGAGTAGTAACGCCGGAACTTTTCCAAGCAATTGCATCGGCGTTCAATACTAAAAAAGAAACAGTAATTCTAATTGATGGAGAAGATGATTTGGCGGTTTTGCCGGTTTTACTAATCGCGCCACTTGGCTTTTCTGTTTTTTACGGACAACCCAGTGTTGGTTTAGTGCAAGTTATGGTCACGGAAGAAAATAAAGAAAAAGCTTACGAGCTCGCTCAAAATTTTGACAAAAACTAAAGCATGTGGGAGAATGCTTTTTATGATAAAAATGCAATTTATTAAAAAGTCCAAGAAGAACTCCTTGTAGGGGGTTGTTTTTGGCATACTTCGAACAACCCCTGATGAAGGGGTTTTTTAGTGGCAATCGCGTCAAACGCGATGATGGGAGGTGAATTATTATGACAGAAAGACAAAGTGAAGGAACACAAGTTGGTGTGCAAAATATTGATGGCGGAAGACATAGTTATTCTTCAAGGATAGAGCTTTCGGGAATTCCTTTTAGAATTACGGACACAGAACAAGTTACTGCTCTTCCCTGTGCTGTAAATGCAGATGCCGATAGAAGTTCTGCAGGAAGAACAAGATGGATCAATGAGCTCGGAGAAATGACTCGAAGTTAAAACAGTTTTTATTTCTTATATTCATAATTTGTTGTAGAATAGTGTTATGTTTTGGGTTGATTCAGTAATCTTTCTTTTTCATCCTAAAAATGTATAATTAGGATATATTTATGGCGGATTCAAATTTAAAAAATATTAGAATTGAGAAGCTGGAGAAGCTCAAGGGGCAAGGTATAAATCCCTATGCTTATTCTTTCGATAAAACGCATAGTATTGTGGAAACTTTGGGGAGTGAAGGGAAAAAAGTTAAAACTGCAGGTAAAATTTTCTCACTGAGAACTCATGGAAATATTGCTTTCGCCGATCTTAAAGATGAAACAGGAGGAATTCAGATTTTCTTCCAGAAAAAATTACTTTCTCCGGAGGACTATAAAAATATAGAACTTTTAGATATTGGTGATTATATTGGAGTTGAAGGGGAAGTGGGAAAAACAATTGCCGGAGAAATTTCTATAATTCCTACGTCCTATCAACTTTTAACTAAATCTCTAATGCCGATTCCAAGTGAATGGTTCGGCTTAAAAGAAGCGGAAATTCGTTATAGACAAAGGTATTTGGATTTGCTGATTAATCCTAAAGTCCGTGAGAGATTTAATATTCGCTCAAAAGTTGTAAGCGGAATCAGAGAATATCTAGATGGATTAGGATTTTGGGAGGCAGAAACGCCAACCCTACAAACTTTATATGGTGGGGCAAATGCTAAGCCATTCAAAACAAAAGTAAATGCGTTGAATAAAGATTTTTACCTTCGTATTGCAGATGAATTATATTTAAAAAGATTAATAATCGGAGGGTATGAAAAAGTTTATGAAATTGCAAAAGATTTTCGAAATGAAGGCATTGATAATTCTCATTCGCCAGAATTTACAATGATCGAATGGTATGAGGCTTATGCGGATTATCAAAAAGTGATGGATGTTGCCGAAGGACTATTTAAATATTTGGCCAAAAAAATTTATGGGAATGCAACCCTGCAAGTAGAGGATAAAAAGATAGATATTGGACAAGATTGGCCAAGAATAGAAATGACCAAAATAATGAAGGACAAATTAAATTTAGATGTTGAAGAAGAAACTGCAGAAAGTTTATTAAAATTTGCTAAAGAAAATTATAAAGACATGGAGTTAGTTGGTTCAGAAACAAAAGGTCAATTAATTTTTGCTATTTTTGAGCATTCAATACCGCAGCTTTTGGAAGAGCCAACTTGGATAATTGATTATCCGCAGGATGTTAGTCCTTTGGCAAAACCTCATCGGTCAAAGAAGGGTTGGGTTGAAAGATTTGAAGGTTACATTGGTGGAAAGGAAATCTGTGATGGTTGGTCGGAGCTGACAGATCCACAAATTCAACGAGAGCGTTTTGCAGTTGATACTAAAGTTGCGAGAGTTTCAAAAGAAGAAGCGCAGCAAACGGATGAGAGCTTTTTAGCGGCTATGGAATACGGTATGCCTCCCCTGGGTGGAATTGGAATAGGAATAGACAGGCTAACTATGTTTTTTACCAATACATGGTTAATTAAAGAAGTTATCTTATTCCCACTGCTTAAGCCCGAGAATTCTTAAAGAAAAGATTTAATGAAGCCTCAAAATAGATTATTAATTGCCACGAAAAATCAAGGGAAAGTTGGAGAATTTAAAGAATTCTTAAAAGATTTACCTTTTGAAATAGTTTCGCTCCAAGACTTAAATATCACCGAAGATATTGAGGAGGACGGAAAAACTTACCAGGAAAATTCACAGAAAAAAGCACTGTTCTTTGCAAAATTATCCAATCTTCCAACAGTTGCTGACGATGGAGGAATAGAAATAGTAGCGTTAAATAACGAGCCGGGCGTTAGAACCAGAAGGTGGTTAGGTCATCATATGAGCGATGAGGAGATAATCAGTCATATGCTCAAAATCTCCAAAGAACTCCCCGATAATAATAGAAAAGCATTGTTCAAAGCTATCGTGACTCTTGCTCTGCCGAATGGTAAATGTTGGAGCGTTTCCGGAGAAGTTGAGGGAGAGATTTCAAAAACTCCCAAAATAAGTTTCATGAAAGGTTATCCTTTTAGGTCATTTTTTTATCTGCCCAAAATAAATAAATTCTATTACGAGGGTGAGCTTTCAAAAGAAGAAGAAAGATTATATAATCATAGATATAAAGCAGTACAGAAATTGCTGCCCATAATTCAAAAACATGCTTGACATAAAATTTATCAGGGAAAACAAAGAAAAAGTTAAAAAAGCCATTGAAGATAAGGGTATTAAATTGGATCTCGATGAACTATTAAAATTTGATGAAAAAAGAAGAGACTTTATAACAAAAATAGATAGTCTAAGAAGCGAGAGAAATAAGGTTGCAAAAGAGAGAAACGTTGAAAAAGGAAAAGCAATCAAAGTTAAGCTCGAAAGTTTAGAAAGTGAATCAAGGGAAGCCGAGAAAAAGTATTCAGAGCTTATGCTCTTTGTTCCAAATATTCCAGCGTCAGACACTCCAGTTGGATCAGACAGCAAATCAAATAAAGAAATACGAACATGGGGAGAAATTCCGCAATTTAATTTCCCAATCAAAAATCATATTGAGTTGGGAGAAAACTTGGGCATTCTAGATCTGACAGCAGGATCTAAGACCGCCGGATTCAGAGGTTATTACTTGAAGAATGAAGGAGCTTTATTAAGCTGGGCAATTTTAAATTTTGCACTTCAGAAAATTATCTCTCATGGATTTGTTCCGATGGTGCCCCCTACTTCGGTTCACGAGTTCGTTCTAATTGGAAGCGGCCATTTTCCTTTTGGAAAGCAAGACGTTTTTCAAATTGCCAATCCCGGAAAAATGGAAAGCGGAGAAGAAATTAAAAACCCAATTTATTTAGCTGGAACTTCGGAGCCTTCTCTGTTGGCCTATTTTTCAGATAAAACTCTAAGTGAAAAAGATTTGCCGATAAAAGTTTGCGCTCTTACCCAGTGTTACCGTTCAGAAATAGGTGATTACGGAAAAGATGTTAAGGGTTTGTATAGAGTGCATGAGTTTATGAAGGTTGAACAAGTTGTAATTTGTAAAAATGATATTAAGGAATCAGAAAAACTTCAAGACGAAATGCAATCTTACTCAGAAGAAATTCTTCAAGAGCTAAAACTTTCTTATCATGTTGTTCAAAATTCTACTGGGGATATGGGAGCAGGAAAATATAGAATGTACGATATCGAAACATGGATGCCAGCGAGAAATAATTATGGAGAGACTCATTCAAATTCTAATTTAACTGATTGGCAAGCAAGAAGACTTAATATTAAATTCAAAAACGAAAAAGGGGAAGTCAACTATTGTTATACTTTGAATAACACCGTAATTGCGTCGCCAAGAATTATAATTCCAATATTGGAGAATTATCAAAATGAAGATGGTTCCGTAAATGTTCCGGAAGTTTTACAGAAATATCTTAATAAAAAAGTAATAAAATAATCAGAATTAGCCTCTGTGATTTTTACCGTCTCCGCAATCTAAACGATAGCTTTTGAAGCAAAGAAAAATGCTTGACAATAATTAAGAAATGTCACAAGATTAAATTAATTGCCGTTCACCTTTATTTTTAAAGTGAGCGAAATTATTTAAGGAGGTGATTCTGTCCATGGCAAAGAAAAATAAGAAGAAGAAATAGTTGGTAAGCTATTTGGAGCATTACCAATTGATCAGTTGGTAACCCCTCACAATAAAATGTGAGGGGTTTTTGTTGTTAATTGTGGTAAAATTAATCTATGTTAGGAAT
>Ga0182017_10003609_pt1 | contig 11522 bp, 7 predicted proteins | sample 712E3DmetaG_FD_120492 | JGI IMG/M metagenome (GOLD analysis project Ga0182017, IMG submission 120492) | Permafrost microbial communities from Stordalen Mire, Sweden - 712E3D metaG | ecosystem: Environmental > Terrestrial > Soil > Wetlands > Permafrost | place: Sweden: Stordalen | collected... | reverse complement strand
TTCGTCGGGCAGATGCCTTCGAGCGTGGTACGCGAGCGAGAGGTCGTGCGGGAGCGAGTAGTGGTTGCTGCTGAAGCCGACAAGGTCGGGCTTTAGCGCGGCGGCCGTCCGCAGCAGGGCGCTGTAAGGGTCCGCCGACAGGTTCGGGTCGTACACCTCACACACGACGCCGGCCTTCTCGAGGCCGCTCTTCAGCCTGTATAGACCGAGCGGTGGATGAAGATAATCCTGTCTTTCTCTGCCCTTGCCCCACGCGGCAACCAATAGAGCTTTTTTATACATGTTTTCCGCCCTCGAAAAAATGCACCTGCGCTAACAGAATCGACCTGCGTTCAGTCTTTCTTGAAGAGCATGATCCGCGCCCTCGTCCCGGTAGCTCTCGCGATTAATCGGAGCGTTCTCTGACTTTCGGTCCAAAGGGGTCTTTAATGATCTTTCGCCCGGCGACCGTCCACGTTATGTAATTAAGATACCCTAATGTTATCGGTAATAACATCTGGTAGAACGTGTAGAAAGGATAGAGGAAGATGGTCGGCCAGTCGCTCCTCTTCAGCGTCAGAGAACCGAAATAACCTTCCACGGCGAAGAACATGTAGAACCCAACGATGAACAGCATCTCGTACATGGACAGCCACTGGTACCTGGCGATGGCCGGGCTCAGCGGCCCGAAGATGAAGGCGAATATCGATAAGGCGAGGATGAAAACGGCCGCCACCCGGAACGGATGGAAGAGCAGGGTGATACCGAGGTTGTAAACGTAGAACTGGTACCTGAAGAAGGAGTCCTTGCACTTGCGGACTTTCCACATCGACACGAAGGTCGCCCTCGCCAGCCCGAAGGACCATCCTATCCTCTGAAGGGTGTACCTCTTGAGGGTGTACGGGACCTCGGTCCTGACCAGCACCCGGGTGTCGTAGTACGTCCTCCAGCCGTCGCTTATTATCATCAGAGTTGTCTCGAGGTCCTCCGCGTAGACGCTGCGCGAGCTCTCGCTCAGGGCCTTCTGGAGCGCCCCCCTGTTGAAGATGCCGCACGCGCCGGAGATGATGACGTAATTGTGCGGCACCTCGCGCCCGCAGTACATGGAGAACTCGTACTCGATCGCCTGGCACATCGCGATCCCCCTGCCCTTGCCCAGCTTGGGGCGTATCGGCAGTATGTTGACCGCGCACGCGCCGGCACCACTGAGCTGCAGGTCGTAGACGGCCCGCTCCACAGACTCCCGGTCGGACAGCACGACGTCCGGGTCGATGACGAGGACGGTCTCGATGTCCTCGGGCAGGTTCTGTATCCCGTAGTACACGGCCCCCGGCTTGTTGGTGTTCACCGGGTTCCTGATTATCTCGACGCCAGATTCCTTTACCACCTCGAAGGTGTTGTCCGGCGAGTGGTCGTCGACCAGGAACAGCTTATCCTTGAAAGGGGCCAGGTTCTCGAGTATTTCGTCCCACTCGTCCTCGATCCTGTAGATGGCCGCGACGACCCGGTAAGGCTTCAGGTCGAACTCTTTGATCGTATCGCTGGGCCGCGTCCGGTAAGAGAGCTTCATGTAAGGCTTCAGGCCCCTGGGTATCTCGCCCTCCCTCTTCTCAATCTTCTGGAGCCTCGCCTGCCTGCGCATGTCGATGAAGAAACGAAACACCCGGTCCCCGCCGTCCACGATTATCACCACGAGAGGGATGGCCTTGGCGAAGCTGAGAAGCGTGCTGCTGCTGCCGAATATCAGGTTGAGGATCATCAGGGTGACGATCACAAAGAGGAAGACAGTGAACAGCGACGCGACTAGAAAGCGGCGCCTGTTGAAAAGATCCGTTGTCGAGTAACCGTTGTCCGCAACCATTACCACGATTCTAGCAGAAGGAGCGAAGGGTACGGTTCACTCCGACGAGAAAAACCGCCCCCCGGGAGCAACTGGGCCGGGAGGCGGTCCGAAAAGCAGCAGGTCTATTGTCAGGCCGCGGTCGCCCGCGAACGGTGCGGGAAGTAACGCAGGCCGAGGTTCACGACCGATAGCGCGAGCAACGCGATGCCGGCATAAAAGGCGAGGTACTTGACCGCGAAAAACGACAGCGAGATCACCAGCAGCACCACGGCCGCGGTGAGGAGGATATCGAACACTGTCCTGATTACTCTCTTGATCGTGGCTGATTGCATACCAAACTCCTGTTGCTCATTCTTGGTGTCGGCCCCGGCGCGCCTGGACCGGTCAGCCAAATGACCTAAAAAACGGGTGACCGGACGGGTGATAAATCAATCAACCGATTGGGTTACGGACCAAGATATTGGGGGCGGTTGGTTGCTCAGATGCAATATAATCGGGTGATCGGCTGCAGGGAGGTGGCACCGTGTTCATGAACCTGAGCAAGGACATCTTCGGTATCGGACCCGCCGACGGGGTCACCCGCCAGGTGACGAGCTTCGGGCGGCGGGACTTCTCGCTGCCCGGCGTGTGGGGGGAAGGCGCTGAGAAATGCGTCGACCTGGCCCCGGGCGTGCCGTTCGAGGCAGCCGACATCGAAGGTCCGGGGGTCATCACCCGCATCTGGGTCACCCAGCCATGGCAGCTCAACCGGGGCGCGATGCGGAACGTCGTGGTAAGGATGTACTGGGACGACGAGGAAGAGCCCTCCGTCCTGGCGCCCCTGGGGGACCTCTTCGGCGCGACTTTCGGTCGGCCCGTCGAGTACTCCTCCGCGTACGTCGCGATCACCTCAGGGGCCTATCTCAGCTTCTTTCCGATGCCTTTCCGGAAGAGGGCGCGCATAGTCTTCGAGAACCAGGGCGGCATCAGCGTCCGGCTGTTCTTCTACCAGGTGACCTGGCTCAAGCTCGATCGCGAGCTCGACGGCGGCGCCCCTTATTTCCACTGCTACTGGCGGCGCGCCGACCTCGGTCGCGGCGACGGGCCGTTCACGGTGCTGGAAGTGAGCGGCAACGGCCTTTACATGGGTTGCCACATGGACATGCAGGGCGCCGGGATCCCGTGGCGGCCAAACCCCGCTCACTGGCTGATCCCCGAGGGTTTCGGGATGGGGATGCTCGAGGGCTGGGAGCGTATCTGGATCGACGGTGCCGTCGAGGAGAACGTCCACGGCACCGGCGGAGAGGACTATTTCAACGGCGCGTGGTACTTCACGAGAGTGCCGTCGACGTGCCTGACGCACGGCGTGACACGCCGTAGCTATCCGACCCGCAGGGTCTCGTGTTACCGGTTCCACGCCGAAATGCCGGTCGCTTTCAAGGACGATATCCGAGTTACCCTGGACCACGGGCTCAACAACAGGCTCCCGGCCAGGTACGACGGCACCGCTTACTGGTACCAGATGGAGCCCCACGCGCCGCTCGAAGACCTTCCACCCGCCAGGCTGAGGCGACCTGGCGGAGCCGCGAAGGCCGCGGTGACGATGTCCGCTCCCTTCGCCGCGGGAACGGTCGCCCTCGCGGCGCTGATTCGAAAGTTCCATAACGCCTGCTGAACGAGGCGATGGGCCGCCCACGCGTGGGCGCTGGTGCCACGGGTCCGAAGATTGTTAACATTCACCGGAGGCGTGCCGGACAACGGCCTGCATGGAAAGGAGTCGGGCAGAGTGGAGGAAATAAGCGAACTCATCACGGACATCGACGAGGACGGGACACTCGAGGCGGTCAGGGTCTCGCTGGGCGGAGGGACCGACCCTCTCGTTATCGTCGAACAGCTCAGGGACGGCATGGGCGAGGTCGGCGTCCGCTTCGAGGCGGGCGACTACTTCCTGCCCGACCTGATCATGTCTTCGGAGATATTCAGGGGTGCCATAGCGCTGATCGAGCCGCACCTGTCCGGTGAGCTTGCGCAGACGCGCGGCGACATCGTGCTCGGTACGGTGAAGGGCGACATACACGATATCGGAAAGGACATCGTCGGCACGATGCTGCGGGTGTCAGGTTACCAGGTACACGACGTCGGTGTCGACCAGCCGGCGGAGGTGTTCGTCAGCAAGGCGCGGGAGACCGGGGCGAAGCTGGTGGGGCTGTCGGGTCTGTTGACCGTTGCCTTCGACAGTATGAAGGAGACGGTCGAGGCTTTCGCCGCAGCGGGCATGCGAGACTCCGTCAAGATCGCCATCGGCGGTGGCCCCGTGAACCAGTCCGTCGTGGAATACACCGGCGCGGACGCTTACGGAAAAGACCCCGCCGAGGCGATCCGGCTCGCGGAGAGATTCGTCTCATAGTAGTATCCTGATATTTACCCGAGAACACTCTGAGCTTGCGGAAGCGAGGTGTCCCTGTTGGCGAAGATGGAAAAGCGCAAGAAGAGGAAGATACTGATCGTCCTTGCATGCGTGATCATCGTGCTGGTGCTGATAGCGGCCGGCCTCCTGATCTGGGCTACCAGTGGCCTCTCGAAATACAAAAATATGGTCATAAACGACGTCGACCTCTCGAAGGTGCCCAACGGCACATACAAGGGCAGCTTCAAGGGAGGCAGGTGGTCGAACACGGTCGAGGTGACCGTCAAGGACCATAAGATCACTGACATCAAGATAACCAAGGACGTGCTGTTCAAGACCAGCCGGGTCCCGGGCGAGCTGTTCCCGCGAATCAAGCAGGCGCAGTCGCTCAAGGTCGACACTGTCACGGGCGCGACGGTGACCAGTAAGGCCTACCTCAAGGCGATCGAGAACGCGCTGACCGGGGCGCAGTAGAAGAGGCAGGCAGGAAGCCGCAAATAGAAGGACCGGAGGGAGAGACCCTCCGGTCCTTTTCTGTCCGGTCCTTTTCTTCGTATGCCTGCTTCCGCTACAGAGGCGTCACCGGTCCTGACGCCGCGGTCGGCGTGCTGTCCACCGACATGTTCGGGTACCCCGCCACAGGCGGTGTGTACGCCGTCGTGTCGCCGATGACGTTACTGGCGACTACCCTGTACCAGTACGGAGTTCCTGAGTAAGGCGTATGGTCGGCGAAGGTTATCCCCGGGCCTGTAGTCGTCTCCGTAGTGCTCGCCGGCGTCGCTATCGTTGTCCAGGGGCCTGTCGCGTTCACAGACCTCTGGATGGTCCAGTTGGTCTCGTTGATGGAGTTGTCGGTCCACGACAGGTTCACTATCCCTACTGCTCCCGGGATTGCGGAGAGCCCGGATGGCGCCACCGGACCGGTGCCCAGGGACATCGGCCTCATCATGTCGTTCTCTTCGTGGCCGAGGAGGTGGCAGTGCCACACGTACTCCCAGCCGAAGTTGATCGGGACGTTGGTGACCGCGGCCGGCTCGTTGGTCGGGTCTATGTTCGTGAACCCCATGCTGCTGCCCGAAGGCATCGTCGGGTCGAGCAGCCGATGGCTGTTCGGCACCTGCCAGGGCAGCCCGGTATGAGCCATCGGGCGCAGTGCCACGATGGCGTCTTCGAGCGGGTTCATCCTGACCGTGTCTTTCCACCCGACCTCGTTCTCGTCGGGCGGCCTGATCGCGCCGTCCCATCCGACCCGGTTGATCAACTGGACGTTGAACAGGTGGAAGTGGATGGCGTGAGTGTCGACGCCGTTGTGCGTGATCTTCCAGATCTGGGTGCCGTCGGCCAGTGATCCGATCGGCGCCGCGGCATTCGAGCTCTTGAGGAGCTCTGTGGGTGGATCGATCATCGCGTACGGGATGGTCGTCTGGGTGTTCATCGTGGTGTTCGGCAGTTCGACCCCCAGGGTGGCGTTCATCCGCCCGTAATCAGCGTCGAACAGTTCCTGGATGGCCTTTGGCTGCATGTCCATGTTAACGCCGACAGCCACTGCGGTAGCGTTTGCGCCGCCACCTCCGGTCAAGCTTACCGTCGGTGCGGAACTGAAACCGGTCCCACCTGAGGTCATGTTGATGCCTGTTACCGCACCTGCCGATATCACGGCATTTGCGGTTGCCGTGGTGTGCGCGACACCGCCGGGAGGCTGTATCGTGACGCCCGGTGCGCCCGCGTATCCGGTGCCGGAGTTCGTGATTATCAACCCGGTGACCTGGCCTGTCCCTACCACCGCCGTTCCCGCCGCTCCGGTGCCGTTTCCGCCGACCAGTTGCACGCTTGGAGCGCTTGTGTAACCACTTCCCCCGTTGGTCAGGTTGATTCCGGATACGGTGCCAAGAGCCATGTTGATGGTCGCCACGGCGCTTGCTCCCGTTCCACCGCCTCCGACTATCTGTACGGTGGGAACAGCCGTGTATCCCGAACCGGGAGCGCTGACCCCTATGTTGGTGAGACCGTTTATCTGCGCGTCAGCGGTAGCACCCGTTCCGCCTCCGCCTGCGATAGTCACGAGAGGCGTTGTCGTGTATCCGGTACCTCCGATTGTGAGGTTCAATGCAGTGACGCCTGATATGTTGGCGGTCGCCGCGGCACCGGCCCCACCGCCTCCGGTGATACCGACGAGGGGCGCTGACGAATAGCCACTGCCAGGGCTCGTGATGTTGATCCCGTTCACGGGGCCGTTGAAGAAGTTGGCCTGCATGGCCTGGATCGGGAGGAAGTTGTTGCTCGGATAGTTCGCGTTGAACGCTGCGTTGTAAGGCGCCTGAGGCACTATCGGGGGCGGCTGGGATGCCGCGTAAGCCGCCGGCAGCGCCGTCTGCAGCGTGTTGAAGTTGAACCCGCTCATCCCACCCGGCGTGTTGGAGGAGACCTGGAACTGCATGAGCGTCCTGGTGTTAGGGCCGTAACCGGGAACCGTCGACGGCGCCCCACCGGTGGTGGTCTGGTCCGGGTCGCCGGTGTAGTAGTCGTACCGCGGGTCAAACCCGGGCACCGGAGCCGGAGAGTCATTGTAGAGGATCAGCTTGGAACCGTCCGGCACGTTCGAGAAGTCGATGATCACGTCCGCGCGCTCCGCGGGGCCCAGGAAGAGCGACTTGTTCAAGACGTTCAGGACCACGATGCTCCTGCGGTTGTAATCGTAACCGACAGGCGTGTTAGGTATCTCCGTGGCCTGCGGCAGGAAGCCGCCCTCTGTGCCGATCTGGATGAAGTTCGGGCCGACGGCCTTGGGGTCCGGGACCCCTCCGTCTCTTCCGTCGGTGGGCCACGTCGTCGGCAGTCCGGTGTTGGGCGCCGCCGCGACCATGGGTACCTCACCCGCGTTGCCGTCGGTGAGCGTCCCGTCCGTCGGGTTCCACATCTGCCCGTTCGACTTGGCGAAGTACAGCTGCAGGTTCATGTACCTGTCATTGCAGGCGTTCAGGATCCGGAACCTGTACGCCTTCGGCCCTACCTTCACGTACGGGTAGGCCGTCCCGTTGACCACCGGCGTGTCCATGAAGCCTTCCGGTACGATCGACGGATTGGGCGTTCCGGGTATCACCGGGGGCTCCCAGGGCCCGTTGGACGCGTAGGGATTGGCTACCGGACCGTTGATCAGGCCCGTGAACGGCGGCCAGAACCACGGCCCATAGTCCCAGCGACCCATCGCGTTCGCACCCGAGGGGTCATACGGGTTCTGGTTTGGCATGTATACATGTGGGAACCACAGGTTGCCCTCGCCGCCGTACTTGGTCTTATCCCAGGTCGGGTCCTCGGCGTTCAACTGCGCGTCGTTCGGTACGAAGGTCTTGTCCTGGATGACCAGCGGGATCTGGGTCGCGGGTATCACGTTGTTCGTGACCAGCGACTGCTCCGCCGAGTCTTGCAGGATGTACGGGGCCGCCTCACCCGCATAGACGTTGAGACGGGTTATGCCGTACGCGTGGTCGTGGTAGAACATCAGCCTTGCGCTCTGCTGGTTGGTGTAGTAGAACGTCTCGGTCCCGTCACCGACCACCGGTTGCGGCATGTCGGGGACGTTCTTGACGCTCACGCCCTGGGGATACGAGGTCGACTCGCCCGCGGGCGTTATCCACTGGTGCATCGTGCCGTCGCTTATCCATGGGGTGTTGCCGCCGTGGAGGTGGATCACCGCTCGGTTCTGGGTGTAGCTACCGCCCGAAGGGCCGGCACCCGCGCCCATGATCGTCGTATCTACAGGAATAAACAGGTTGCCGCCCGAACCGGTCGGAAGGCCGTTCGTGAACTTGACGCGCACCGGAACGTTCCTCTGGGCGATTATCATCGGCCCCAGGTAGCTGTACCTGTTGTCCGGGCCGTTGGTCTGCCTGTAACCCCTGAGCAAAGTCGGGGGCAGGTCTTTGTGCAGCTGCTCCGTGTACTGGCCGAGCTCGATCTCGTAGTAGTCGTCGCCGGGGAAGCTCGTCTTGTCAGGCACTGCGACCGGGATGTACTGACCCAGGTCGTTCGCGTTCGCGGCGCCGAGGCCCGGCAGCGAGTCGACGAACTTCCTGATGCCGGTGCCGGGCACGGCCGTGGAGCTGGTCGTGAACGTGTAGCCGATGACGTCGTGCCCACCGGTCCAGATGCCGTGGTAGTTGAAGTACATCGGACGCTCCGCCAGGATCGGCTCGCCGTTGGTCGACGTGACGGTGATAGAGAAGTCGTGCGCCGGGTCATCGCCCGTGCCTATCAGTGTCCTCGGCGTCACGGTCCTGCGAGTGCTGCCCGGTACGACCAGGCTGTCCGACACCGTGGTCGCGTCACCCTTCATGTAGGTGATCGAGACGGTGGCGTCCAGTATCCCCGGGTTCTGGATGCAGATATAGGGGTCGAAGCCGGGCCGGCAGGTGCCTTCAGCGAAATCGAAGGTGGTCTGCGTGGACGTCGCGCCGACCACGTCGTGGCCGCCGGTCCACTGGCCCTGGTAGTTGAAGTACATCGGGCGCTCGGCCACTATGTTCTGGTTGTTGGTGCAGGCAACGGCCGCCGAGAAATCGTGCACGGCGTCGTTCGCGCTTCCGAGAACAGTGGCCGGCGTTATCGTCTGCCTGGAGTTCTTCGGTACCGTCAGCTTCTGGGTCGCGGTGTTGCTGTCACCCTTCATGTACGTGACGGTAACGGCAGCATCGGTCGACCCCGGGTTCTGTATGCAGATGTAAGGGTCGAAGTTGGGTCGGGTCGTGCCTTCAGCGAAGTAGAAAGTCGGCGCCGGCGCGGTCGCTCCCACGACGTCGTGGCCGCCGGTCCACACTCCCTTGTAGTTGAAGTACATCGGCCGCTCGGCCACTATGTTCTGGCCGTTCGTGCACTCGACCTTGAACGAGAAGTCGTGGGCGGCGTCATCCCCGGTCCCCAGCTTGAGCCTTGGGTCTACTGTCACTCGCGAGTTCTTTGGGACGGTCACCTGCTGGGATGCAGTGCTGCCGTCGCCCTTCATGTAGGTGATGGTGACATCCGCGTCGGTTGCTCCGGGGTTCTGGATGCAGATCCACGGGTCGAACTGCGGCCGGCAGGTCCCCTCTGCGAACCACCATGCGGCCTGCGGAGCTGTGGCGCCGACCACGTCGTGGCCGCCGGTCCAGATACCGTGGTAGTTGAAGTACATCGGGCGCTCGGCGACTATCTGCTGGCCGTTCGTGCACTGCACGGTGGCCGAGAAGTCGTGCGCCGCGTCGTCGGCGCTGCCCAGCTTGTCCTTCACGTTGATAGTAGAGCGTGAGTTCTTGATAACCGTCAGGGTCTGCGTGTCGGTCGAGCCGTTGCCCTTCATGTAAGTGATTAGTACGGTCGCGTCGACCAGGCCCGGGTTCTGGATGCAGAAATAAGAGTCGAAGTTCGGCCGGCAGGTGCCTTCGGCGAAGTAGAAGGTCGGAGCGGGGTTGGCCTGAAGCTCCGGCAGCGGGCTGTTGGCGTAGTTCGGGTACGGGCCGAAATAGTCCGGCGTGCCACCCGGCGTCGGCGTAAGCCCCTGCTTGGCCCCCTGGCCCGCAAACAATCCTTTCGCTTGATTGTTGGCGGCGGCCTGCTGCCGCTGGGCGCTCGTCGTCTTCGGCATGTCAGCCGCCCTGACATTCGTACCTCCCTCGGTGCTCATGGAATCGCTCTTGGCCGCCTTCGCGGGCTTGTTCGGTTTTCCCTGGGCCAGCAGTGGGCTGGTGCCAAAGACGAGAGCGGCGACCATCAACAGGCATACGAGGACCGATATTCTGCGCACCTTCATGGCACACCTCCGGGTAGCGCCCGCCGGCCGACCGGGCAGGCTATCTAACTGGCTTGTCCCTGCCGGATTTCTGCGCACCATTTGTTAATCCTGCATGAAAACTGGAGGGTATTTTTATGAAGAAGACCGGCTGCGTTCTCTGCAGCAGCGGAGAGCCACCCGCTGCCGTCATATGATTTCCTTGCCTTCTCCGAGGATGCAAGCTAACCAGGATGCCTGACCATGGGACGGGATACTAGGTGGCGGGGACAGGCGCCGGGGCGTTCTGCGAGCCCTGCGCCCAGTCCGCCGGGTTGGCCGGGTCGGCGTCCTGGGTCTTCGCGAAGTAGATTACCGCGTCGCCGTTGCTCTCCAGCGTCTTCAGCTCGGGAAACTCGTACTTGAAGAAGACCCTGTTCGCTTTCGCTCCCTGCACGTAGCACATCGCCTTGATCGGCTTGCCCGTGGCGCTCTTTATCATCTTCGCCATGTCGGTGTAGCGCTGCGAGTACTCTCCCCAGATCTCATCGGCCTGCTGTGAGGTCACCGGGTGCGGATCAGTATAGGCCTTCCCGAAGATGACCACCTTGCCGTTCTTCGGGTTGTCGCGGTCGTACCAGTGTTCCTCGAGCATCTCGTCGTAGGAGGGGTACTGGTATGAGGAGGTGGCCCCCTCGTCCCAGATCGCCTTACTCGGCGGCGTCGGGGGCGACCCTTCGTTCACCGAGTCGATCGCCCTTACCAGGCTCCCGTGGTTGCCCTTGGAGGACCAGTATCCCATGTAGACCTGCGTCCCGTTCTTCCCCAGCAAGGGCTCGTAAGCCAGCGCCTCCTCATATAATTCTTTCGTGAACTGCTGGCTCGAGGTCTCGGCCATCTTCGCGGTCGGGTCCGTCCATATGACCTTGTACTGCTGATCGTTCTGGACGCTGCCGCCGGACGAACTCGAGCCGCAACCCGCCGCGAAAGTGACCAGCAGCAGGCACAACGCGACGACGATCAGCGATGTGAGCGGATGGGACCTGCGCATGCTCTTCTCCTCTTTGAAGCGGATTTCTTGAGGTATCGGAAACCTCTTGAAGTATCGGGAACAGGAGGATTTGCTTTAGCCTGCCGGCGTATGACGTGCTGCCGGAGCTGATATCACGCTAAGGTTTCCGGAAAATGAATTCGCCGACACAGGCCCCGGACTCGTTCATCAGGCAACCTTCCGGCTTCGGTCTCAGCTCGACCGGTATTCCTATAGCTTCGATCCAGCACTCGATGCGGTAGAGGACGCCGCAGTCGTATTCGTCGGCGCGGCCGAGCTGCTTCATGCTCTTGTAAGCGAAGCACCTGCCCGGCTCCCATTCCCATCGAAAGACGTTGTCGCCGGCGCGCTCGATGCGCAGGGAATTCAAGACGGAGTCGGGCATGATCAGGCCGAGGCCGGCGGTCACGAAATCTATCAGCAGGCCGAGGTCATGCAGGTCCTCAGGATTGACCTCGAGGACCTTCATGGTCCGCCGCGTCTCGAAGGGCGCCATCGCCTTGATAGCAGCCTTGTTCAAGGC
>Ga0182017_10003608_pt1 | contig 11523 bp, 9 predicted proteins | sample 712E3DmetaG_FD_120492 | JGI IMG/M metagenome (GOLD analysis project Ga0182017, IMG submission 120492) | Permafrost microbial communities from Stordalen Mire, Sweden - 712E3D metaG | ecosystem: Environmental > Terrestrial > Soil > Wetlands > Permafrost | place: Sweden: Stordalen | collected... | reverse complement strand
TACATGGAAAGAGTAGAAAGCTCTTTCAACTCTGTTACTTTTTCCGGCGTTAGAATTGCATACACTGCTTGGCGTTTCTGCATATCGCATGCATCCAGCAAGTCCACCGCTTCATCCATCTGCATCTCGTTGATAATCGGCGCTAACTTCACCGGCTCTATCGATTCAACAATCTGCAAACGATTTTTGAATTGCATTTCTTGAAGTGTCTGAGCAGCGGTAAAGTTGTCGAGAGACTCAATAAGAGCTATTCGTTCGTCGGTGCCGAGGTCCTCTAGGATATCCGCAAGATCGGCAGGATGAATCTCCGAGAGCTTCGATGCATCCGTCTTCAATTGTACTGATGCATAGACGGAGGACGTAGCGGTCGGCTGAACATATTTCCACGAGACAAATTCATCTTTGATGTCGCGGTCGGTTACCCAGCGGAATGCACCGTTCACCGGGCGTAAAATTCCAATTCTGCGCAAAATTCCCTTGAAGCCAATGTCGATATGCACGACCCAGAGATTGGTACTTTCTTTCGTCTTGTCTTCTATCAACAGTTGCAGATCGTTGACGCGAACGATTTTATATCCCTCCGTCGAAATGATTTGTTTGTCCAAGAATGTTTTACAGATTAAAATTTCATTCTCGGCTGCCTTTGCTTGTTGATCAACACCATTCATAGGATACTCCACGGCAATGTGTTCTTTGAACACCATTCGCTTGACATTACTCCATGGAATATATATTGGCGGTTTTCCGTGATGTGTTCGCACCATCAATCCGGTCACTCGGGGATAAACCTGTATGGTGGTTGCAGCGAGGTCTACCAATTTTCCGATCCGCTTGTTATCGCTAATTCGCAATACCGGTAAATTGACGAACTCGCTGAGATAGGAAAATTTTACAACTTCAAGAGCCATGGCGATTTCTCAAAGACTTTGGAAGTGAAGTGTGTTTTCGTGTCGTGCCACAGCACATTGTTGAATATTCTATATCGTATCATCTCCAATTCCTTCCGACCAGACGGATGGCGAGATTCGTGATTGCATAATAACCGGCAACGTCTTGGCTTAAAATAAGAATTCTTTGGAAGAAATGAACTCTCTTGCACAAAATTATTTTATATCGAAGTGATAAAGAGGAATACCGGGTAACAAGTAAATCTGTATTTGAAACTCATCCTTCTTTTTCGTACCATCGAAGTATTCATAAACTCACGTACTGCACGGAATTCTCTTGTCGATATTTTCTTTCATCCTTCTACTCGCCGGCGGATTTATCGCCGGCACGTTTGGCGCACTGCTCGGGCTTGGCGGCGGCGTTTTGCTGATTCCATTTCTTGTTATAGTTCTCGGCATCCCCATGCATCAGGCAATTGCTACCAGTATTGTTGCTGTCATTGCGACATCAAGCGCCGGCGCAGCAATGAATCTTGAACGCCGTATCGTTCATATGCGCCTTGGAATGCTTCTGGAAACCGCCACAGTAACCGGCGCAATACTTGGCGGGGTTACTGCAAACTATATGAGTGAACATGTTCTTGTAAAACTTTTTTCCGGCTTGCTCTTTCTTGTTGCTGTCATAATGATTTGGCGGATACAACAGCGCAATGGTCAAGAGATGGTTCATACCGATGGAATTCTTCCCGGTACGTTTACCGATAATGCCAGCGGAATGACCGTAGACTATACAGTGAAGAACCTCCCAGCAACAATGCTGATTTCGCTTGTTGCCGGGAATGTTTCAGGTTTGCTTGGAGTAGGCGGCGGAATATTTAAAGTACCTGCTATGCATATTCTTTCAGGCATTCCCATGAAAGCAGCAACAGCTACAAGTAATTTTATGATTGGCGTGACCGCGGCAGCAAGCGCATTCATATATTTTGCCCATGGTCATCTCCATCCCATCATTGCTTCTACTGCCGCACTTGGCGTACTTGCGGGTTCGATGACGGGTGTTCGCATCGGCCGCAAAATTCACAGTAAAATACTTACCTGGGTATTCGTAATCGCAATGTTATTGATTTCTCTTCAACTATATTTGAGATAACTCTATGCCGAATGATAGTATCAACCAGAACGATGCACATCACTCTGTCGAACGCTGGACAAGTCGTGTTCTTCGGCTTGGGGTTTGGGTGAGCGCCAGTCTTATGATTTTTGGATTGCTCTTTGCTGCAATTTCTCCAGCGCCAGTCGATCCGCTTTCGACAAATCCTTCGCTTGACATGGTAGCAGAGCATTTATTTTCTTCGAGGTTTGATCCGGTGATTTTGATGTTCGCCGGACTGCTCATGCTTATATTCACACCAATTCTTCGCGTCATCACTGCAGTCTACGGCTTCGCTATGGAACGAGATTGGCGTTTTGTTGTCGTTTCTTCGGTCGTCTTTATACTGTTGGCAGGTGAAATTATGTATTCTATTTTTTTGAAAGGTTAGAATCAATGTCATTTACACAGCATCTTCGCCAAATTCAAATTAAACAAAATTCTTTTTTATGCATCGGACTTGATGTCGATACGGATAAAATTCCGCCGCATTTGAAAACCATGAAAAATCCTGCGCTGGAATTCAACCGCCAGATTATTGAAGCAACGCATGATCTTGTCTGCGCCTATAAGCCTAATCTTGCATTCTACGAAACAATGGGAGAAATCGGAATCACAACGTTACGAGAGACACTGAAGTTTATTCCAAAATCAATCCTTACGATCGGCGATGGGAAGCGCGGTGATATTGGGAACACGGCAGAGCGGTACGCTAAGTCTCTTTTTGATGATTTCGGTTTCGATTCAGTGACGCTCAATCCTTATATGGGATTCGATTCTGTTGAACCTTTTCTCTCAAATCCGGAAAAAGGAGTTTTTATTCTCGCCCTTACATCCAATTCTGGTTCAAAAGATTTCCAACGTTTAAAAGTCGGAGTAAAACCCTTGTACGAAAAAGTAGTGCACAGTGCAAAAAAGTGGAACAAGAAGCAGAACATCGGCCTTGTTGTTGGCGCCACGCATCCAACAGAATTGAAACGAATCAGAAAGATTGTTCCGGACATGCCAATTCTCATACCAGGTATCGGCAAGCAAGGCGGTGAATTGAAAGCGGCAACTCAATACGGCTGCGACAACCATCGACAGCTCGCCGTCATCAATGCAAGCCGCAGCATCATTTATGCATCTCACGGAGAAGATTTTGCGAAAGCAGCACGACTTGAAGCAAAGAAAATGGTAGAAGATATGAGAATGTATGTTGAACAGTTAAGTAACTGATCCGTTGAATACGTATCTGGTTGAGTAGTATAGCCATGGGAGGTGTATTATGAACCGTCGTACACACAATATCCACGAGCGATTCCTGAGACACATATGGAGCAAACAATATCTTACCGCTGCTTTGCAGACGGCAGACGGTAAAACACTCAAAGTGTTTGAAGTTGGTACATTGAATTCCGACGGCGGGCCGGATTTCTTTGGTGCAAAAATAAAAATCGAAGGCGTCACGTATTCGGGTGACGTCGAAATACACCGAACAGTGTTCGATTGGCTTCAGCATCAGCACCAAGAAGACCCGCGCTACAATAAAGTCATTCTCCACGTCGTTCTGGAAACTACCCGACCTGCTCCTCCAACACTTGTCCACAGCGGCAGACAGATTCCGGTCCTCGTGCTCGGCCAGTTCCTTTCAGATCCAATCCAAACAATCTGGCAAAAAGCTATTCTTGACGAAAGGGCACATACATCGGAAACGATTCTGTGTTTCAGAAAAAACAACACTTTGACTTCCGATGAGATCGATCATTGGCTTACAAAGCTGTCCGTTGAGCGGCTTGAATTAAAACTTCGCAGGTTTGACGAACGATTAAATCAGCTCGCGTACGAACGCCGCATGGCATTGCGTGAGTGGCCGCGCCCGTACGGTGATCTGCCCTTGGAGGGAGAGCACGACGAAATTCCACCGCCTCTCCCGGAGTTGACACAAAAAGATATGTCCAATAAAGAACTTTGGGAACAACTTCTTTTTGAAGGCGTGATGGAGGGCCTTGGCTACAGCAAGAATCGGGAACCATTTGTTCGATTAGCTAAAAATATACCCTTAAAAGAAATTATCAATCGTCATGGAACAATTGATAATTTTGTTTTGGAAGCGCTGTTGTTTGGAGCTGCGGGATTACTGCCAAAGATTACCGCCGTGAAAGAGAAAGAAGGCCGCAACTATGTACGGAAACTTCGGAAACAGTGGAAAGAACTCCGTCCGTACTATCATGGCGAAATCTTAAACGCTGCCGATTGGCAATTCTTTCCAACGCGGCCCTCAAACTTTCCAACATTGAGGCTTGCTGCTGCATGTTTACTTATAAAAGAATTTATAGTGAATGACCTTTTTCGTTGTATTATCCAAACGATGAAAGCCCATCGTTCTCCACCAGAGAAGGAACATAAACTGATTCAACTCTTCAGGATAGAAACAAACGACTTCTGGAAGCATCATTTCAACTTTGATAAGGCGGCTTTAACGAATGTTACGGCCCTTGGCACATCGCGGATCCGCGAAATTATTATTAATGCTGTTCTGCCTATCGCGCTGTTGTACGCACGTATTTTTAAGGATAAAACAGTCCGCGATGGCGCGCTTGGTGTGTATCAATCTCTCCCTGCGTTCGAGAATAATTCGATCACTCGATTCATGGGAAAACAATTACTGAAAGGAAAAGTGTCATTGAAGAATGTAAGGTGCCAGCAGGCTTTACTTCAACTCTATACATTCTACTGTAAAGAGAAGAAGTGTTCTGATTGTGAGCTCAATTCGGTTTTGATTCGTTAAATCTTTACCTTCTTCTCCTTGATGAAGCTGATTTGGGGGTCAATTTTTTTTAGAACAAGACATGGAGATAAAAAAGCCCGCATGTAAAACTCACATGCGGGCTTTGATGAACATTCTATAACAAAAAATTGTATATTAGATTTTGAAAAGTAAATCAGAGTACGTTGGTATCCCCCAGATTTCTGCGTCCACCAATGTTTCCAATATGTCGCCAACAATTCTTAATTTGCCCATCGCAACAAAAACAACATCCCGATAATACTGAGCTTGCTTCAAGGCGTTATCTCCTTGTTTAAGTTTTTCAAGCGCAGATTCAAGTCCTTCGGTATTTTTGCTGAATGAATCGATAGTTGTAGTCAATTCTGATAATAATTTCACCGCAGCTTTCGATTTTACGGAAGCTGTTTTCATTGAAGCGATCGTTGAAGCAACTTGGCCGGCAAATGTAAGAGATGCCGGTAAAATCTGACGTTTTGCAATTTCCAACATTGTCAATGCTTCAATGTTTACTGTTTTTGTATAGTTTTCAAGATAAATTTCATACCTTGAATGCAATTCTTCTTTACTCAAAACAGAATGCTTTTCATACACCTTCACTGATTTTTCACTGATTAACACTGGAATAGCGGCAACAGTAGATTTAATATTGGGCAGGCCACGTTTTTCTGCATCTTTTACCCATTCATCTGTATAATTGTTGCCATTGAAGATCACTCGTTTGTGTTTCTTCACTATTTCAGTTACAATACTTTGAACTTCGGCGTCGATATTTTTTGCTTTCTCTAACCGAGTTGCGATGCGCGACAAGATCTCAGCAGCTATTGTATTCAACGCAGTATTGGGCTCTGCGATTGAAGCTGAGGATCCTACCATACGAAATTCGAATTTATTGCCGGTAAAGGCAAAAGGAGATGTTCGATTTCGATCCGTGGAATCTTTTGGCAATGCAGGCAGCGTAATGACGCCCAATTTCAATTCACCGCCAACTTTGGAAGATTTTGCACCGCCATTTTCGATCTGCTCTAAAATATCAGTCAACTGCTCTCCAAGGAAGATGGAAATAATAGCCGGGGGCGCTTCATTTGCTCCAAGCCGATGATCGTTACCTGGATTGGCAGTAGAAACGCGCAATAGATCAGCATATTCATCCACAGCTTGAATAACTGCAGCAAGGAATAAAAGAAATTGTTCGTTATCGTGAGGCGTTTTCCCCGGATCAAGTAAGTTCTGACCGTCGTTGGCAGCCATTGACCAGTTGTTGTGTTTACCCGAACCGTTGATGCCTGCAAATGGTTTTTCATGAAGCAAGCACACCAATCCATGACGATTTGCAACTTTTTTCAAAGTTTCCATCATAAGTTGGTTGTGATCGGTTGCTATGTTCGTCGTAGTATAAATAGGAGCAAGTTCATGCTGTGCAGGTGCAACTTCGTTATGCTTCGTCTTTGCCAGCACGCCAAGTTTCCAAAGCTCCTGATCCGATTCTGCCATGAATGACGCAATACGTTCTTTCAAATTGCCAAAGTAATGATCTTCTAACTCTTGACCCTTTGGCGGTTTTGCACCAAACAGTGTGCGTCCTGTAAGAATAAGATCTTTCCTTCTTTCATAGAGTTTTTTGTCAATAACAAAATATTCCTGCTCTGGACCAACCATTGCAACAACCCGAGTTGCAGTCGTATTGCCCAACAATCGGAGAACTCGGACGGCCTGCTTTGAAAGGGCTTCCATCGATCTTAGAAGCGGCGTTTTTTTATCGAGTGCTTCACCCGTGTAGGAACAAAATGCTGTGGGAATACACAATGTATTGTCCTTAAAGAATGCCGGAGATGTACAATCCCATGCAGTATAACCGCGTGCTTCAAAGGTTGAACGCAATCCACCCGACGGGAAGGAGGAAGCGTCCGGCTCTCCTTTAATTAATTCCTTACCGGAAAACTCCATAATGATACGTCCGTCAGCGGTTGGAGAAATAAAGGAATCATGCTTCTCTGCTGTAATTCCGGTCATCGGCTGAAACCAATGTGTAAAATGTGTTGCGCCTCTTTCTATCGCCCAGTCTTTCATAGCGTTCGCTACGATATCGGCAACTTCTGGTGCAAGTGGAAGACCTTCGTCAATAGTTTTTCTCAGAGCTTTGTAAATGTTTTTCGGCAGCCTTGTCCGCATAACAACATCGCCAAAGACGTTGCATGCAAAAGTGTTTTCCAACGATTCTTTTTCCATGAAGAATTCCCTTTCCATATTTCGCCATTGCTTCTATTTGTGAGATATACGTTATTTTATTAAGTCTATTTAATAATAACATAAATAATTAATGTAATCAAGTGTTTTTACAAATTATTTGTTTTAAATTTGAACACTACGATAAACACTATGGTTCCTGCAAACGGGTTGTTTATGAAATGTATTTGTGCTTTTATGTATAAAGAAGCAAAAAAGGTAACGCAACTTAAAATAGCATTATTTGACTTTCGTTCCAAAAACGGATTTACGTTTCTGTCTTTCGATCCACTATAACCGTTCAGCAAGGTGAAGCATTACGTTGTTCCTCCGTTCGCCGACTTACTTCCATTGTTTGCCGAAATCATTAATAACTATTCTTTGTTTTTCGTGTACGTTGAGACAGCAAGATTGAAACAGCTTTAAAATAAAAATAAATGTAACTTTATTGCGACAAAATATTCTTTTATTTATGCAACTTTTTCGGCACAACGTTCGTTTTAGGGGACGACACCGAAAGCATCTAATTCAATCCCAAACATGCACTCTATGGAAACAAAAAACATCGATCTTTCAGCACTTCGCATTCAACGCTCACAAGGCGGGCAGGATGGACCACCCAAGAAAACCGGCATGTACCTTGGAATTGCCGTGACATTCATTATTCTTGTTGTCGGTGCCATTTTTCTTTCCCAGAAAATATTTGCCCCGGTTATAGAAGTAAAGCTTGCAACAGTGGCATGGACATCTCCATCACAATCCAACGCTATTCTTACGGCAAGCGGCTATGTTGTCGCGCAGAGAAAGGCTGCCGTCGCATCCAAGGGAACGGGGCGGCTTGTATTTCTTGGGGTTGTGGAGGGGGATCGTGTGACAAAAGATAAGATTATTGCACGCTTGGAAGATTCCGATATTCGCGCTTTATTGGAACAGTCCCGTGCAAATCTCCGCATGAACGAGGCCGATCTGAAAGATGCCGTTCGATCACTTGCGCGGGAGAAGATACTTCTGGAAAAAGGATTGACAACACAAGCAGAATATGATGCTGCCGATGCACGTCAACAACGCGTCGCGGCCTCGATAGAGGTAGCAAAAGCAATGGTAACCGGTGCCGAGGTATCATTGGAAAACACTCTCATCCGTGCACCGTTCAACGGAACCGTGCTTGCCAAGAACGCAGACATTGGTGAAATGGTTGTTCCAATGGCGGCAAGTGTGGGTTCGAAATCTGCGGTTGTAACGATTGCTGACATGACATCCTTGCAGGTAGAAGCCGATGTTTCAGAATCGAATATCGAGAATGTGACCAACAATCAACCATGCGAAATAACGCTTGATGCATATCCGGGATTGCGCTATGAAGGATTTGTTGCAAAGATTGTTCCAACAGCCGACCGTTCAAAAGCAACCGTGATGGTAAAAGTGGCATTCAGAAATTATGACAGTCGCGTACTGCCGGAAATGGGCGCAAAAGTTTTGTTCCTTACAAAACAAGCAGAGAAAAGCGAAATGCAGGAAAAGCCATTTTTATCCATTCCATCAACATCTGTTACGGAACGGGACGGGAAAAAAATTGTTTACATTGTGAACGATAATATTGCAACGCCCATTGTTATCACAGTCGGTCGTCGCCTAGGTTCATCGACAGAAATACTGAGCGGCATTACACCCGGCGAGAAAGTCATCGACAATATCAACTCCGCCATTGTTGAGGGTGTGAAAGTAAAAATACAATAATGCAGAAGACGGAATGTGATACATATAGTTATTCATAAAGAAAAACAATAGGCTACAAAAATTTTTGTGATTTATATATCCTAAATTCTCAATATCAAAGGATGACACTATGGCAAATACCGTCATACAGGTTCAAAATGTTTCAAAATCATATTGGCGGGATAGTTTTGAAGTCCCCGTTTTAAATGATATTTCTATAGAAGTAAATGAGGGGGATTTTTTTGGATTGATGGGTCCATCCGGATCCGGAAAAACAACACTGCTCAATCTCATTGCGGGTATTGACCGTCCGAGTAAAGGCAATATTATTGTCGGTGGTATTGATATCGCAAAACTCAATGAATCGGCACTTGCAAAATGGAGATCGCAGCATGTCGGGTTTGTTTTTCAATTTTATAATCTGCTTCCAGTGCTCACAGCATTCGAAAATGTTGAGCTTCCTCTTCTCTTAACGTCCCTATCGAAGGCTGAACGTAAAAAGCATGTTGACCTTGCACTAGATGTCGTCGGACTCGGCGACAGGACACGGCATTATCCTAAACAACTTTCCGGCGGGCAGGAACAGCGTGTGGCTATTGCCCGCGCTATTGTAACAGATCCGACCTTGCTGGTTGCTGATGAACCAACCGGTGATCTTGATAAACACTCGGCCGAAGAGATTATGACGTTACTCGAGCGCTTGAATAAAGAATATAAAAAAACCATCGTAATGGTAACGCATGACCCGCGTGCCGTTGAAAAGGCCACCATTGTTCATCACCTTGATAAAGGCGAATTATCTTAAGGAGTTTGTATGCGAGTACTGAAACTTATTTTTAAAAATGCTTTACGCCATAAACTCCGGACTTCGCTTACCGTCCTCGGAATGGCTATTGCTGTGATGGCATTCGGCGTTTTACGCACCGTTGTGGATATGTATTATGAGGGATTGGAGGCAACAGCCGCGAACCGACTCATAACGCGGCAGTCGGTCTCGTTCATTTTCCCGCTTCCCTATTCGTACCGAGACAAGATAGCAAAAATTCCCGGCGTTGAAACAGTGTCCTTTGCTAATTGGTTTGGAGGGACATATAAAGATAAAAACAATTTTTTTGCACGTATGGGCGTCGATCCAGAAACTATTTTCGAAGTATATCCAGAATACCTTATTAGCGCAAAAGAACTTGCAACATTCAAACAGGAACGCAACTCATGTGTTGTTGGCTCGACAATTGCAAAACAATACGGTTTTAAGATTGGTGATATTATTCCCATTGATGGCGATATCTATCCCGGTAAATGGGAGTTTGTTGTCCGCGGCATTTATAAACCGCGAGATAAATCGACCGATGGAACGCAAATGTTTTTTCACTGGTCGGCAATCGATGAACGCATGAAAGTGGACATGCCGGGGCGGGCGGGGAACGTTGGCTGGTATATTATTAAAATTAAAGATCCGGCACAGGCCGCTGCTATATCAGAACAAGTTGATGCACCTTTTAAAAACTCTTCAAATTCAACAAAGACCGAAACTGAACGTGCCTTTACGCAGGGGTTTATTTCGGGATTTAGCTCGCTGCTTAACGCGATGAACGCCGTTTCTTACATCATTATTGGTATTATTATGCTCGTGCTTGGCAATACCATGATTATGTCTGCACGCGAGCGAACAAATGAATATGCGATATTAAAAACGCTCGGATTTTCTGGTGGACATTTATTCGGACTCATTTTCGGTGAGTCCTTGTTTATCTCAGCACTTGGCGCCTGTGCAGGAGTGCTGCTCACGTACCCGATCGTTGCCGGCATTGAAGCAGTCGTGCCAAAGGGATTCTTCCCTTATTTTTTCATAACTCCTTCAACACTCATTATTGCCGCTAGTGCCGCGTTGCTTATTGGTGTTGCAGCTTCGATCTTTCCGATCCAGCGTGCATTGAGAACAAAAATTGTTGATGGGTTAAGGTTCGCAGGATAATATGCATTAATAAACAACGGTCAAAAACCAAGAAATTTAATTCTTACATAAAGTTTTTAGGGTTACGTAGATCCAGTGTTTTTTGAAAGGTCTTTTTCATGAAAATTCCACTAAAATATACATTACGCAATTTTAAATCGCGCCGGCTTACGACGGCGATTACGGTTGCAGGTATTGCACTCGTTGTTTTTGTGTTCGCCGCTGTTCTCATGCTTGCACATGGTATTCAAAAAACTCTCGTTGCAACAGGTATGCCGGACAACGTTATCGTGGCGCGCAAATCTGCAAATGGAGAAATCTCCAGCATTATTGTCCGTAGTGATTACAATGTTATGCTGACGCTGCCATATATTGCAAAACAAGCTGACGGCAAACCGCTGGCGTCCGGTGAAACAGTTGTTATTATCAATTTGGCGAAAAATACAGGCGGATTAAGCAACGTGACTGTACGCGGTGTTGCTCCGGAAGCGTTTCTCTTACGTCCGCAAGTACATGTTGTAGAAGGAAGAATGTTTAAAGCTGGAGCGCGGGAAGTTATCGTCGGTTCAGCAACGGCAAAGAATTTTGCCGAAACAAACATCGGTTCCACGGTGACCTTTGGCGGCAATCAATGGACTATTGTAGGAAAATTTGATGCGGGCGGAAGCGGGTTTGATTCCGAAATGTGGGGTGACAATGATCAATTGCAGGATGCATTTAATCGCCAAGGTGGTTATTCAACAATGACGTTTAAACTCGATCAGCCTGAGGCATTTAACGCCTTCAAAGCGGCATTCGATGCCGAACCGCGCTTGCAGCAATT
>Ga0182017_10003606_pt1 | contig 11525 bp, 5 predicted proteins | sample 712E3DmetaG_FD_120492 | JGI IMG/M metagenome (GOLD analysis project Ga0182017, IMG submission 120492) | Permafrost microbial communities from Stordalen Mire, Sweden - 712E3D metaG | ecosystem: Environmental > Terrestrial > Soil > Wetlands > Permafrost | place: Sweden: Stordalen | collected... | reverse complement strand
GGCGGGGTCACTCCGGCCGTGGTTTTTGCCGCGCCGATGGAAGCCATGGCGCTGAAGGCGGCGGGCACGATGCAGGCCAAGAACAGCGTCGTGCTCGGTTTGCTCGCCGGCTGGTTCGGGCTGGCGCGCAAAAGCATTCTCAAGGGCATCAGCAAGAAATTCGCGCGAAAAGGCGCAGCCGTCCTGGAGGGCAATGAACGGGCGTTTGCCGCCGGATTGGAATACGCGGAACAGCATCCGCTCAGCGCCGACCGCCAGCTGAGCCCGCCAGCGCCCACGGCCGGCCGCAAGCTCCTGACCGACGGCAACGACATGTGCGGCGCCGCGGCGCTGTTTGCCGGGTGCAAGTTCTTCGGTGGCTATCCCATCACGCCGGCCTCGGAAATCATGCAGTATCTCGGCCGGGAGATCTGGAAATACGGGGGCTCGCTGCTGCAGGCGGAAGACGAGATCGCCGGCGTCGCCGCGGCGGTGGGTGCCTCGTTTGCCGGAGTCAAGGCCATGACCGCCACCTCCGGCCCGGGGCTCTCGCTCAAAACGGAGGTCCTGGGCCTGGCGAGCGTCGCCGAGCTGCCGCTGGTGTGCGTGGACGTCCAGCGCGGCGGCCCTTCCACCGGCATGCCGACCAAGGCCGAGCAGGCGGACCTGTTTGCCGCGGTCTTCTCGGCGCACGGCGACACCGTGCGGCCGGTGCTGGCGCCGATCAGCGTCGCGGACACTTTCGGCATTACCGTGGAGGCTTTCAATATTGCGGAGCAATACCAGACGCCGGTGATCGTGCTGTCGGATCAAGAGATCGCCCAGCGAAAGGAAATCGTTACTCCAATCGACACGTCGCGCTTCAAGCTGATCGAGCGCCTCAAGCCGACTGAACAGGAACTGGATCAGTATACGCGCTTTCGCTTCACCGAATCCGGCATCAGTCCGCTCAGCCACCCCGGCATGAAGGGCGGCAACTACCTGGCGGCGGGCATTGAGCACAACGAGCAGGGCGCCCCGACGGCGAGCGGCGAGATGCATGCCCGCATGAACGACAAGCGGCTCCGCAAGATGGATCCGCTCAAGCAGCGTCACGATCTTTTCGTGCTGGAGGGCGATCCGGACGCCACCATCGGCCTGATCAGCTGGGGCAGCGTTGCCGGCGTGGCGCTGGAAGCACTGCACCTGGCCCGGGCCGAGGGCCTCAAGGCGCGGCTGCTCGTGCCCAAGCTGCTCTATCCGGTGGCCGAGGATGTTTACCGGGAATTTTTCGCCCCGCTGCGGAAATGTCTCGTCATCGAGCAATCCCACCAGGGGCAACTCTACCGGATCATCCGCATGTGGGTGCCGGTCCCACCGGAATTCCAGGTGCTGGCAAAGAGCGGCTCCAATCCTATTTCTCCGGAGGAAGTGCTGGAGAAAATCCGGCTGATGGCGCGGGCCTGAATCCCCGAGTCCACTCCCATGAGCACCGAATGTCCCCTGAGTCCGGAGGTCTTCACGGCCAAAACCTTTCGCAGCAACCTGAAGCCCATTTGGTGTCCCGGCTGCGGCGATTACGGCGTGGTGACGGCCCTTTATCGTGCCCTGGCCGCCATCAAGCGCCCGCCGCATGAAATCGCGTTCATCTCGGGCATCGGCTGCTCCAGCCGCATCCCCGGATACACGACGGCCTACGGTTTCAACACCGTACACGGCCGGGCGCTGCCGATCGCGCAAGGCATTAAGATGGCCAACCCCGAGCTGCTCGTGCTAGTCGCCGGCGGCGACGGCGACGGTTTTTCGATCGGCGGCGGGCATGTGCCGCACGCCATCCGCCGCAATCTTGATCTGACCTACATCGTCATGGACAATCAGATCTATGGGCTGACGAAGGGCCAGTTGTCTCCGACGTCCCCGCGCGGGAAGAAGACCGCCTCCACGGTTTACGGCAGCATGGAGGACCCGGTGAACCCGCTTCTTTACGTGCTCGCTTACGGCGCCGGGTTCGTGGCCCAGGGCGTGCCGGCCGACATGGAGGGGCTGGCCAACCTACTCGAGGAGGCCATTCGCTATCCCGGATTCTCGTTCGTGAACATCCAGTCACCGTGCATCACCTACGGCGAGCCGGACACTCAACTGAAGACCCAGAAGACCCGCATGCGCAAACTCGAGGCGGAGGGGCACGATTCCAGCAACCGCCTGCGCGCGATGGAACTGGCACAGGAATACGGTCGGACGCTCTACACCGGCGTTTTCTACCGCAACCCCAACCCGCCACCCACCTATGAGAGCCAGATCCGGGAGCGGCAGCAGGAATTGAACGGCAAGGACATGGCGCTGGAACAGCTCCTCGGCGCCAAGGATGCCGAGAACGGGAATCTCGTCGCCGGTTGATGGCCGGCCCGCCCCGGGGGCAGCCAGGTCTTCAAACTGTCATTGCGAGGAGTCCTGCCCTGCAGGACGACGAAGCAATCCAGCTGGATCGCCACGGCGCGCCGAGCGCGCCTCGCGATGACAGGCGGTTTGCGACGCCACCGCTACCGCGCCGCGAGCTCCAGCGATTCGAGCGCGATCGAGTCCCAGCCATCAACCAGACCGGCGAGGGTGATCCGGTTGGCACCGGGCTGAAGCTGGACGGCGACCTCGAAAGTTTTCCATTCGCCGCCGGTGGACGGAATCTCGAACGGAATTTCCTTGGTGTCGCCGACCTTGAGCGAGTACGGAAGCGGTTTGCCGGCCGCGCCCTGGTAGCGGAAACGCAGGACCGTCTCCCCGCCCCGGGCCGACACGGCGCCAAACGTAACGCTGGAGCCGATGCGCCCAAGGTTCCTGATCAGTCCGCGACCAGCGGGCCCGTTGCCCAAGTCGGTGAGCTCAACGACACCGGTCCGCGCCGCCAATGCGGCTGGATAGACGGACGGCGGCTTTTCAGTCGGCCGGAATTCAAAGGAGTTCAGCGCGAAGCCGGGCGCATCGACGAAGACCAGGAGGCTGAGTTCGCCAGGATTCAGGTAGACCGCCGGAATGGTAAGATCCTTAAAGGTATCGCCACCTCCCGTCGCCGGCACATCAAAGATGGCGACGGCCTGATCGAGGGCCATGAACCGGATCCGTCCACCCCCGGATTGGCTCGCAACCCGGGCGGTGAGGTCGAAGAAGCCGCCGTTGCCGCAATCGACGGAATAGCGCACCCATTCGCCCGGCCGGAGGCCGGTCAGGACGTAACCGCCACCGGCGTCGTTGGTGTCGGCGACACCGAAATCGTCAGGACGGTAACGCGGGTGGTCCGGCCGCCGGCGCACGCTGTGAAACGCCACGCCTTCCCCACCCCCGTCGTAATTGACCGCCTTGATTCGTGTGGGAATGGCCGGCGGAGGGAAGAAATGAGGCATCGGCCGGCCCATCGAACCGGCTACTTCGCCCTGCGCATTGACCGCCTCGGCCTGAAGCTCCGGCGCGATGCGGGCCGGCAGAGTCTGAGCATCGAGTGAGACATTGATGACATGCGCCGTGAAACCGCGACCGTCCACGGTCACACTCAGAATCCGCGCGTCCGCATCCCACGTCCATTCCTCGGCCGCCACCCCGTCACCGGTCGCGCGCCTCAAGGCAGAATCGGCCACCTGCACGCCCACCGGTGTCCGATTGAGATGAAAGCGCACGCGGTAGGTGGTGGGGGCGAAGCGCTGGTTGGACTCGTTGATGGCCAGCCGGACGGAGTCGCCGGCCTCGTCCACGGTGAGGCGCGTGAGGGTGGATTCGCCCTGGCGGTAGGCGAAGGTAGCGCCGTCATCGCGGTAAAGGGTGAAGCTCGACCGGCCGGAGGGAAAGATCTCGAGCGTGAGCGGATCCCACGGTTTCTCGCCGGTGTCCTTCATGTCCGGTGCGAGCGGAATGATCGCTCCCGCCCGCACCGCGACCGGAATGCGGTTCGGCGGCGCTGCGACCACCCACTCCCTCCCGCCGGCATACTCATAGCCGTAATCCCAATCAATCCACCGGCCCGGCGGAAAATAGACCCGGCGGTTCGTCTGGCCCTCGAACAGGACCGGCGCGACCAGCAGTTCGCGGCCGAAGAGATACTCGTCTCCGGGCGTGGCGACGGACCGGGGATCGTCGGGAAATTCGAGCGCGAGCGGGCGCACGAGGGGCAGGCCGCGCTGGCTGGCCTCCCAGGCGTACGAATAGATGTACGGCAGGAGCCGGTAGCGGAGCTGCAGGTAGTGGCGCGTGCTCTGCTCGACGGCGGGGCCAAATTGATATGGCTCGGGTGCGCCGCCGGCTTTGTGCGCGCGGGTGATCGGGCTGAAGACGGAGAACTGCATCCAGCGCTCGTAGAGTTGGGCATGGGCGCCGAACTGGTCGTTCCGGTAATAGCCAGTCAGGAACCCGCCGGTGTCGCAGGTCCACCAGTTGAAACCCGACAGGCCTGAGTTCAGCATCTCCGGAGGATGCGCACGGAGCGTGGCGTAATCGCTGTAGATGTCACCCGTCCACACGGCGGCATGATGGCGCTGCAGTCCGGCAGAGCCGGCGCGCGTAAGGATGAAAGGGCGCTGAGCGGGATGCACGGCGAGCTGCACGCCCTCGAAACTCCAGGTGCACAGCAGTGAGAACTGGTTGTGGATGTTGGCCGGAAGACCGCCGAAGTAATGGGTCTGCGGCGGCTCGCCCTCGGGCTCGGTCAGGTCGAGCCACCAGCCGGCGGCGCCCGCCTCGTTGAGACGGCGGGTCTGGGGCCAGAGCCAGCCATTGAGCTTAGGACTGGTGAAATCGAGGAGCTTGCCGCCGTAATACCCGCACTCGACGGGGTGCCCCTGGCCGTCGGTTGCAAATACGCCGGCCGCCCAGCCCGAGGCAAAAGTCGGCGAATCATCACGGACCATCGGACCCGACTGCGACATGACGATCTTCACGCCCTTCTTCGCGTACTCCGCGATCTTTTCGGCCGGAGTCAGGCCGTGGCCGCTTTCGGCAGCGCTCCAGCGCTTTCCCCAGACATAGTCGGTGATGATCTCCGGCCAGCCAGCATCGATGACCATCACGTCGACCGGAAAACCGCGCGAGGTGAGCTGGCGGTAGGCCTCGTCGACTTCGTCCCAGTTATTGTACTGGCATTTGCTCTGCCAGTAACCGAGTGCCCAGAGCGGTGGCAGCGACGGCCGGCCGGTCAGGCTCGTGTAGCGTGCGATGACGTCAGCAAGCTTCGGACCGTCGATCACGTAGATATCGATTTCGCCGCCATCCGCATCACAGCGGACCTGTCCGGTGGTGGTTTTCGCGAGGTCGAAGCGCAGGTGGTGAACATTGTCAATGAACACGCCGTAGGCGTGGCCGTGGCGGCCCGTGCTTAGCAGGAAGGGGATTGGATACTGCGCGGTGACGTTGCCAGAATTGATCTGCTGGCCAGCCCAGAGGTCGCGGATCACGCCCCGCCGGTCGAGGCGGCCGTTGTTTTGATTGTCCTGGCCAAGGCCGAACAGTCGTTCACCGGCATCGAGGGCGTGGGTCAGCGTCCAGGCCGCCCCGGGGCTCGTCATCGTCACCCGCGCATCGGCTACGAGCCGGGTGCCGTCCGCAGACAATACTTCGAACCGCAGCGTCTGCCGGTCGATCTGCACCGTCAGAGCGCCTGTGTCCACCGCCACGAGGTTGGCATGATCGGCGACCATCAGCGGCACCCGCGTCCCCGGCGCCGTCTCCAACGCCAGCGAGGGCTCGCGCGCGAACTCGCCGGCGGGCTTCAGCCAGACGCGCACGAGATGCGCGTCGAGGGCCTCGACCCGCAGCCGGGTGCCACCGGGTGCTTGCACAGTGGCCGAGAGCACGGTCGCGCCATGGGCGTCGCCGTCAGCGGCGCACGCCAGTGGACCGGTGCCCGCCACCCCGACCAGCAGGGCAACTTGAGCCGAGATTCGCAAAATGCCGCGGTAGAGCCGCAGCCAAACCGTTTTATAGGAGGTAACAGAGGAAGCTGAGGAAATAGACGATGGACAAGAAGACCCTCTCAGTTCCCTCTGTTTTCTCCTGTGAGCAGTCACGGGGTTAAAATGGTCGCGAAAGAGCACGTTCCGTAGAGATGATAGCATGGGAGTAAAAGGGCCGGGCTAAACTAGTTTTGTTTGCCTAATACTCCAGCCACGGGCCAGCAATAAGCAGAGGCGGCGGATTTTCGGCAGAGGCTGAATGCGCCGACGCATCAGTTTGCTTCCCCGGCCCGGCGCAGCAACTCCATGACCGGCGCGTGCAATTGTTCCGGTGGAATCCGCGCGAGCAGGTCCCGCATTAATGTCCGAACCTCGTCGGGACTATTCTCGTCCTCCACGACGACCGTGAGCATGCCGTGCAAGGCCAGCTGAAAACAGCCCACAGCCAGATCGTGGCGGCTCATGGCTTCGTAGACCAGGCCCGTCTCCCGGAGCAAAGCTGCATAACCAAGGACCTTTTCACGGCCGATGGCGTTGGTTTCATCCAGCCGAAGAAGCCGGAGCAGCTCCTCCAGATCCAACGCCGCCAGCTCGGCCGTCTTCCGACCAAAGAGCTTCTCCTGGGCACTGAAAGCGGCGAGGAGCGCTTCGTCATACCGACCCGCTACGCGATAGTTGAGGATCTGCGCGATTGCTTGGCGAAGCAGTCCGATGAACCGAAGGATGTAGTCCTCGCGGGTGTCCATAGGTGATGGCTGTAGTATCTGACGGCCCGCACCGCCGTCGTAAGCGCGAGGCGGCCCGGACGTGCCGGGACAGATTCAGCCTGATTCGAAGCCGATGCGATCATTAACCCCGGCATGCTTCGCCGATGGATATGCCGGTGTCGAATGACAGAAATTCTCACGACAATTGCTCGATCAAGACGCAGGTGTAGGAGCGTCCACATTGATTTTGGCAAGGGTTATCAAAGCCCAACCATGTTCGCTGTCACTTCCAGGCGCGTTCCGGCAGAAGGCACAGTGACCCTAGGGCGCGCGTTTGTGGTGTCCCTTCGCCCATAGTGTGTTCAATCTACGGTGGCCGATGCCTGAGGAGAATTCACATCAACTGATGAACCGATGTCCGAAGACGTAGTCCGGTCGCGGCGAGTCGCGCCTTTGATCACCATCTGCCCCCAACTCCACTTTCTGCCCGACCGATCATGCTCTCCGATCTTCGTTTTGCGTTCCGCACTCTCGCACGCAATCGCAGTTTCACCTTGGTCACGGTCCTGACCCTCGCCCTTGGTATTGGCTCGGCCGCCGCGATTTTCAGCGTTACCGACTGGATCTTGTTCCGGGCGTCCAAGTTTCCAAACGATGTCTTTCTCATCGGCGGACGCAACGATCAGACTCCGTCGATGCCGGTGCGCATGGACTTCATGGCCCGCGCCTACGCGGAGCAGACGAACGCCGTGGCTGAATACGCCAAGGCCGCCTACACGACGGGCAACATTGTCATCGACGGCCAGCCGGTCACCACGAGCTGGATCGGGATCAGCCCGAATCTCTTTCCGATGCTCGGCATCGCGCCTGTACTCGGACGCGGTTTTCTGCCCGGCGAAGACGCCGAGGGTGCCGATCAGGTCATCGTCGTGAGCCATCAGTTCTGGCAGCGCCACCTCGGCGGAAAGGCCGACGCGCTGGGCCGCAAGATCACCGTCGGCGACCAGGTCTGCACCGTCGTCGGCGTGCTGCGCGAAGCCCAGAACCTGCCCGCCTACTTCTACAACGATGTCTTTCGTCCGCTCGCCTACCGGGTAAATCCCGCGCAACCGTGGCTTCCCTCCCTGTTCCTGCTGGGCAAGGTGCGCCCCGGTTTCACGCGCGAACAGGCCGAACAATCGCTTGCCGCCGCCAAGCTCGACGTGCCCGGCCCTCTCCGCCCGTTCATCGTCAATGACCGCCCCGTCTTCTCGAGCATGGGCGAAGTGAACCAATTGATGCGCGCGGAAATCTACTGGGTGATGCTCGGCGCGGTCGGCTTTCTCTACGCGATCGCCTGCCTGAATGCGTCGAACCTCATGCTCGTGCGCATGCTCGGCCAGCGGCGCGAACTCAGCATCCGGCTCGCCCTCGGCGGCGGCCGCTGGCAAATCATCCGGCTGCTAGCGGCAGAGAGTGTGACGCTCGCCGTGCTCGCCTCTCTCGCCGGCCTGCTCGTGGCCAACTGGTTTTTCCCGTTGCTGTTGAGCGCCGCCGGCAGTTCCGCCTTTGCCCCGAACTGGACCAGCTGGACCCTCGGCTGGCGGGTAGTCGGCGTGATGGCGTTGCTGACTGTCGCCACCAGTCTGCTGATCGTCGCCATCCCGGCCTACCGCATTTTTCGCACCGACATCTATTCGGGGCTGAAGGATGGCGGCGCCGCGCTCGGGGAGAGCCCGGCGCTGGCCCGTCTGCGCGGGGCCTTCGTGATCCTGCAAGCCGCCTTTGCCGTCGTGTTGCTGGCTGGCGCCGGGCTGATGATCCGCACCTTTCACCAGTTCCAGCACGTTGACCTCGGCTTCGATCCCGCCGGCCGCGCCAAGATTCAGCTCGGTTTTCCTCCCGATTATCCGATCGAAACGGAAGCGCGTCTCGCCCGCCTGCGGGAAATCCAGGCGGAGCTCCAACGAATCCCCGGCGTGGCCGCCGTCGGTTTCGGCTGCGATGTGTTGTTGTCCGGCTATTATTTCAGCCAGTTCACGCTGGAAGGACCGGAGGGCCGTCCCCTCAGGGCGTCCATGCTCGGCTTCAATATCGGCTTTCAGGATGCCTCCGGCCTGAAGCTGAAGCGCGGTCGCTGGCTGAATCAGACGAATGGCAATGAGGTCCTGGTCAACGAGGCCTTCGCCCGCGCTTGCTGGCCGGGAAAGGATCCGGTCGGCCAGTTTCTCCGGCCCGTGAGCGGCATCTCCGGCCCGCCGGCGGACTGGAAAGGCTGGGTCATCGCAGGTGTGATCGGCGACATTCATACCACGCTGCGCAATGCGCCCGAATTTTATATTTACAGCCCCGAGGGTTGGGCACCGTTCAACTTCAACACCTTCGTCGTGCGGCTCTCACGCGACTACGACGAGGCGTTCGCCGGCCTGATCCGCCGCAAGCTCTACACGTTCAATCCACGAATCGTCGTTTCCCAGATTCTGCCGCTCAACGGGGTGCGGGACAATCAGCTCTGGGCGGAGCGCATGGCTAATTCCGTGCTCAAGGTTCTGGCCGGCATCGCGCTCCTGCTGACCGTCGTTGGCATCTTCTCCGTGCTCGCCTACACCGTGGACCGCCGCATGGGCGAATTCGGCGTCCGCATGGCGATGGGCGCCACGCGGCGTGATCTCATCCAGCTCGTTATGCGGCGCGGCCTGCTGCTGACGCTGGCCGGCATCGTATTCGGCCTCGCCGGTTCCATGGCGTTGACACGCTACCTGCAGAGCCTGCTCTTCGAAACCTCCGCACAAGACCCGTGGGTGTTGGCGGCCGTTGGTGGCATTCTGCTCGGCACCTCCGTTCTCGCGTGCGTCCTGCCCGCGCAGCGTGCCGCAAAAGTGGATATTTCCCGTCTGCTGCGGTCAGAATGATTTCCGGCCCTCCTCGGCGATTGACAGGGCGGGAGGCATTTACTCAGAGAGCCGCCATTTCCGCGCGTCACTTCACCCCGCCCATGAGCTTTTTGACCCAGGGAACACCGGCGAGCAGCGCGACCGCCGCGACGCCGACCCACAGGGCCTGTTTGAGGAAGAAGGCGGCAAGAACGTTCCCGTCGGTTGAGGTGAACTCGCCCGCGAGCACGCCCGCGAGCTGGTTGCCGAGCGCGTCGGCCAGGAACCAGATCCCCATGATAAGCCCGAGCAGTTTGGGCGGCGCGAGCTTGGTCATGGTGCTAAGGCCGACGGGGCTGAGCAGCAGTTCGCCAACCGTCTGGAGGAAAAAGAGCCCGACAATCCACAGGGGGCTGACCCGGCCCTCGATGGTCAGCCGCGCCGCCGGCACCATCAGCAAAAACGAGAGGGCGAGAAACCCGAGGCCCAGCGTGAACTTGAATGGCGCCGACGGCTGGTTGGCTCCCAGCCGCACCCACAGCCATCCGAAGACCGGGGCGAGCAGGATGACAAAGACGGAGTTCACCGACTGAAACCAGGCGGAGGGAAACCGGTAGCCGAGCACCTCCGTCCGCGTGAGCTGGTCGCCGAAGAGCGCGATCGTCGAGCCCGCCTGCTCGAAGATCGCCCAGAAGACCACCGCCGCCAGCGAGAACACGAGGACCGCGGCAATGCGCTTCGCATCGAGACTGACCTGGAAGCCGAACCAGAGGATCGCGAGCACCGGCAGCACGACGTAGCCGTAGCGGATCCACGCGAAATCCGGATTGAGGTCGGAGAGGAGCACGACAGCAAGGACCGCGGCCGCACCGAGGAGCACGAGTCCGAGCGGGCGCCACGGACGGGTGCCGGCGGCGGGAGGGCGGCCCACCTGGACAAGGCGCCGGCCGGTGATCAAATAGACCACCAGGCCGAGAGTCATGCCGACTCCGGCGGCCGCAAAGCCCCAGTGCCAGCTGTGGACCGGATCGAGGCCCCATCCCGCGAGCAGGCGCTTGAATTCATCGCTCTGCGCGAGCCAGCCGGTGATGAGCGGCCCGCTGAACGCGCCGAGGTTGATGCCCATGTAGAAAAGCGAGAACCCGCCGTCGCGCCGCGGATCGCCCGGCGGATATAGGCTGCCGACCATCGAGCTGATGTTTGGCTTGAGCAAGCCCGTGCCGAACGTGATGAGGACGAGCCCGCCGAAAAACGCCGCCTCCGAGGGCAGCGCCAGCGTAAAATGGCCCAGCGCAATAATGAGTCCGCCGCAGAACACCGACCGCCGCCCGCCGAGGAAGTTGTCCGCGACGAACCCGCCCGGAATGCAGAGCATGTAGACGCACATCGTGTACGTTCCGTAGATGATGCCGGCTTTGCGGTTGTCATAGGCAAGCCCGCCGGCTGCGACAGGCGCAACCATGAAATAGACCAACAGGGCGCGCATGCCGTAGTAGGAAAACCGCTCCCACATTTCGGTGAAGAAGAGGGTGGTCAGACCGCGAGGGTGGCCGCCAAGACCAGCCATATCCGGCAAATCGCCGGGGGCGACGGATAACAGAGCGGCTGCCGGGGACGAACTCATTGGCGGCGCGAGCGTGGCGGGCGCCGGGCCCAGGGCAAAGCCGAAAACCACCCGGGCCGCTTCCCGGTATGGCTGGTCGTAAGATTCTCGTTAATTCCGCCCGGGGGGGTTGCCCACCTTTGCTGCCCCGATTATGGTTCGACATTGGAAAACATTTAATGCGATAAATGGCAAATTTCTGTTCTCTGGCCGGTTTTTCCCGGCCAGTGGTTGAAGTATTGCATGAACCCTGAACCACCACTCGAAAAGATCCTCCGACAAGAGCTGGAGACCTCGGAGAAAAGATACCGGCAGCTTTTCGAGTCGGTCCGGGAAGGCATCCTGATTTTTGACGCGGCCACCGGCCGGATCATCGCCGCCAACCGGCATCTGGCGGAATTGCTGGACTATCTGCCGGGGGAATTATTGGAGAAACGGCCGTGGGAATTCGGTCTCTTCAGTGATGGCACGCCAG
>Ga0182017_10003605_pt1 | contig 11526 bp, 11 predicted proteins | sample 712E3DmetaG_FD_120492 | JGI IMG/M metagenome (GOLD analysis project Ga0182017, IMG submission 120492) | Permafrost microbial communities from Stordalen Mire, Sweden - 712E3D metaG | ecosystem: Environmental > Terrestrial > Soil > Wetlands > Permafrost | place: Sweden: Stordalen | collected... | reverse complement strand
CGCTTCATCTCCAGCACGCCCACTTCTTCCGCCTCAAAGACATTCCCGGTGTTCAAGAACATCACCTTTTCCCCTTCGCGGAGGGTGCCATCCACCACACGGATATACACCACCGATCCGCGGTAGACATCGAACACCGAATCGAAAATCAATGCTCTCAGCGGGGATGAGGCGTCGCCCAGCGGCGGGGAGACGCGGTGGACGACAGCGTCGAGAATAGCATCGATGCCGATGTTTGCCTTTGCGCTCGCGAGGATAATTTCATCATCCCTGCACCCGATCAGATCCCTGATCTGAAGCCTGACCGTGTCGATCATCGCACTCGGAAGGTCGATCTTGTTGATCACCGGGATGATCTCCAGGCCCGCGTCGATGGCGAGGTACAGGTTGCTGATGGTCTGCGCTTCGACCCCCTGTGAGGCGTCCACAACAAGGATGGCCCCCTCGCAGGCGGCAAGTGAGCGCGAGACTTCATAAGAGAAGTCGACGTGGCCGGGGGTATCGATCAGATTGAGGATGTAGGCAGCGCCGTCCGTGTGCTGGTAGTGCATCTGAATGGCGTGGAGCTTGATGGTGATGCCACGCTCCTGCTCCAGGTCCATGTCGTCAAGGACCTGGTTGAATTTCATTTCCCGCGGCGTGATGGTACCCGTCCGTTCGAGCAGCCGGTCGGCGATGGTCGACTTCCCATGATCGATGTGAGCGATGATGCAGAAATTGCGGATGTTATCCATGCGGCTTCGTTAAGAACACAAAATCCGTCCCAAGGAGTGCGGGACGGACTTGCCGGGTGCGGTATCGATCATGATGCAATATACCTTTTTTACGGCTGAGTTGCAACGCTTGCTCTTCCGCGCCATCCTTCGTATCTTCTTGAAAACAAAGAGCATATCACGGGGCACATGTCGATCCTTACCCACCCGGGCATCACCGCTTTTCTTCAGACCCAGGCAACACCACCCCTTCCCGACGCGCCCCTTGCCGTCTTCGACTGCGACGGGACGATCATACGGGGAGACATCGGGGAGGCGATGTTCTACCACCAGATCGAACATTTCCTCTTCAAGCGGTCTCCCGCCGCGGTGTGGCCCGACCATCCGCGACGGGACGACCTCGACAGCATGTACCATCGGCTGCACCTGCTCACGCCGGCTGCACGTCGTTCCTCGGCCGACGCGGTTGCATTTGCCGACATTCTTCTTTCCTGGTACGCCGATCAGATCGCGGCGGGGGCGGTAGCCAAAGCATGCGCCGACATCGTCCGCCTTCTTGCGGGGTACTCCCTCGCCGAAGTGCGCGCGATAGCGGAGGAGACATTCCTTGCGGAGGCGTCCTCGCCGCTCGGGGAAAGGACGCTTGGCACCACCATTCTTCCCAAAGGAATCCGCTACCTCCGTGAGTCCGTCGATCTCCTCCTCGAATTGCAGCGGAGAGGATTCGATATTTGGGCTCTCTCCGGGAGCAATAAGTGGAGCGTGGAACCCGTCTTCCGCCGCCTCGGGGTCCCGGATGATCATGTCGTCGGGCTCGAGTTGAAGGCCCACGACAATATTCTGAGCACTGATGCCATCGAGCCGATCCCTGTCCGCGACGGAAAGATCCCCGCACTCCGCAGGTTCACGGCAAAGGTGCCGGTCCTTGTCGCAAGCGATTCCAGGAACGACATCCCCCTCTTTCTTTCCTCCGCCAATGTGAAAGTGCGGATCAACTCGCGGCACCGGGATACGGACGATTTCTTCCGGGCGGCAGGCACCGGTCCGGACAGCTCCTGGGTGCTTCTTGAGGACCCGCATATTATCGAGACAGGCGAATGGCCGACGTTCCTGTCACAGTGATTGGCGGAGGGGTCGTAGGGCTTGCGATTGCAGGCGTCTGGCGCGGCCCCGTGAAGGATTTCATTGTCCATGAGGAGGGCGATCGGGGACTCCCGGGTCTGATCAACCTGATCGGCACCGACTCAACAGGACTCACCGCCTCACTCGCCCTTGCGCGGATGGTTGGACTCATGGTCTCCTGAATCCCTCCCGCAACATCGAGAGCTCAGCCCTTCTGTTCAAAATACCCCGTCATGCTTGCTTCAGCGATCACTTTCCCCTCGATCGCGCGAAGGAATTGCGACAGCGTGCACTCTTTCGCAAGTGCGATGGCCGCGGTGTTGAGTGCATAGATCGTCGCCACGTACGGATGGACTCCTGAACCCTTTGGAGGATACGGACCGCTGTACCCGATCTGATTGGAGGAGTTAAGAAGCTCTCGCGTACCCGGAGGAAGAGAGTGCTCGCGCGAGACCCCCTCGACAAGGGCACGTTCGCGGAAGGGGATATTGATGATAAGCCAATGGATCCAATTCCGCGCTACCGGATGAGGGTCGACGATGGAAAATGCAAAGGATTGCGTCGTGATCGGGGGATCGTTCCAGGTGAACCCCGGGGAGACATTCTTCCCTCCCTTCACCCCCTTCTCAGCATACGCCGCCGGGATCTCCCCTTTCTCCCGGTACGAGGTACATTGCAGAGTGAACATAGGTTCTCCCTTTTCGTTTTGCCCCGTGCCTTCGCCCTGCACGGATGGCGGGACGAAAGAGGGGACGTGTCATGAGAACGCTTTGCGGAGCGCTTCGCGACTTGCACCAACGGTCCGGTCGATGTCCTCATCGCTATGCGCGTCAGACATGAACGTCGCCTCAAACTGCGACGGGGCAAGGTAGATTCCCCGGTCCAACATCTCTCTGAAGTAGACGGCGAATCGCCGCGCATCCGCCGTCAGGGCAGTGGTATAATCAATCACGCGCGTCGGCGTGAAGAAGAGGGTGGCCATCGACCCCACCCTGTTGTAGCTCAGGGGAAGTCCGAGGGAATGGACTACCTCTTGTATCCCCGCCGCAAGCCGTTCCGATTTCTTTTCAAGACGCTGGTAGAAGGTTGCGTCGTCCGCGAGGAGAGAGAGCGTTTCCAAGCCGGCGGTCATGGCAAGCGGATTGCCGGAGAGCGTCCCGGCCTGGTACACCGGTCCGCTCGGCGCAACCATTTCCATGATCTCTTTTCTTCCGCCGTATGCGCCGACCGGCAGCCCACCGCCGATAATCTTTCCCAGTGTGGTCAGATCGGAAGTGACGCCGTAGAGCTCTTGTGCTCCTCCGGGAGCGAGCCGGAACCCCGTCATCACCTCATCAAAGATGAGGAGGATTTTTTCCTGCGTACACAGCCGGCGCAGATCCTCCAGAAATCCTCTCTCGGGAGGGACGCATCCCATGTTCCCGGCGACCGGTTCCACGATAACGGCGGCAATCGTGTTCCCCTTCTTGGCCACGATCTCCTGGACCGAGGAGATGTCGTTAAATCTCGCAATGAGCGTCTCTGCCGCCAATGCAGGAGGAACGCCGGGGCTGTCCGGAACGCCGAATGTCATCGCTCCGGATCCCGCCCGGATCAAAAAAGAGTCGCCGTGGCCGTGGTAGCATCCTTCAAACTTGATGATGGCGGATCGTCCGGTGTAAGCCCGCGCCAGCCGAACGGCGCTCATAGTGGCCTCCGTCCCGGAATTCACCATACGGACCATAGCGATCGATGGAACGAGGCGGCAGATCATTTCCGCCATGCGCACTTCGAGCCCGGTGGGTGCGCCGAAGCTGGTCCCCGCACCGGCAGCGCGCACGAGAGCTTCCCGGACGCGGGGATGGGCGTGACCGACGATCATCGGTCCCCATGAACCGACGTAGTCGATGAAAACATTCCCATCGACGTCCCACAGAGACGATCCCTGCGCGCGCGCGATAAACAGGGGGGCACGGCCCGCGGCGCGGAAGGCCCGGACGGGTGAATTCACGCCGCCGGGCATGAGCATACGCGCCTTTGCAAACAGAGCATCAGAGGTGGAAGTCTTCACCGCTATCGCCTCACCTGTGTTTTTCAAGGTATCGCGCCGCGTCCTTTGCGAAATACGTCAGAATGATGTCGGCTCCCGCGCGTTTGATGCCCGTAAGCATCTCCATCATCACGCGTTCCCCATCCACCCATCCCATCGACGCGGCGGCTTTGACCATCGAGTATTCACCGCTCACGTTATAGGCGGCGGTGGGCATGCCGAAAGTCTCCTTGACGCGAGAGAGAACATCCAGGTACGGCAACGCCGGCTTCACCATGACGATGTCGGCTCCTTCGGCGATATCCTGCGCAACTTCACGCAGGGCTTCATCAGTGTTGGCGGGATCCATCTGGTGGGATCGGCGATCCCCGAACTTCGGCGTGCTCTCCGCCGCCTCGCGGAAGGGCCCGTAGAATCCTGACGCATACTTGGCGGCATACGACATGATCGGCAGGTTGGGGAATCCCCCCGCGTCCAGCGCGCGCCTGATCGCCCCAACGCGGCCGTCGAACATATCCGAAGGAGCAACCATGTCCGCCCCCGCTTCCGCGTGCGATGTCGCCTCCCGCACGAGCAGTTCCACCGATTCGTCGTTCACGATCTCGTTTCCCCGGACGATGCCGCAGTGACCGTTTGAGGTGTATTCGCACAAGCACACGTCGGTGACAAGCGCCAGGTCCGGCACCTCTTTCTTGACTGCACGGAGAGCGGACTGCACGATACCGTGCTTGTCGTACGCACCCGATCCCACCTCATCTTTTGCCGGCGGGATTCCGAACAAGAGGACGGCGGGAATGCCAAGGGATCGCACCTCGGCACACTCCCGGACGATCATGTCAACAGACATCTGATACACCCCCGGCATCGAGGAGATCTCTTTCTTCACCTTCGTTCCTGGAACGACGAACAGGGGAGAGATGAAATCGTCGGGCCCAAGACGCGTTTCACGCACCATACTGCGGAACGTCTCCGTCATGCGCAGCCGCCGCAGACGTGAAACGGGAAAGGGAGGAACAACCGGCACAGTGCTTTTCATGGAAATGCTTTCAGACGTGAGACATGTGCACCACGTTCACCGGAGAGTCTCCAGGATCCGGCGGGCGGTCTTCTCTCCGTTCATCACGCAATCGCCTACCGCAATACCCCCGCGAAAATTGTTGCAGAAGAATAGACCGGGCATGTCCGTTTCCAGACCATCCACCGTGGTCATCAGTTCCTGGTGGCCGAGATTGTACTGCGGGATCGCTCGCTCCCACCTGCTCACCCTGGCATACACCGGATCGCCTCTGACGTTCATCAACGCTCGGAGTTCGGACGTCACGAGGCGGATGAGATCCTCCTCGTTCTTCCGCGCAATCTGCGGCTGTCGCGAACCGCCCACGAAGGTCGTCAACGCAACGTGGCCTTCCGGCGCCCGTCCGGGAAAAAGGGACGACGACCAGATGGTCCCAAGAATCGATCTCCCTTCCTTTGCCGGGACGAGATAGCCGAATCCGTCGAGAGCACGTCCCATATCTTCAGCCCGATAGCCAAGGAACACTTCTGCCACGGGGGGATACGAGATCCTACGGAGCGCATCGCTCGCCGCAGGAGAGAAGTGCCGGATCAGCAGTTCGGCGGCATACGCTGGAACCGCAAGAACAACAACATCCGCTTCGGCGGGGATTCCCCCTCCACCCCGTCCGAGCAGGATGCGGAACCTTCCGTCCGTTCCCCGCTCCACAGCGACAACATCGCAGCCATACCGTATCTTTGCGCCGAGCCGCCGGGCAATCGCCCGGGGAAATGTCTGCATCCCTTCGCGGAAAGAGAACATCCTGGCTTTGTCCTTCGCTTTCTCCGCCCTTTGCCTCCGCTCTCCCGCTCCGAGGATCATTCCCTTCATCAAACCGCCGTATTTCTCTTCGAGAGCATAAAGTTTCGGGAAGGCGGCGCGAACGCTCAGCCGCTTCGGATCCCCCGCGTAGACGCCGGACACGAAGGGGTCAATCGCATAGTCGAGGAATTCCTTCCCCAGCCGTCTTGTCACAAACTGCGCCACCGATTCCTCGGCAGGCGCACGGCCGACAATGGGTTCTCCCAGGAGGCGGAGTTTTCCCCGCCCGCCCCACAAGCTCGACACGAGGAACGCCAGCGGGGTCATCGGAAGCGGATGAAGCTTCCCATCACGAAGGATATACCGCTTGTCGGCGGAAGCATCCGCATAAACCCATTCATCCCCGATACCGAGCTCCTTCACCATCTCCCCCAGAAGAGGAGTGGTTTCGAGGCTGCTCGTGGGACCGGTTTCCACGAGCCAGCCATCCTCTCGTACCGTCTGCATCGTCCCGCCGGGAATCGGTTCCAGTTCCAGGAGGGTGACATCACTCCCCGCGCGGTCGAGGAAGTACGCCGTGCTCAATCCTGAAATTCCAGCGCCGACCACAATCACCGACTTCCCTGCCATCACACGTTCACCTTCCGCAGGACAAGATCCGCCAGGGCCTCGATGAACAACGGTTCCGTATGGAGGGCCGGAGACATGTCGAAGTAGGAGATGCCCCGTTGTTTCGCGTGCTGTTTCATTTCCAGATTAATCTCCCAAAGGGTCTCGCTGTGGTCCGAAACAAAGGCAATCGGAACGACGACAACGTGCGATACCTTCTTCTCCGCGAGGCCGTCGATCGTCTGCTCCAGCGTGGGCTCAAGCCACTTCTGCGGCCCCACTTTGCTCTGGAAGCAGAGATGATGGTGAAGTCCGAACTGCCCCGCCCTCACGACGGCTGCGTAGGTGCGGGTGATCTGGGCTTGATACGGGTCGCCGCTTCGGACGAGGGAGACGGGTGTGCCGTGCGCACTGAAGACAAGGTGCGTCCCCCGTCGGTCCGCCTCCGGGATACGCCGGAGGGCAATAGCGATGCGCCGGACGAGCGCAGCGATGTACAAAGGATGCTCGCAATACTGATCAACGACATCGGGATGCAACCGTTGCAGGTCCTGTTCCCGGAGGATCCTGTTCCATTCGTTGACGCTGGACCCGGTGGTGGTCTTCGAATATTGCGGGTAGAGGGGAAGGAGCAGCACGCGCTCAATCCCTGCATCCACCAGCTCCGCGATGGCATCTTCGGTGAAGGGTCGCCAATACCGCATGGCAACGACCACTCGTGCGTTGATGCGCGGCCGGAGGGCAGCCTCCAGAGCGGCAGCCTGGCGTTGTGTGTGCTTCAGAATCGGGGACCGTCCGCCGATCCTGCGGTACACTTCTCTCACTTTTCTTCCCCGCGTCCGCGAGATCAGTCGCGCGAGCGGCTTCCTGAGGAGGAACGCGAGCGGAAGGTCGATGATGTCCGGATCACAGAAGAGGTTCTCCAGGAAGGGTTCCACGCTGTCGAGCGAATCCGGGCCGCCGAGTTGCAGGAGGACGACTCCCACAGGACCTGATGCTGCCGATGACGCCGTGTCAGACATGATAGGGAGCGCTTTCTTCGTGTACCGCACGCACAAGGGCCCGGGCGTGATCGACGGGGGTGTCGGGAAGTATGCCGTGACCCAGGTTGAACACATGTCCGGAACCCTGGCCGAATTTCTTCAGGATCGAACGGACCGATGCGCGGATGCTCTCAGGGGAACCATAGAGGAACGACGGATCCAGGTTTCCCTGCAGCGCCACCTTGTCGCCGATCAGATCCCTCACCTCCCCTATATCGACCATCCAGTCGAGCCCCACCACATCTGCGCCGATGCTCGCCAGGTCCTTGAGCGCGTGGTGTGCCCCCTTGGAGAAAACGATAACAGGGGTATTCCCCCGTTGCATCTTCGAGATGACGGAAAACAGGGGGTCGAGGGAGAACTGCCTGTAATGATCGGGGTCGAGTATCCCGCCCCACGTGTCAAAGATCTGGACCGCATCTGCCCCCGCCCCGATCTGCGCTTCGAGGGAAAGCCGCACGGCAGTCGTAAGCTTCTCCAGGAGCAGCGTCAAGGTTGACGGTTCATCGATCATCATCTCTTTGATCGTCGCAAAGTCGCGGGTTCCCCTCCCCTCCACCATATAGGAGGCGAGTGTCCACGGAGAACCCGTAAAGCCAATCAGAGGAACCTTGCCGTTGAGCCCACGTTTCGTCCCTTCGATGGCATCGAGAAGAAACCGGAGGTCCTTTTCCGGATCGACGGAATGCAAAGAGTGGATATCGTCGGGTTTCCTGATCGGAGGCGACAGGAGGGGTCCTTGCCCTTCCACCATCTCCAACCCCATTCCCATGGCCTCGGGGATGACGAGGATATCCGAAAAGATAATCGCGGCATCCACGCCCAGGATGCCAACCGGTTGGAGGCTCACTTCCGCAGCAAGAGACGGGGTCTTGCACATCGTCAGGAAATCCGAGGCAGCACGGACCTTCCGGTACTCTGGGAGGTAGCGCCCCGCCTGGCGCATGATCCAGACCGGAGTACAATCGACGGGCTGGCGCCTGCAGGCGCGAAGGAATCTCTCGTTCATCGCTCTCCGTTATCCATAATACTCATCGATGCACTGCACCAGGTTCGCGGCCGTCGCCTCACGCGCGACCACATCGGGCGAGAGCCCCAGGGCGCGCACAGCATCGGCTGTCGACGGGCCGATGGCTGCAATTTTTGCGCATTCGGGCAGCTCGTGGAGTTCCGCTGGAGAGAACAGGTTGGCAAAGTGCACCGCGGCAGACGGGCTCGCAAATGTCACGATATCGAATTCGCCTGCCAATACTCTCCGCGCGATGCTTGCTGCGGACAGACCCTGGGGGGTCTCGGTCGCATACACGGTGACGGCATCGACGTGCGCCCCCGTCTCGCGCAGACCCGACACGAGATCTTCCCCCGCCAGACTACCGCGCGGCACCAACACCCGCTTGCCCGCACACGAAAGCCCCATGGCGGCGGCCAACGACGCACCTGAGGATGTTTCAGGGACCAGCGAGACGGTCAGGCCGATATTCCTGATCGCTTCCGCGGTCTTCTCGCCGACAGCCATTGTCGCAATGCCTGCAAACGAACCGGGGTCCACCCCGAGGATCCGGGCACGCCCGGCAAAGCTTTCCACGGCGTTCACGCTCGCAAAGACGATCGCATCGTACTGCCTGATCCCTGCAATCGCATCATCACAGTCCTTCCATGAAGCGGGCGGGATGATCGTGATCATCGGGATGACGACTGCCACCCCTCCCCGACGTTCGATCTCGCGCACCATCTCTGCCGCCGCATCCTTCGGGCGGGTTACGAGAATGGCCCGGTCAGACAGGCTCATGGGGAACCATCCCCTTCCTGATCGATTCCAGAAGACGTGCAGCTCCTCCGGCAAGGAGCGTGTCAGCCAGATGGCGGCCGAGTTTGTCGGCGTCCACGGGATCTCCATGAATCTTCCCCCGAACGACAGTCTTCCCGTCAAGAGACCCGACCATGGCATCAAGTTGGAGGGAGGGAACCTGTTCGCCGGACATGTCCATTCTTCCGTACGCACCCAAAGGAACCTGGCAGCCCCCTTCCATGCGGCGCAGGAGTGCCCGTTCAGCCATTGTCGCCTGCTCCGTCGGAACGTGTGTCAGCCCGGCCACCAAACCCGTAACCCTCCGATCGCGTGCACGGATTTCGATCCCCAGCGCCCCCTGTCCCACGGCGGGAAGAATGGTCTCCGCAGGTATCGTTTCCCCGACAGCCCGTTCCCACCCAAGGCGCACGACGCCTGCCCGCGCGAGGATCATCCCCGCCCACGTGGATTCCTCCAGTTTCCGAAGGCGGGTATTCAGGTTACCCCGCACATCGACGATCTCAAAATCGGGCCGAAGGTGGAGAAGCTGGCATCGTCGCCGGAGGCTTCCCGTGGCAATGGAAGAACCTTCCGGTTGGCCGAGCAACGTGCGGCACATATTGGAAGGATGCGGGATGAAGACGTCCCGGACGTCTTCCCTCCGCGTGACGGCACCAAGAATCAGACCGTCGGGAAGCTCCATCGGCAGGTCCTTCAGACTGTGTACCGCCAGGTCGATCCGCTCTTCCAGCAGCGCCTGTTCAATCTCTTTTGTGAACAGCCCCTTGTCCCCGATCGCCGACAGGGGCGAATCCAGAACATTGTCCCCCATCGTCCTGATGATCTCGACCGAGATCTCCAACGTCGGCAGTTTTTCCCGCAATGCCGATGCCACCCAGCGGGCCTGCCACAGGGCAAGGTCGCTCCCCCGGCTGCCGATGCGCACATGGCGGGTGTCAGTCTTCATGGCGATCCCGTCCATTGCCTGAAAAGCCGAACAACTCCCGGAGCGTCTTCACACGAAGGATACTTTCGTTGCTGTGGTCATTCCCTTCGCCCCCTTGTTTCAAAACCGTCGTGGGATGGTGAAGGATCTTGTTGACGATCCGTTTGGTCACCAGATCCAGCAGTTCCCGGTCCTCGGGACGGAAGCGATTGACGTGCTTCCCGACTTCTTGGGAGCGGATTGTCTCGAGCGTCTCCCGGAACTCCTGGATCGTCGGCCCAACCTCGAGGGCGTTATGCCACCGAAGAAGGCCGGCCAATTCCTCCCTGATGATCCGCGTGACCTTCGGGATCTCCGTCTTCCGGCGTTCCAGGTTCATGTCGACAATCGCGCTCAACGCATCCATGTCGTAGAGGAAGACATTGTCGATTTTTCGCGCCGCCGGATTGACATTGCGCGGAACCCCGATATCGATGATGAACAGGGGATTGTTCCATCGCTGTTTCATCACCTGATGGACCTCTTCGGGTTGCACCACGTACGAAGGACTGTTGACGGAGCTGATGATAATGTCCACGCTGCGCAGAGCATCGACGATAGCGTCGTAGTCAACGACTGTCCCTCCCATTGCCCCCGCCAGAGCTTCCGCTTTCGCGCGAGTCCGATTCGCAATCTTCACATGGCCGATACCCTTGCCAAGAAGATGCTTCAGCGTCAGCTCGCCCGTCTCCCCCGCCCCGATGAGAAGGGCCGACTTCTTTCCCAGGTCCGCGAAGATCTTATTGGCAAGCTCGACTGCCGCATAGCTCACCGAGACCGCGCCTTCGCAGATCGACGTTTCGGTCCGGACGCGTTTCCCCACGTGGAGCGTCGCCTGCATGAGCCGGTTCAGGACAGGCCCCATCGTGTCCGCTTCCTTCGCGAGGGCGAACGCTTCCTTTAATTGATTCAGGATCTGGATGTCGCCGATCACCATCGAGTCGATGCCCGCGGCGACTTTAAAGAGATGGTTGATGGCTCCCCCCGACTCCACGGAATGAAAGTGTTCGGCCCGCACAGTGTCACCAGCCCCCTTGACGTCGATGAGGAGTTTTGTCAGGGAGGTTCTGTCGATTCCCTGTGCCGGCCCGATTCCATAGAGTTCGGTTCGATTGCAGGTCGACACCAGGACACACTCCCTGAAGAGGCCGTCTTTGAGCCGTGTCAGGGCGCCCGCGATCTCCTCGTGGGAGAACCACATGCGTTCACGGACCTCCAGGGGGGCCGTGTGGTGGCTGATGCCGATGGAGAGAAGGTCCATTCTCAGTGGAACCTATGGAAGCTGCTCAGGTACAAATTAATGACAGTCATCGAGAGGAAGACGAATCCGAAAGCAACGAGGGCGATGATCATTGTCTTTCTCCCCTGCCACCCGAGGATCTTCTTGGCAGCGAGTCCTGCCGCATACAGCAGCCAGATG
>Ga0182017_10003603_pt1 | contig 11528 bp, 10 predicted proteins | sample 712E3DmetaG_FD_120492 | JGI IMG/M metagenome (GOLD analysis project Ga0182017, IMG submission 120492) | Permafrost microbial communities from Stordalen Mire, Sweden - 712E3D metaG | ecosystem: Environmental > Terrestrial > Soil > Wetlands > Permafrost | place: Sweden: Stordalen | collected... | reverse complement strand
CAATTATTACGGGAAAAAATTCTACATTTACGACCCCTTCGTTGTCAAAAGTATATCTGCCTAAGACACCCTCCCGTGTTTGTTGAGACCACATTTGGTCAAACACATAATTTCCATGAGCGTATGTTATAAACTTCCCTTTATATTTTTCTATGCCTTGTACCCAGTGGGGGTGATTACCGATTATTAAATCTGCGCCCGCATCGATAGCGGTACGTGCTAATCGTATCTGGTCTGCGCTAGGCGTACTGGTGTATTCAATTCCCCAATGAAATTCCGCAATTACAAAATCTACCCGTTTTTTAAGACTTTTTATTTCCTGTTGAATTAGCGAAGTATCGGCCCAGGCAATCCCGGGCTCTTTACTACCGATATCGTTATATCCCAGAAATCCAAATTTCTTATCCCTGATAGTTATAATTGCCGACTGATTATCTCCTCCGATTACGTCAATGTGATTTTCTTTTAGAAGATCCGTTGTGCTTCTTATGCCGTCTATCCCGTAATTCCCCGCATGATTATTGGCAATGTCGGCGACAGTCACTCCGGCATACGTTAGCCCCCGGACACTTCTTTGATCTCCGCAAAATATCATCCCTTCGAACGTCGGCTTGCAATTGGGGATAAGCGGTGATTCTAAATTGATAAGCACAGCGTCCGCACTTTTCAGAAAACCGACGGTTTTTTCAAACGGATAATTGAAGTCGTTTAATTGTAATAATTTTGAATTTACACTTCTTGCGGGAATAATGTCACCCGTTGCAATAATTGTATATTTCCCGCTATTGTCATTCTCCTTACTTACTTGAACCGGGTTAATATAATTGAATATTGCATCAATAGACAAGTCCTTGTCCTGTTGACTTAAAACCAACTTAGGTTTTTTTGCCATATCGGTACGTTGAGTCGTGGATAAAGAACTTGTCGTTACAACACATTTATATCCAAAATAAAATCCGCCTATCGAAAGAATAACAGACAATAAAATTACCGGAAGTTTTGAAAAAATAGATGCCGAGGATAAAAATTTATGAAGAACTGGACAAGACCACTTCGTTTGTTTTTTCACAAATAAATCATCTCATAATTCATAAGTAAGTCAATGAATTACGGTTATACTGGTGATTTGCTTTGCCTAGTGGGCGCTTGCCCGTCCGTAGCCTTTGACGAAGGAGCGATGTTAGAAACTATTATGTTAATATTGAAGCATGAACCTTAAGAACGGTAGTTATACAATACTGATTGGAACAAAAAAATTTACCGAGAAATATTATAAAGATAATGATGGATGGGTCAAAATTTCAGCTAAGGGAAATAAATTTCGGATGACACCTGAGCAAGTATTAAATCATTTGTTGCCTGCGTTGTCAGGGATTAAGCAAAATCTTATTCTAAAAGTAGAACATAACGATAAATAATTGCTCCCCGTCACGGTCTAAGACCATTCAACATCACACTTATACTATCCAAGTGTTAGCTCCCTCTAATGAATGACGCTCGAACCTGGTTTGTTTGCATTTAAGATAGTTGAAGCTTTTTTAGATTGCTTTATAAGCCTTATTGAGCAAGCTTTACGTTTTTTGCTCTTGGTCCTTTTTCGCTTTCTTCAATATCAAATGTGACTGCTGCTCCTTCTTTAAGCTCGTCAAAAGTAACGCCACTCAAATCTGTGGAGTGAAAGAAAAGATCCTTTACTTCTCCTTCACGAGAAATAAATCCAAACCCTTTATCTGTTTTTGTCTTAATTGTTCCGTTCATAGTGTTTTATAGATTTATTAGTTAAATCTACTTATACCTCCTTCCATTATTAATATCATACTACTTCTAAAGATAGTTATCGAGCATGACAGCTTTTTAGGTCGGTCTAGGCCCGTTTAGGATTATAGTCCTATTTTGCTCCCTCTGGCTGAATATGTGGGGAAATTTTATGGCTTACTGCGATTTCAATAATTACCGTCTTTATTCGTTGGGATGTCTGCCATTGATAAATTTAGAAGCTGAAGTTGCAGTTGATGCCGTGAAGCAATTCGCCTGCCAATCTTTAAGATCACTCAGAATAGATTGTATAGATTCACACATAGGTGATTCCTGCAATCCAAAAAACATAACTTTCCAGTTGCCGTTAATTTTATTCATTGTCCATTCTGCCCCTCCTCCTCCGCCTCCTGGTTCCGCAGCAAAGCCAATTCCTCCTTCAGCGACATCTCCGTAGTATTTATCCAGCCGGAAATTATAGCGAGCTACCGGCTCTTTTCCTGACTTGATTTCGCTTTGATTATAGACATTAAACAGCTCATCTTCTAGACCAAAAGGGATAGGTTGCGGATTAGGCATTGGGTACTTAATCGCTGGATCAGGAGTTGGACTAGGAAGAGGTTTAAGTTCAAAAGTAGAAAGTATTTGATTTATAACAGGATCTTCAGTGGGGTCCGCTGTGGGAATATTAATTATTATTATCTGTAGCCCATTTGATATGACAATATTAAATCTCGTAGGACCATCAATTGATCCTTGATATATCTCCGCCGATAAGTTGTGAAATGAAATTGTTTTGCTTTTATCTTGTAGGCTTTCCAATGTAATGTATAGTTTTGGCGACGAGACATTAAAGTCATGTACTATAATTTTAATAAACCTCGCTTCAGAGGAGGCAGTTTTATTTCCGTCTTTTATTATTTCAAAGCCTGAAAGGTTGTGATTACCATCATGAATTGTTTCTGTTTGACTCAGCCATGTATTGGGATATTTAATTGAGTAATAAATATTTGGATTATAGGTTTTTAATTTAACTGTTGAAGTAGGGATAGCTTCTGAAGGAGTCGGGAAAATTGTCTTTTGAGTGTTAAAAATAAATAAATTATTTTTACTAAATCCTAAATAATATATTCCTCCACTTAAAAGAATTAAAAGTATAGACATTAATAAGATCCATTTGAATTTATTTTTAGATTTAGGAATTCCGTTAATTGATTGTTGAGGGATCTGATTGTTTTGAATAATTGGTTGAGTTATTGGAATTTCATTTTGAATTGGTTGATTTGGAATATTCGGATCCATAAAACCAGTCTTTCAAATTACTAGGTGTAAGTCAAATAACCAAGGATGTTCCCTATATCGTACGCTACGCATGTTTTAATGATACTGATATTGCTTGGTTGAATATGTGAGGAACTGGTATTTAACAAAAGATTCCAGGCCTAGAACCTATTTTATAAATTATTTTTAAAGTGGTGCAACTGTTGTGCTGGGCTCAGCGGATGGAGTAGCCGCAATGCTTTCGGTTAATGGGCAATTGTTTGTAATAAAATCATAGTCCTTAACGCATTCAGAAGTTCCTTTGCATTCTGCCGAAATTACTTTATTGTTATCATATATTGCCTGGGTCGGACAACGCAAATCTTCGATAATTGTTTTTTTCCCTGAAAATATATATTCTGCGGATTTGGTTCCATCGGTTGGGTTTTGTTCATAAACAACAATCTGATATCCTTCTCCTTTTGACACAGGAGAAATTATTTGTTCAGTTCGTTTTCCATTGCCATAAGACGTAGTTTTGAATTGAGGGTTGATCCAGGAGTAAAAATTAGTGTAAGATGGTTTATCTGTTACGTAGATTACTGAATCTGAAAACTCATATAAACCGAGAATTTTAGATTTAGGTACTTCGATTGGTTTGGCCGATGGTGTAAGATTTCCCTTTTGCATTATTTGGTCAGTAAACTGGGATTTATTTAATTGTCCTGAGCCTTTTCCGGCTATATAGCCAATTGTGCCAAAAATAGCTCCTGATAATAATGCAACAAACAAAACAAGAAATATTCTTGACCAATTTATCTTTTTAGGAGAGGTAGGTAATTGTTGAGCAGATTGGATTAAGTTTGGTTCCATAAAGTTAGTTTCTCAAATTACTTTTTAGAAGTCAAATGATCAAATGGATGGTTATAATAACAAGTGTTCCGCGGGGCGGATAAGGTTAGAATCTATTTTATTGAAAATTACTGTTTCGTCTGATGATGTCTCATAAGTGAGGGTCTATTGAAGTTTTAGTGAAAAACAGAAGAAGAAGACAGAAATTTTATTATATTTTACCGACTTTGTCCGAAATCCATAACAGTTCATTGCCTGATTTTACACCGTATTCCCAGCTATTATCATTTAAATTATATTTTGGCACGGTATAAATTTGATCATAAATTTTACTTTCCTTACCGTTTATTATTAACCTATATTTAAGGACCATATTTTCATCAAGTCCAAGAGCGTTTGTATACGCAAGACCCTGATTGTCACCACTAAATAACGGGGCTCCTATTTCCTTGTCCTTATACGCTTTACCTTCTTTGCCATCCAAAACGATTGTCCATCCATTTTTCCCGACTATTCTATAGGCAAAATGCTGACTGTCGGGACTAAAGACGGGGGCACGTGCATACCCGTAATCAACGCTTTTTTTGCCGTCATAAACAATAAACCATTTTTTATATAACAGCTCCTCAGACGGCATAACTCCGCCTCCCGAGCTGACTTTCTCTTCCGCTGCGACATAGGTATAGTGTTTATCATCAGGGCTAAAGCTGAATCCTTCGACTAAGTCATGTGATTCTTCTTTTTTACCGTTTATTACTATTGCGAAACGCTCGCCATCTTCGGCCATGTAGGCAACAGAACCCCCATTATGGCTAAAAACCATACCGGAAAGAATATATGGGGGGAAATTACTTTCTATTTTTCCGTCGACAATCACAAATCTGCTTTTCCCGTCTGATCCGAAATCTGCTACATGTTGGCTGTCCGGGCTAAAATTTATAATTCCGATATATTCGTAATTTCTGAATTCATTATTATCCAAAACTAGAAATAACTTTTCCTTCTGGCCACCGGTATCGTCTGCGAGATAAGCAAAATGCTGACTGTCGGGACTAAATGTTGGGTAATAAAGGGCAAAATATTCTTTCTGTTTTTTTCCGTCATAGACATTGAAAAATTTTCCGTCCTTTTTTGCAACATAATCATAATGCTGACTGTCGGGACTAAAAACAAAACCATAAGCTTCCTCATATGGACCTTGCTGTTTTCCGTCAAGAATAATCCAAAAGCTTTTTGCCTCATTAATTATATAACTATAATGTTGGCTGTCCGGGCTAAAAACCAGCGATTGCGGATCGGCTGTTTTATCTATATTTTGTTCCTGACCGTCAATAACAAAATATTTTTTGCTTAGGTAATTTTTTTGCGCTGCATCATAACCACCCTCCTTTTCAACCCAATACGCAAAGTGTTTACTGTCCGGGCTGAATTGAAGATTACTGGCATTTCCATACATGCCGTCTGAAATAAGCTTACTCTTATTTCCATCGACTACGACATAATTTGAAGAATCTATTCCTTCTCCGCCGATAACATATGCAGATCTCGTCCCGTTGGGACTGAATATAACATCCCGGTAATCAGAGGATGGAACCTCTCCTAATTTTTTTGAAGTTGTGGAGATTTCTACATCAGCATTAATTGAAGCTATTGTTTTTTGCTTGTTTTGTACGGTAGGTTTATTTTTCCCTATTGCAAAATAGTATATTCCGCCTCCAACTAAAAGAGTTAAGAGAATTATTATTAATAGCATTAATTTCCATTTACTTCCCGAAGGAGTACTGTCGCTAGCCGGCTGTTGCGGTATTGGATTCTGTTGTATTGGAGGTTGATTTACAGGCTGTTGGATAATCGGTTGAGACAACGGATTAGGTTGGACTGGTGGAATTTCATTTTGAAGCGGTTGATTGGGAATATTCGGATCCATATAACTAGTCTTGCAAATTGTAAGTTTTAAGTCAAATAATTCTAAAAATTATATTAAGAGACTCTCTGGGTGCGGAAAAATGAAGATGGCTCCGCCTAGCGCGCGCTGTTAAAATCTAAGCTTGCTTTATTTAGCTTCCTTGGTTTCTATCGCTTTCAACAACATTTTTTCTACGAAAATATCTTTATTGAATATGTCTTTACCAAAAGAAAGTCTTGATAATTTATTATTTTCGTTTTTTATTTCTTCAATAAAATCTAATCTTTTTGCCGGTTCTGTAGTTAGTAATTTTTCGCTGGTTGATTGAATCATTTGATTATGAAGATCATCCCGCTGTTTTATGATAGTTTCTGCATCTTTGGATTCTCCCTTACCCACCTCTTGATATCTTCTGTAATCCATCTCTAGCTGCGTATACTTAATGCATGAATCTCTAAAGTTTTCAACGAATGTTTTTTCAGGTTTATCTGCTTCCGGAGTAGTGGTCATTTAGTCAGATTATAAGTTATCTTTATAATTTATGCAACGAATTTAAGGGCTCTCCAAGGATTTTCCTCTAATTTTGCAAAGGTAAATATGATTATCTTTCATTTAAAAATCGTTTGATCCCAAATCCAAACTGAGCAACCATCAGCCAAAAACCAATAAGGAGTGTAATGATGGATACTCCGGTAACGGTATTTTGAGAAACTTGCCAAACAGACAGTATCGTAGCGACAATAAAATTGGATAATCCCCAGCTAAGATTTACAATAGGTTTTGATTTTTGTCCGAAAGGACTTCTAGCTATTGTTTTTGAAACTCCCCAGATAAAATGAGGAAATCCATTTCCCAATAATCCACCTATGAGGAAATACCAAATTAAAGATAGATCCATATTATTTAAATTATAACATTTTTAATTTTGGGTCAAACTCCAGAGGTCTTCCCCCTCATTTTGCAAGAGTCAAGATGAAATTCTTCTGGTTGAATATGTGGGGAACTACTATTCTACGAATGAACAATTAATTTTTAATTGAAAATAGAGTAACCAAACTTTTTGCCTTTTCTATAGAAGTTGCCTCAAGGCTTTTGTCGCTTACAAGGGTTTTTCTATAACAGTTATCATCTCCTCCTGAACCATTTTTCATATAGCTTTGGAAACCGCATGAATTACGGTCTGCGGTCAAAATTGATGAATCTAGAACTTTTTCTAAATAAATAATATCATCGCCTTTTTTAGCAAGTATTATCACCCTAACTCCCCCAAAAGCCTGTTGACCTGTGTACATCATAATAGTTCTCGATTTATCTGTGTTTGGATATAAAATATTTGGAAGTTCTTTTATATAATATGCATAGTATCCGCCACAATCTTGACGAAACGGAAAAACAAATGAACCGACATCTTGATAGGACGCAAGCGTTCCTCCATTTAGAAACCCGTCAATAGTTAAAAGGTCATTTTTGCTACCAGCATTTCCCGGTAGTACTAAGCTATTAATCTTCATCCAGCTATCAGAGTCCTTATCGTAATAAGCTACTAGGCCAATTGGACTAGCGCAAATATCTTCAGATATTCTATATTTTGTAAATAGATTGGCTTGCTGAGGCACAACTGTTATCGCATCTAAAAGATTTTTACTTATCGTTGGAACTATAACTTGACCAGGAGTAAATTTAAAAGTCGAAAGCAATATGTTATATATGCTTACAGCCTCCTTATTGTATATACCGGGATCGTAGGGTTGTTTTCCTGATTTACCGTCATCATATAAAAGATATATGTTATACCTGAGGCCATATATATTTTTAAACTCTATGCCTTCCGTTGCCGCTTGCATTCCGCTTGGCGCAGAGGTTCGATAAGCTTTTACGCCCGATATTGTTGAATTTTCCGTGTATCCCGTGCTTGTTCCAAGCTTATCAACCGTAATGGAGATCTCGGGTAAACCGTCATTCTGATTTTTAGGGTTATCAATGTCAATGGCAACAAGAGTAGTATTGTCCGTTATGCCATTCACGATCTTCCAATTTAGCGGATATTTAATTTCAAACCCGCCAACAAAACTTGTATAGGTATTCCAACTTGCGGTTGGAGCTAAAGTAGGGGTCGGAATAGATTGAACAATAGTTGGAATTACTTGTTTTTGCTGGTTTTGAGAAAGAAGTTTATTTTGTCTTATTCCTAAATAATAGGTTCCACTCCCAACAATAATTAAAAGAGTAACTATTAATGAAATTAATTCCCATTTACCTCTCGGCGAAGGACTTTTATTAACTGTTTGCTGTAGGTTTGACTGAGTTACTTGAGTTTCCTTCTGAACTGGCTGGGTCGGAATATTTGGATCCATAAAACTAGTCTTTCAAATCGTAGAGGATAAGTCAAATATTTCTTAAGGTTATTATTAAGGGGTTTTCGGGGTACGGAAAAATGAAGTTGGCTCCGTCTAGTGAGCGATGTTAGAGCCTTCTATAAATTAATACTATTAATAATAGAGGCATGCCGTTTTTAAAGAGGATGATGTGGGAATTTTTTCACACAGCGATCTATTGTGACTTCTCCAAGCAATCACTTTTATACATTGATATCTATCGGAATCACCTGGAGCAAGACTTCCCGTTGAAAGCAAATCACAATATCTATCGTCTAATTTAGAAATTGCAAATTCTGCGATACAGTTTTCATAGCCGTCTGTTGACATACCAAGGGCAGGAAAATCCTGATTTTTTAATTTATCACAATAAGAAATGTCGTTATTATATATTGCAAAAGAGGTTACGCATCCTGATTCTATTTCCCCTTTTGCTATGGTGTCCTTATTGGGAGTTTCGCAATAATATCCTTCATTTTCAGGTGATATATAGTAGTTCAATTCAATTGTCTTATCAAAACAAAAGGATGAATTTTTGTTTTCAGAACCTGAAAAATAAGCCGTATTAAACTCCTTGCCGCAGCTTGGATAAACAAAACCTCCTTGAAGTGCGAACAGAATAAAATAACCGATATTAAAGAGAACAAATATTGGTATGCCTATTGCTATAAAAATCCTAAAAGTCTTTTTTAAACCACTATGCGGAATCATTTTTTCTATAAAATTAAATAATATTGTAAATATTCCTGTTATTAAAAATAAAGAAAGATAGGAAGTTAAATAAAATAATACTTTACTGTTTTGAGTGAATGAGTAAAGCAAGTTATTTGTATTCCATGCGACAGCTGCTGATGGTAATAGAAAAAGTAAAAAATATAAAATTCTTTTTTTTATGATTTCAAAAACTTCTCTTGGTATGTTTTGTGGAGTTTTTGGGACAGGGATATTAATATTTGGTTGAGCTGTAGGAATTTCGCTTTGAGTTGGAATATTCGGATCCATGGATTAATCATTCCAAAAAGAGATAGTAAAGTCAATTTTGAGGTTTTTTTGCTCCGTCTAGTGAGTGTTGTTAGAACTCATTTTATTGTGTGAATTTAAAGGTGGATAACACTGCGTTGGCTGTATTGCGACCATCAATTCCTACAAAATAGATGATTATAATGGATGATTTTCTTGAAATGTATGCAATTGGACCTAATCCTTGTCCACTGGGTCTCCCTCCTATAATTACCGCATCTAGTCCGGAGAAATTTGGTGGAGATGGAATTATATCTCCGGTTATATCGATATCCTTCTGAATATCTTTTTTCGCAAAATTATATGCTGATAAATTATCTGGGTTTGACACAACCGAAAAATATAATCCTGCTGGACCCGCTTCGGCTCTAATGGGCGATTGATTAGCATATATTGAAATACTCTTGGGAATCTTCAGGGAAAACATATTTTGAGTGTTCGTATATTGCTGCCAAGTGCTGGTGTCTATAATCGGGTTGGATTTATTAAATACCAATGTCTGTAACATTTGATGGAATGTCGGCTCAAATTGTTTAATATCCTGCACGAATCCCCCAAGCTCAAAAGAATAATAATAATTATTGTAAGATGCAAATGCGGTAATTGTAGTTTCGGCGTATTCACCGGTACCTGTTGTATTTGAAAAAAGATTTATAGTTCCTGTCGGAATATCTATTACATTGTCTGGTTTTACTTTAGCAAGGTTAAAGGGAAAAGTCGGATCATTATTTAAGAAAATGGTGTATTTATGATCATTTGAAGATAATACGCCAGCAGATGCTGCCATATTTTTGGCATCAGCCGTCCAACCATCGGGATACTTTATGCTAAATCCGGGCGTTCCAATTCCTGATTTATCACCATTAACTTCATATATTTTCCAATTTACATTTGATTCGGGGATTGGGGACGGGCTAGCTTGAGTAATGGTAGGAGTTATTTGTTTTTGAACAATAGATTTATTTTGTTTTACACCTAAATAATATGTTCCTCCACAAACAATCAACAAAAGAATAATTATTAGTAAAATCCATTTTAACTTACTTCCTGATTTAGGTATCTCATTAACCGGTTGTTGTGGCATTGGAGGCTGCTGTATCGGCGGTTGTTGATTCGGATCCATAAAACTAGTCTTTCAAATTGTTGGTTATAAGTCAAATAATCCAAGAAGTCCCGTACATCGTACGCTACGCATGTTTTAATGGTACTGATATTGCTCTCTTTGGCTGCATATGTGAGCAAATGAATTAATTACTCTTTGAAAACCATTCTTTCCTTCCTTCATTGAGAGACTTCGCTTTGTAAAAATCTAAGCAATTGCACCATAGCCAGAGTATCCAACTTACAATATTCAAGCAGGTTCTTTATTACTTCATCCTTTCTGTCTTCGTATTTATTCTCCAAGACTAATTCTTTCCAGGTCCTAGAGGCGGTCTTGCCCTCCTTAATGGCCAGATCCTGGTATGAATTCTCGGTTATGAGAGCGGGATAGACTTTCTTAAGAGAGGCGCTGCCGAAGAAATCCTTATCGACAAACCAATTCTCGGAAAACGGCACCATGAGATCCATAATCCTGACATTTACACCTTCCAGAAACTTGGCATATTCCGGAAACATCTCTCCCAGTTCTTTATTTCTCCCCTTTTCGAAGGGCTCAAACCAGACCAGAACGGTTCCCCTGTCGCCGATATCTTCTTTTAGTTTTTGAAGTAGACTTAAGCAGGGATTCGAATTTTCTGCGTGTAAGAACTCTTTGTGGATAAGCTTACTATTTGGTTTTTCGAGCATAAAAAGTGAATACTGGAAAGGGATCTGCTGGTAAGGGCAGGTGTTGTCAAAGGCAGGGATAACCGTACCGTAAGTCTCGTAATCGAAAAAATATAACGGGTACTTGATCCGGGAGAGGAATCCTCTTATCTTTTCTTTATTTATTATCCTTAAATTTTTCCTGGTGACATCGACTTGGATTTGCTGTTTGGGGTACAACTGAACCGAATCGGGGATATCGGCAATGAGTTTCACTTTCAGATCCTCAAGCTGTCCGACAAGTCCGGGATTAAGGCGGGATAGTTTATAAATGTTATATGGATGCGCTTGGGGATTCAATATTTCATAAATTGCCATCCATTCACCGAGTGCGCTTATCCTTGCATAGCGGGGAGAAAAATCCGGAGGCGTTGAAGATTCAATAACCGTAAAGGCTTTTTCAATTTCTTCTTTTGTTACATCGATGCAACCCCTCACTTTTTCCGTTACTTCGGATTTAGTTGTTATTTTTTGGATATCAATTTTGCCTTTTCTGACATAGTCTTTATTGACATAGATAACGGACATTTTTCTGACTTTAAGTCCGGCATTCT
>Ga0182017_10003602_pt1 | contig 11529 bp, 10 predicted proteins | sample 712E3DmetaG_FD_120492 | JGI IMG/M metagenome (GOLD analysis project Ga0182017, IMG submission 120492) | Permafrost microbial communities from Stordalen Mire, Sweden - 712E3D metaG | ecosystem: Environmental > Terrestrial > Soil > Wetlands > Permafrost | place: Sweden: Stordalen | collected... | reverse complement strand
TATAGGATCTTTTTCGAAATCATGAATAGTCGCTGTATTTTTTTGTGGAACCATGTCGAGGTGGGCCTGCAATACTACAGTTGGTTTGTTTTCTTTGCCTTTCGTAGCAGGCTTGCGGATTACCACGTTGCCAACCTCATCTTTCAGATATTCTAAATTGTGTTTCTTTGCAAAATCAATCACAAATTCAATGACTTTGGCTTCTTTTTTTGAAGGCCTGGGAATATTACATAAACTTTCGAAATTCTTCCACAATGTTTTTGGGGATAATTCGTTAATAGACTTTGCCATATTGTTTTCTTTTAAGGTTAATTATCGAACAAGTATTTTGTCAACACTAACTATACTTTGTTGACAATGTATTGAATAAATCCTTTTTTTCGCTTTTTCTGAGCAAACTAATACTGATAGGAGGATATTTAGCAATGCCACCAGGCATTTGCTGATAAAGTAATAAATATTGCCGAAACCCCAATAGTTTATTTTCGATTTGGAATTTATGAAATTCGTTTTTTTTGATTTCGATGGAATTAGGACGCTTAAATAAAGATGAAAGGGAATAAAAGCGGAAAACCAGTTTAGCACCCTGTTCGGAGAAATAAAAATAATGGTAATCACGAACAATACACCAGGCATGATAAATTATAATGAGTCCGCTTAGAATTATAGTGTAACCAATCCCTGTAATTCCCAAGAAAGATTCGCGGAAGAAATTGAAAGAAAAAAATATAATAACAGCGATGATCAGAACCAAAATAAGTATTCTCTTTTTAAGTTTCACGCCAATTGTTGTTTTTTTATTGTCAATAAACATAGTAAAATGAAATTTGTTTCGAAAGTTAAGAAAAAGTAATGAATTTATTAATTTAGCTGCGAAAGAGAATTAAGGATGAACTATACTGTTAATTGTTTTGATAAAAAAATAAAGGGAGATATTATTTTACCTGCTTCGAAAAGTATAAGTAATCGGTTACTGATTATTAAAGCTCTGGCCAATCAGGCTTTCCAAATATCAAATCTTTCCAATAGCGATGATACAAAAGTGATGCTCGATGCGTTCGATGGTAATAATGAGGTCATTGATATAGGCCATGCCGGAACAGCAATGAGATTTGTTACAGCATATTATGCTGCCACAGGCCAAAAGAAAATTATTACCGGTAGCGAACGGATGAAGCATCGGCCTATTAGAGAACTTGTGGATGGTCTGAACCAAATCGGGGCTGAGATAACATATTTGGAAAAAGAAGGTTTTCCGCCCCTGCAAACTTCAGGTAACCCATTGCAGGGAAACAAAATTTCTATTAACGGAAGCATAAGCAGTCAGTTTATCACGGCCCTGTTACTCATAGCGCCTATATTGCCTCAGGGATTGACCATTAATATTACCGGAAAGCTCATATCTTCATCGTATGTCAGCCTTACGCTTCAACTCATGAAATCGTTTGGTATAGAAGCCAGCTGGGAGGAGAATACCATCACAATTACCCCTCAACATTATAAAGGTTCTGACTGCACGGTAGAAGCTGATTGGAGCGGTGCTTCGTATTGGTACGAAATAGCAGCCCTGGCGCAGGAAGCTGACATCGTACTTCATGGACTCTCATCAAATAGTTTTCAGGGTGATGCAGCCCTGGTTTATTTATTTGAGAAACTTGGCATTAGAAGCACGTTTCAAAATCACTCCGTACAATTAACCAAGAGCAAATGCGATCTCCGTTTTTTTGAGTTTGATTTTATTAATAACCCAGACCTTGTGCAGACGTTTGTGGTAACTTTGTGCCTGATGAACATCCCATTCAGGATTTTTGGAGCAGAAACCCTTCGGGTTAAAGAAACCGACCGCATTGCTGCTCTTCAGAAAGAAATGTTAAAATTGGGGTTCCATATTATAGAGACTGCGCCTGGTGTTTTGGAATGGAACGATAAATGTTTGGAGCAACGTAAGCATATTGCTATCGATACTTATAAGGATCACCGTATGGCGTTGGCTTTTGCACCTGCCGGGCTAAAAATTAGTAACATCATTATTAACGACGCCATGGTGATTACCAAATCGTATCCAAATTTTTGGGATGATCTTACTAGTGTTGGATTTGAGATCAAACAAAATCTTGATTAATAATTTATAAAACCACATTATAATGTACCGGAAAATATTCAAATTTGCCGTGACCACGCTTACCATTCTTACGGTCAATCTGCTCGTTACGATAATAACAAACTACCTGATCAGTTATAAGACTCACTACAAGCCTATCACATTCACAATTATTGCTATGGGAATTATCTGCCTTATTTTCTATCCTCTTTTTACCAAGCTCGAAGATTGGATTAATGTAGTATCTGCGAAAATTGTAAAAGCCGGAAAGTCGGTCGGTGGTAAATATCTTGGTTTGTTTATCATGTATTTTGTTTGGCTGTACTATTATATTTTTTTACCAAAATGTGGTATAAAATAGACCTTATTCGTTTGCTTTTCCAAGGTCATATTGGGTCGCAGATTTAATGGTTATATTAATTTTTTTATATATCACGATATAACCAACGCATATCTTATTTATATTTGAACTTTCAAATAAATTTGGAATTTAACTGAACAGAGCTACATTAATTAATTTTTACATACAGAAATTATCATATCATAATCAACAAAATATCTTATGTTGGAGAAAAGATTTGTTAACCTATTTTTTATAATTGCGTTTGCAGGTGTTTTGTGCTCTTGTCATTCTGAAGCGACCGATAAAAAAAATGCCGCCAATAAGCAGTTTGGCAATCTAAGAGTGGAGGGAATTATTGTGAAACCTACCGTTTTAGACCAAACAATTTCGATTTCTGGCACATTGAAACCATTTGAAGAAACTGTATTGATGTCTGAGGTGGCTGGCCGTGTAGTTAAAATTAATTTGCACGAAGGTGGGTTTGTTAAACAAGGGACCCTGTTGGTAAAACTTTTTGACGACGATTTGCAAGCGCAATTGCAGAAGTCGCAGGCACAACTGCACATAGTTGAGCAAACACAAAAACGACAAAGTGAGTTAATGAAGGTGAATGGCATCAGTCAACTGGATTTTGATCAAACGATATTGCAGATAAATTCGATTAAAGCTGATATTGAGGTACTGAAAGTGCAGATTCGCAAAACAGAAGTGCATGCCCCGTTCGATGGGACAATTGGATTGCGGAGTATAAGCATCGGCGCGCAAGTTATACCGGCAACTGCACTTGCTACAATTCGTGATGTGCGACGTCTAAAATTAGATTTTAGTGTGCCGGAAAAATACAGTGGCGAAATAAAGCCTGGGGTAAAAGTGAAATTCACTGTTCAGGGCGATGATACAAAATACGATGCCACGGTAATTGCAACAGAACAAGGAATTGAATCCGACACCCGTAATTTAAATGGGAGGGCTATTGTTGAAAACAAAGGTACATCACTGATACCTGGTGCATTTGCCAATGTAGAGTTGCGGTTGAGCCAAAATACACACGCACTGATGGTTCCTACCCAAGCCGTTATCCCGCAGGAACGCTCTAAAATGCTCATTATTGCTAAACAAGGAAAGGCAACCTTTGTAACTATAAAAACGGGTGTGCGGAATGCCTCATCTATTGAGGTACTGAGTGGAATTAAACCTGGCGATACCGTGGTAACCACAGGAATTCTTTTTCTTAAACCGGATGCTGCTTTAAAATTTTCTAAAGTAAAAAGAGATTCGTTATGACAATATCTGATTTTGCTATAAAGCGACCGGTAGCCTCTATTGTAATGAGTTTAATTATTGTGCTTTTTGGCGTAGTGGGGTACAACTTTTTGGGAGTACGTTTATATCCTGCCATTGACCCGCCAAACATCAACGTGCAAACATCTTATGCCGGCGCTAATGCCGAAATTATGGAATCGCAGATCACAGAACCATTAGAAAAAGCAATAAACGGTATAGAGGGCGTAAAATCCATTTCTTCAGCATCTACAGTTGGCAACAGCAACATCACGGTAGAGTTTAACGTGGGTGCTGATTTGGAAAGGGCTGCAAACGATGTGCGCGATAAAACTGCCCAGGCTGCGCGAAGCCTGCCTCAGGATATTGATGCTCCTCCGGTAGTAAGTAAATCCGATGCCAACAGCGACCCTATTATTACCCTTGCTGTGCAAAGTAATACAATGACTGCGTATGAATTGAGCGATTATGCAGAGAATGTTTTGCAGGAAAAACTGCAAACAATACCCGGTGTAAGCTCAGTCGGGCTTTATGGACAAAAACGTCCGGCCATGAGGCTTTGGCTGAATCCCGATAAAATGGCTGCATTCAACATTACTGCTCAAGACGTATATACAGCATTAATTAAAGAAAATGTTGACTTACCCGGAGGAAAAATAAGGGGTAACGCAACAGAACTTTTAGTAAAAACTCATGGTTTATTAGTTACTGAGGAAGATTTTAATAATCTGATCATAAGACAGACCAACGACCAGGTAATGAGACTGAGTGATATCGGCGAGGCTGTGCTCGGCCCTGAGAATGACGAAACAGCCGTTAAGCTGAATGGTGCCGAAGGTATTATGCTTGCTCTTATTCCATTGCCCGGGGCCAATACAATAGACATTGCCAATGAGTTTTATAAACGGTTTGATGATATTCAAAAAAATCTTCCCACCGGGTTGACATTATATGTTGGTTACGACAAATCGAAATTTGTGCGTCAATCTGTAACAGATGTGACAGAAACATTGATGATTGCAATTAGCCTGGTGGTGCTTATTATCTTTTTGTTTTTCAGGGATTGGATAATCGCATTGCGCCCCCTGATAGATATTCCTGTATCGCTTGTTGGTTCATTCTTTATTATGTACATTTTCGGGTTTTCTATAAACGTGCTTACCTTGCTTGCCATTGTATTGGCAACAGGCTTGGTGGTTGACGATGGTATAGTGGTAACAGAGAATATTTTCAAAAAAAGAGAACTTGGTATGGACAAATGGACGGCAGCCCTGCATGGGACCCGTGAAATTTTCTTTGCCGTCATCTCTACATCACTCACACTGGCTGTTGTATTTATTCCTGTTATTTTCTTAACAGGATTTACCGGACGATTGTTTCGCGAATTTGGTATTGTGTTGGCCGGAGCCGTGCTTATCTCAGCTTTTGTATCACTTACACTGACGCCTGTACTGAATGTCAAACTCGGTGGGGCCCGGACAGGACATTCCCGCTTTTATAATATTACCGAACCTTTCTTTGTAGGTCTCGACAAAGGTTACAGACGGCTACTTAGCTATTTTATGAAACGCAAATGGATATCCATTGTCATACCTTCTATATGTTTAGTATTGATTTTTATTTTTGTCAAAGTATTAAAATCGGAATTGGCCCCATTGGAAGACCATAGTATTCTTCGTACATCAATAACTGCTCCAGAGGGGGCAGATTTTGATTATACAAACAGACTTGTCGATAGGATTTCTCAGCGAATAATGGACAGTATTCCGGAATCACGGTTGGTATTTTCGAGGACGGGTTCAGGATCTAGCACGAATCAGGGCGGGATGAACATATTTCTTACCGAACCTAATGAACGTAAAGCTACACAGCAACAGATTTATGATAAACTTATCAAAATATACAGACGTTTTACCGAAGCAAGGATTATTCCAAATCAGGAACAGACCATTGCTACTTCGCTGGCTTCCGGATCGCAGTTGCCGGTGCAATTTGTGTTGCAGAACTTAGATTTTGATAAACTTCAGCAAGTGCTTCCGAAATTTCTTGATGAAGCACGGAAAGATTCTGTTTTTAGCAATGTGGATGTGAATTTGAAGTTTAACAAACCGGAAATCAACCTGACAGTAGATCGTCTTAAAGCCACTAATCTTGCCGTTAATGAATCTGATGTATCAACCACCTTACAGTTAGCTTTAAGCGGTAAAAGGTACGACTATTTTCTTCGAAACGGGAAACAATACCAGGTAATTGGGCAGGTTGAACGCCCTGAACGTAGCCAGCCTGGAGATATTACTTCACTTTATGTACGCAGCAATGCCGGCAAGCTAATACAATTAGATAACCTTGTTAAGATGGAAGAAAATAGCAGTCCGCCCACCTTATATCATTTTAACCGTTATAAATCGGCTACCATTTCTGCTTCTCTTGCAGATGGCAGAACGTTAGGTGAGGGAATTGCAGAGATGCAAAAAATTGCAGGTAAACTTTTAGATAGCTCCTTTCATACCGATCTGTTTGGCACATCGAGAGACTTTGCCGAAAGCAGTTCGAATATTTCATTCGCATTGATATTCGCATTAATATTGATCTACCTTATCCTTGCGGCTCAATTCGAGAGTTTCCGCGACCCGTTGATCATTATGGTTACCGTGCCTTTGGCACTTGCCGGCGCAATGCTATCGTTGTGGCTGTTTGGGAAAACACTGAATATTTTTTCAGAAATCGGAATGATAATGTTGATTGGTATTGTAACCAAGAATGGGATTTTAATTGTGGAATTTGCCAATCAAAAACGTAAAGCCGGATTGAATATCCCCGAGGCTGCCTTTGAAGCTGCTGCCTCTCGTTTGCGTCCTATTTTGATGACTTCGTTAGCAACCGTATTTGGAGCACTCCCAATTGCTTTGGCATTAGGAGCAGGAGCCCAGAGTCGTGTTCCTTTGGGAATTGTTGTTGTAGGCGGTTTGCTTTTTGCCCTGATACTTACTTTGTTTGTTATTCCGGTGATGTACTTATTAATGGCCGATAAGAAACTAATGGGTAGTGAGCAGTCGGCAGTAAGTAGTAAGCAGTAAGCAATGGGCAATGATGCGAGATACTATACAATATAATCCGATTAGAAATGAAAATAACTATTATACTTAGCCTTTTAATCATATCCTTATCCGTTTCTCATGCACAACAATTAATTACTGCCCAAGATGCAGTGAGTGTAGCATTGAAAAATAATTATGACATTTTGGTTGCTCATAACAGTGCCAGCATTGACAGTGTGAATAATACGCCTGGAAATGCAGGTATGTTGCCAAACATAGCAATAACAGGCTCCAACAGTTACTCTCCAAGTAATAATGTTGATCAAAAACTTTCTGACGGAACTCAGCTAGCCTCCTCCAATGCCCAATCAAATTCTTTAAATGCAGGTGTTGGGCTTAACTGGACATTGTTTGACGGAGGTAAAATGTTTGTCACCAAGAAAAAATTGAATGAAATCCAGGCATTGGGTGAAATACAGTTTAGGGAGAGAGTATTGCAAACAATGTATGATGTAATTCTGGCATATTATGATGTGGTTAGGCAAAAACAACAACTGGCTTCTATTAACGAAGTCATCACCTATAATTTAGAGCGTGTAAAAATTTCACAAACAACTTTTGATGCAGGGCTTTCTGCAAAAACTAACTTATTGCAGGCAAAAATTGATTTGAATGTTTTCCAGGAAGATGCTATTAACCAGCAATCGGTCATCATTGCTGCAAAAAGGACACTAAACCAGTTTCTTGGCAGAAGCGCCGATATTTCCTTTGAAGTGCTCGATTCCATTCCGCTCAATTATATACCGGATAAAAAGGAATTGGTTCAGAAGCTTGATTCGAGCAATACAAGCATATTGGCTTTTCAAAAACAAGTTAATGTGTCTAAACTGAGTTTAAAGGAGATGAACACATTACTGTTACCCAAAATAAATTTCAATGCTGGTTATGGTTTATCGCAAAGCAATAATACAGTGGTTTCTACCTTGATGAACCGTACGTACGGGCCACAAATTGGCGGCACAATCTCCATACCTATTTATCAGTCGGGTAATGCCATCAGGCAAATAAAAACCGCAAAAATTCAACTCCAATCTGCTGAGTATGACCTTGAAAGTGCAAGACTGCAAGTGAATGAACAATTACAAAATGCGCTTACCCAATTTGAAAATCAGCAGCAGTTATTAATAATTGAAAAGGACAATGCTATACTGGCGAAAGAGAACCTGGAAATTACGATTCAGCGCCTGAGGTATGGCCAAACCACTTCATTGGAAGTTACTCTTGCGGAAGGAAGTTTTGTGGAATCACTTACCCGTCTTATCAATTTTGAATACAATTTAAAAGTTGCAGAAACAAAATTGAAACAGTTGTTGGCAAGGCTTTGAATTAATCTGAATGCCGACCTGATGCGTGCATAATTCGCCAGTACGAAACGGTTTGGTAAGATAGTCGTTTGCCCCCCGCCAGCTTCGGGGATGGTTTGTCTCATCTTTATGAAATCTTTATACCTCTATTAATAGTCCTTACAAAACCCTTATAACTTCCGTTGTATTTTTGTATCGTTTAAAATGATATAATATGAATGCAACAATTTTATTGGCAACATCAAAACCCTTTGAGATCAGTATTTCTGCAGGTTACATTATCGGAGCTATAATCGCTCTGTTTATATTCGGATATCTCCTTTATTCACTTGTTAAACCAGAAAATTTTTAGATTATGAACGACTATGGATTGTCTTTTATTCATATTAAAGTTTTTGGGCGGTTTAATTCTCCTCTTTGCGTTTGGATGGCTGGTTGACCATCTCTCAAAATAGACAATTATTATAAAAAAATAACAAAATGACAACAATTTAAATTTATAGACTATGAAAATCAAATACATTTTTGGAATGATTACTTGCTTTATAATTTTTTTCTCTGCCAAAGCACAGACAGCAGATTCAACATCAACTTCTCCGTTTAAGGTAACAGCAGATTTGGTAAGTCACTATGTATGGAGAGGTTCGATGGCAACCGGAAGCCCAACCCCCAACTTCCAGCCAACTTTAGCTTTTACAAAAGGAATTTTTGAAATTGGTATATGGGGATCTACAGATTTTGTAGGGAGTTATAAAGAAGTTGACCCATATGTTTCTTTAACTGCCAGGCAATTTAAACTTGCAATTACAGATTACAACTGGAATTTTGATAAAACTAATTACTTCAACTATAAGAATAGCGAAACTGGTCATAGGTTTGAAGGTACTATTGGTTTTACTGGTACAGTGGCCGTGCCAATAAGCGTTACATGGAATACTATGTTTTACGGTTTAGATAAGAAATCTGACGATTCGACCAAACAGGCTTATTCAACATATATTGAGCTGGGTTATTCCAAAGGTGTTGCCAGTTTCTTTTTTGGATTTACCCCCTGGGCAGGTTATTATAATAATTATGGAGTAACGACTTTTGATCCTGGAGCCAGTAAAAAGACATTTTCAATAGTCAATATTGGTGTAAGCGTCTCAAAGGCACTGAAAATTAATAAAACTTTTTCTTTGCCACTCAAGGCTACTTTAATTATTAACCCTTCGGCTACATATTCCAGGAATGATTATGTACATCTGGTATTTGGTATAACATTCTAAAATAATACTTGATAAAATGAAAACAAAAGTTTCAAAATCATTTTTCCTTCTCGCAGCTATACCTGTCCCTTCGGACACTGCTGTTTCCAATGGCCCTGTTAGTTATCTGATTGGCGGTATTATAGCCCTGCTGATCATGGGTTATTTGGTATACACCTTATTACGGCCCGAAAAATTTTAACGAGATGACCTTTCTTTATCATAAGATTCTTATTGGGACAGTCTTAATGCTTTTTTCAAAGGATTTATGATAAAATTTAACTATAAAATTATGTTGCTTAAAACTTTAAATCAAAAATTATGAATGAAGCAATTCAATTGATCATTTTCCTGGTAGCGCTGGTTGCCATTGCGCCATTGTTAGGCAAGTTTATGGCAAAGGTTTTCATGGGCGAAAACCATTTTATGAAGCCGGTTTTTGGCTGGCTTGAGAAATCAGTTTACCGGGTATCAGGTATCAGGAGCGAAGAAGAGATGAACTGGAAGACCTATCTATTTGGTATGCTCCTTTTCAACCTGTTTGGTATGGTGCTTTTATTTCTAATACAAGTATTCCAGGCCTATTTGCCGCTCAACACCGAACATTTGCCGAACGTATCGTGGCATCTGGCATTTAATACAGCTTCCAGTTTCATCACCAATACCAACTGGCAGTCTTATAGCGGCGAAAATACGCTAAGCTACTTTGTTCAGATGGTTGGGCTTACCGTACAGAATTTCGTAAGCGCAGCCACTGGTATAGCAGTATTGATAGCGTTAATACGCGGGTTGACCCGGAAAACTACCGAAAACCTCGGTAATTTTTGGACCGATATGACCCGCAGTGTTGTATATGTGTTACTGCCTCTCGCTATTATTCTTGGAATTGTATTAGTAGGCCAGGGAGTTGTGCAGACATTTTCGCATTACGAAACTGCAACCACATTGCAGGGAGCACAGCAGGTTATACCACTCGGTCCGGCAGCCTCGCAAATTGCCATCAAGCAACTTGGCACCAACGGAGGCGGTTTCTTTAATGCCAATAGTGCCCATCCCTTCGAAAGCCCAACACCTTTCACCAATTTTTTAGAAATGCTTGCCCTTATTATCATTTCGGCCGGGTTGGTATTTACGTATGGTCATTATGCGAAGTCTAAACGCCAGGCCTGGGCTATATTTAGTACCATGTTTATCTTGTTGGCCGCGGGTCTTGCTATTTCTCTTTTGTCCGAATACAGTTACAATAATGTGTTGCATGTTGCCGGCAACATGGAAGGAAAAGAAACCAGGTTTGGTGTGATGAATAGTGTGTTGTGGTCGGTTACTACCACCAATACTTCCTGCGGAGCAGTAAACTGCATGCACGATAGTTTGTCTCCCCTGTCCGGGCTAGTTTCTATGTTTAACATGATGCTTGGCGAAATCATATTTGGAGGAGTAGGTTCCGGATTATACGGGATGATTATTTTTGTTTTTATTACCGTTTTTATTGCCGGTCTTATGGTTGGTCGTACACCTGAGTTTCTGGGCAAAAAAGTGGAAGCGTATGAAATAAAAATGGCAATTATTGCAGTTTTGGCGCCCAGTATCGTCATCAAATTGTTTTCGGCCATTGCCTGCTCAGTGCCCGCAGGCCTGGCTGGTCTCAATAATGCCGGGCCACACGGGCTTTCAGAAATAATGTATGCATTCAGTTCAGCCGCCGGAAACAACGGCAGCGCTTTCGCAGGGCTCAATGCAAACACCGTTTTTTATAACCTGATGCTAGGATTTGGCATGATCATTGGCCGTTTTGGGGTTATCATCCCGGTAATGGCTATTGCAGGAAGCATGGCTAAGAAAAAGATCACCCCGGTTTCATCAGGTACTTTTAAGACTGACAACTGGTTGTTTGTACTGCTATTGATCGGAGTGATACTTATCATAGGTGGTTTAACGTTCTTCCCGCCTCTGGCATTGGGCCCTATTGTTGAACATTTCTTAATGAACTTGGGTGTTACTTATTAAATGAAAGAATTTGAAAATTTGAGGATTTGAAAATTATTACATTTTCCCATTTTCAAATCTTCAAATTAATTAATCTTCAAATAAAAAAAGATATGAGTACAAAAGAAAATAAAACTCGCTTGTTTACCAGAGAAATTGCGGTACAAGC
>Ga0182017_10003601_pt1 | contig 11531 bp, 10 predicted proteins | sample 712E3DmetaG_FD_120492 | JGI IMG/M metagenome (GOLD analysis project Ga0182017, IMG submission 120492) | Permafrost microbial communities from Stordalen Mire, Sweden - 712E3D metaG | ecosystem: Environmental > Terrestrial > Soil > Wetlands > Permafrost | place: Sweden: Stordalen | collected... | reverse complement strand
CATGGGCGCCAGAAGCAGAAGAACGCAGACTACGGCAATGCCGCGCTGGACTGAGATCATGGGGTCGCACCTCGATTCGGGTTCAGATGCCTCAAGCAATCTAAGACGCTCGGTTGCAGCCGTCTGTTCCCTGAATCTCCCATGGTATCGCAACGTTGGGCGGCGCCCCCCGTCCTGCTATAATCTTCCCGTCAGGGCAGTCGCAATCCTGATTTAAGGAGATCGCTTCGATGGCTACCTACGCTCCCCCACCGCCGCCGCCCCCGCCGGTTCCCAGGAAAACCAGCCCGGTGGTCTGGGTTCTGCTGGGCTGTGCGGGATTCATTCTGCTCATCGGCATCGCCGCCATGGTCGCCCTTTCCTATGGCTGGCACGTGTTCCAGAAGAATCCCGCCGCAGCCATCGCCAGGCTCGCGCTGGCCGCCAATCCCAACGCCGAAGTGATATCGGTGGACGAGGGCCGTGGCAAGGTTGTGATCCGCGACAAGAGAACCGGAAAGACCGTCACCCTGAACCTCGAAGACGTCAAGGGAGGCAGAATCTCGTTCGAGGGCGAAGGCGGCGAGAGGGTCACCGTCGAGGGCCAGGGGGAATCCGGGAGCATGAAGGTCCAGTCCTCCGAGGGCTCCGCCACGTTCGGCGCCGGCGGTCCCCTCAAGCTGCCCTCCTGGTTCCCAGTCTATTCCGGCGTGACGCCGCGCGGCACCTACTCGTTTTCCGACAGCGCCAGCGACGCCGCCGGTTTTCAGTTCAGCACGAATGACGCCCCCGCGCAGGTGCTCCAGTTTTACGAAGCCGGACTCAAGGGCGCCGGCCTGAAGGTCTCCACCCTGAAGCAGGACAGCGGTGGCATGGTGACCGGCCAGGACGAGGGCGAGCAGCGCCAGGCTATGGTTACGGTTTCCGTCGCCGATGGCGCCACCCAGGTGACCGGCACCGTCAAGTCCAAGAAGTAGCCTGGATGCTGCGCCTTATGCGGGACGCCGCATGGATGGCCGGTTCAGGCCAGCCTTGAGCGCCTCCGGCGGGAACGGCTTAAGCAGTGCGATCGCGCCCTTCTCGAACTGTTCCTCCGCAAAGCCGGACATGTAGATCACACCGATATGCGGGTGCATGCGGACCACCGCGGAAGCCAGTTCGCGACCTCCTATCCCAGGCATGCGGATATCGGTCACGAGCACGCGAATCTTGGGGCCGTGCTCCCGCGCCAGCGCGAGGGCCTCAGACCCGTCGTGCGCTCGGATCACGGTGTGCCCGTCCCGTTCGAGAAGGCGGCACACAAACACCAGAAGCGGCGCCTTGTCGCGGGGGAGGGGATCGAGCGCCGTCCGGATGAGGACCGCGGCAGCTACTGCCAGTACGGCAACCGCGTAGCCTTTGACGCCGGAGCGGGCCAGACCGGAATCGAGAGGGACTTCAGGAGAGCGTTCCGCGGTGGGTATCGGGCGTCCCTCGTGGGCTTCCGCTTATCGATCTGGGACGGAGCCTCATATATTAAGTACTAGCCGGGGTTCGCGTTTTGTACTCCTGGGTCCGCGTCAGTGTACACCCTGCCGCCTTGGCGCTTCCCAATGTCCCTGGAGCCGCTGAATCCGACAAAGATTAATGTTAACTCATCTTGACGCGCGATACTGCCCCCGCATAATGAAGCTAAAGCAAAGAAGCCCCGGGTTTTGGGAACTCGGGGCTTCACTCAGAGGGGCTGGCGACAGGCTGGGTCCCGTCGCCGGGGATGCTAATAAGTCAATGACGACTTATGTTTGACCTTATCCCTGCAATACGCTTGCCAAACCCTAAACCCAAGAAAACTCGCCACCATACACTCTGTCTCTGACCCACTTGCGCGTTTTCCCTCACCCACGCCCCGTCGTTACACCCACTCGCACTCGCGGCGCAGCGATTCGATCGGGTCCAGCCGCGCCGCCCGGATGATATAGTAAGCTCTTGTGAACCTTCTCACCAACCCGGTCCTGGACCTCTTCCACGAAACCGGCGCCTATCTCCGCGGCCATTTCCGCCTCACCAGCGGTCTGCACAGCCCCGAGTACCTGCAGTGCGCGCTGGTGCTCCAGCATCCCCGGCACGCCGAGCAGCTCGGGTCTCTGCTCGCCTCCGCCTTGCGCTCGCTCGTTCCCGGCCTCGAGGCGAAAACGGTAGTCTCTCCCGCACTGGGCGGCGTGGTCATCGGCCACGAAGTGGCGCGCGCTCTCGGCGCCCGCGCCATCTTCACCGAGCGTGACCCTGCCGGCAAAATGATCCTGCGCCGCGGTTTCTCGGTCGAACCGGCGGAGTCAGTCGTGGTCGTCGAGGACGTGGTCACCACCGGCGGCAGTACCCGCGAAGTGGTCGAGTGCCTGCTCGCCGCCGGAGCCCGCGTCCTGGCGGCCGGTTCCATCATCGACCGCAGCGGCGGGCACGCCGAGGTCGGAGCGCCCCGGGTCTCGCTCGTCACTCTCACCGTGGTCACCTATCCCCCGGATCACTGCCCGCTCTGCGAGCAGGGGGTCCCGGTGGCCAAGCCGGGCTCCCGCCCCGCGCCGGTCGCCTGATGCGCCGCATCAAGATCACGCTCGCTTACGACGGGACGGACTACCATGGCTGGCAGGTGCAGCCCGCCCTCTCCACCATCCAGGGCACGCTCCAGGACGTTCTCGGAGAGATCGAGGGCCAGCCCGTGCACGTCGAAGGCTCCGGCCGCACCGACGCCGGTGTCCACGCCCTCGCGCAGGTGGCCGCCTTCTCGCTCTCGAACCCCATCCCGCCCGAGAACCTCAAGCGGGCCATGAACCGCCTGCTGCCGGGAGCCATTCGCATTTTCGCGGCCGAGGAAGTGGACGCCGCCTTCAACCCCCGCTACGATGCGCGCGCGAAGACTTACGAGTACCGCATCTTCCGCGGCGAAGTCTGTCCCCCCATCGAGCGGCGCTACGTCTATCACTATCCTTATCCCCTCGACCTGGTCCGCCTCTTCGACGCCGCGCCCCTCTTCGCGGGCGAGCACGATTTCTCCGCGTTCGCCGCCGCCGACGATCGCGACCGCGAGGGGGCATCGAAGGTTCGCACTATTTTCTCTTCGCGCGCCGAATTAGCGGGGGATCGCCTGCTGTATCGCGTCCGCGGCAGCGGATTCCTCAAGCACATGGTTCGCAACCTCGTCGGCACGCTGCTTGAGATCGGCAAAGGCAACCTGGCCGCGGACAGCTTTGAAGCTCTGAAATCCGGCCCCACCGCCCCCGCCCGAGGTCTATTCTTGGTAGATGTCGAGTATTAATATGACTGAGCTCCTGTCTGTTCTTCTCCTGTGCGCTGCCGCTCCCAATCTGGGCGTGTTCGAGAATGCCACCGACGTGGGTGTGACTCCGCGCGCCGGTGCTGTGGAATTCGACGCCGCCAGCGCGGAGTATCGTGTGACTGGTGGCGGCGCGAACATCTGGGGCGCTGAAGATGCCTTCCACTTCGTCTGGAAGCGCGTGTCGGGCGACTTTGTCCTCGCCGCGGACGTGAAGTTCCTGGGAGCAGGCGCGGTGGCGCACCGCAAGGCAGCGCTGATGTTCCGACAGGGGCTCGAACCCGACGCCCCGTACGCCGACGTGGCGCTGCATGGCGACGGCCTCACCTCGCTGCAATTCCGCCCTGCCGCCGGCGCTCCCACCCAGGAGATCCAGCTTGCGCAGAAGGCGCCGGCGCGAATCCGTATCGAGCGGCGCGGCGACCGCTTCACGGTATTTGCCGGCGACGAATCGCGCACGGCGACCGTGGCTCTCAAGGACCCGGTGTACGCCGGGCTCGCAATGTGCTCCCACGACGCGAGCGTTTTGGAGACTGCGGTATTCTCAAATGTGATCGCCCAACCGCCCGCCCCAAGAATCCGCAGCAAGCTCTCGGTATACGACCTGAAATCCGGACAGACCGAAGTGATCTACACGGCCGACCGTGTCTTCGAGGCCCCCAACTGGTCCGCCGACGGCACGTATCTGCTGATCAATTCCGATGGCGCGCTGTGGCGCCTGCCTCTCGATGAGAAACCGGTCGAACTCCAAAAGATCGATCTCGGCCAGGTCGCCGGCTGCAATAACGACCACGGCTTCACCCGCGACGGCAAGCGGCTGGCCATCTCCGCGCGCGGCGCGACGCCCGCCTCGCAGATCTACGTCTCCGCGTCCGATGGCTCCGGGGTGCGCCTCATCACGCCCAAGTACCCCAGCTACTTCCACGGATGGTCGCCGGACGGGCGCTGGCTGGCCTTCGTGGGCCAGCGCGAAGGAGTCTTCAACCTCTATCGCATCCTCGCCGACGGCAGCGGGGAAGAACAGCGGCTCACTTCGCAGCGCGCCAACGACGACGGTCCCGAGTATTCGCCCGACGGCAAATGGATCTACTTCAACTCCGACCGCGCGGGCACTTGGGACATCTGGAGGATGCCCGCCGATGGCGCCGGGCCGGGCGATTCCAAAGCCCAACGCGTCACCAGCGACGATCTCGAGGACTGGTTCCCGCACTTCTCGCCCGATGGCAAGTGGATGGTCTTCCTCTCGTTCAAAAAGGGAACGCAAGGCCACCCGCCCAACCAGGACGGCGTGGTGCTGCGCCTGATGCGGATGCCCGCCCCGTCCCCGATCCGCGTTCTGACCACTCTGTTCGGCGGCCAGGGCACCATCAACGTCAACTCCTGGTCCCCCGACTCGACCAAGTTCGCCTTCGTCACCTACGAAATAAACCAGTGACAGTACACTCAATCACCGATTTCGCCAGTCATCTTTAACATGCCGGCTTCGGCGCGGCGATCGGGCGCAGGCTGTAGCCGCTCTCCTCCGATGGCGTTAGTCGAGCCGGGCGCTGGCCCGCCGGGGACCATGATCGCCAGGACATCCGCGCTCGCCGCGCGAACCTTTGGCAGCCAGGATTCCGGAACCGCGTCCGCTGCGCAGCTCAGACACTTGCCGGGGGCTTTCCGGCCGGAGGGTCCCCGCGCCGTGCGCGTTTGGAGTCGTACATCAGCCGGTCGGCCTCGGCCAGGCTCTCGCGCAGCGGGCGGCCCGTGGTCGACGCGATGCCCCAACTGAACCGGACCGTGGTCTGACCGTGGTGCCGGATGTGGAAGGTCCTCAGCCGCTCCTCGATCCCGGCCATCCGCGACTCCACCAGCGCCCTTTCGCAAGTGCGGAAGAAGAGCACGAACTCGTCGCCGCCCCAGCGGAAGGCCAGGTCCTCGTCCCGGACCGAGTTGCTGATCAGGTGCCCCACTCCGTGCAGGATCTCGTCCCCCACCAGGTGCCCGAACTGCTCGTTCAGCACCTTGAAGTCGTCCATGTCGCAGACCACCACCAGCCCCTCGAACCCGTGCTCCTCGTCGATCCAGCGCGACAGCGCCGAGCGGTTCATCAGCCCGGTGAGCGGATCGTGATCGATCTGCCCCGCCGCCGCCTTCCGTAACCGCGCCAACTCCTCGTTCAGCACGCGGAGCTGCTGCTTCTGGTTCTCCAGCCGCACCGCGATCACCACCAGCGCCAGCGCGAAGGCAACTTGCAGCGGCGCGTACAACACTACCGCGGCCCGCTCGGTAGATGTCAGGTAGCGCAGTGCGATCATGGAAAGCGCCCCGCGTCCCAGCCACAGCAACAGCCAGAACAGCAGGCTCTTCCGGGTAAGCGAGCGGCGAAGGTAGTAGAGCACCCCGCAGAACAGCAGGGTGACCAGCAACTCCACGATGACCGAAAGCAGCCAGGGTGACATGGTCTAGTGACTGCGCTCCACCTCGTACCGCCGCACGGAAACCGCCCTCCCGGTGGCTTCGTCCGCCTGCACCAGCACAGAATGCAATTCTACCTTACCGCGAGCCGCCTCCATACGTACCGGCAGCCCGGTCAGGAACCGCCGCAGGACGATGCCCTTCTCGACGCCGATAATCGAGTCGTACGGCCCGGTCATCCCCGCGTCGGTCTGGTATGCCGTCCCGCCCGGCAGGATGCGCGTGTCGGCGGTCGGAATGTGCGTATGCGACCCGATCACCGCCGAGACCCGCCCATCCAGGTACCACCCCATTGCCATCTTCTCGCTGGTGATCTCGGCGTGAAAATCCACCAGCCGGACCTTCACCGCCGGATCCAGCGCGGCGAGGATCTCGTCGGCCTTGCGGAACGGGTCGTCGATGGCCAGCATGTGCGTGCGGCCCTGGAGATTGATGACCGCCGCCTCCACCCCGTTTCGCGCCCGGCCCACGTGCACCCCGCTTCCCGGACTCTGCCCGGGGTAGTTGGCCGGCCGCAACAGCCGCGGCTGCCGGTCCAGGTAGTCGTAGATCTCCCGCTTGTCCCAAATGTGGTTGCCCGTCGTGAGGACGTCCACTCCCATGGTGAACAGTTCTTCGGCCACTAGCGGCGTGATTCCGAACCCGCCGGCGGCGTTCTCTCCGTTGGCCACCACCAGGTCGATGCGCTCGGCGGTGACGATCTCCGACAGGCACTCCGCGACTGCCCGCCGGCCGGGGGACGCGAACACGTCCCCGATGAACAGCAGATTCATTCAACTCTCGCTGACAAAGCTGGGGGAAATGGAGCGCCCCGTAAGCGTGGCGGCCCCCGCTTTGACCCCTGTTTTGTGAACGGGGTGGGTGTCCCCCGAGCGCCTTCAGGCTTCTCCATGGCCCAGTTCGGACCGGAGCTTGCTCACCAGCGCAAAATCGAGTCGGACTCCCTATATCTGAGTGTTAGGTTCAAATATTGGCGACCGCCCAGCCTTCGAATACGCTCCGAGACCGATGATAGCAGAAAACTGACGCCAAACAGACTCGGGGGGCGGGTTTCAACCCGCGCGGGGCTTGAGCCCCGCCCTTCAATCGTCAATCTGGCCTACCCCAAACACTCCGCCACGTCCTTCACCGGAATCGCGCCTTCCCGGATGATCTTCCACACCGGGTCCGTGATATCCACCGTGGTGCTGCCCGGGCCGGCGCACAGGCCCCCGTCCAGCACCAGGGCCACCCGCCCATCCATCACTCCAAACACCTCGATTCCGCTGCGGCAGGTGGGTTGCCCCGAGATGTTGGCGCTGGTGGCCACCAGCGGCTGCCCCAGCCGCTCCAGCAGGCAGCTCGCGACCACCGAACGGGTTCGCCGCAGCGCCAGACGCCCGGTGTTCCCGGTCACTTTCAGCGGCACTTTCGCCGCCGCCGGCACGATGATGGTCAGCGGCCCCGGCCAGAACCGCCGGGCCAGCACGTAGAACCGGTCCGGGATCTCCTTGGCCAGGTCTTCGGCCGCCGTCGACTCGGGGATCAGCAGGGGCAGGGAACGGTGCGGCTCCCGGCCTTTGGCCAGGAACACCTGCCCCACCGCGCGCAAGTTGAACGGGTCGGCGACCAGACTATAGAGGCCGTCGGTGGGAATCGCCACCACCGCCCCACGGCGGATCGCCGCGGCAGCTCTTTCGAGCGCCTCCGCGCTCGGTTGGTCCGGTTCAATTACTATGAGGTCCGTGGCCACCTTAGAGTCAGCTTCCTTTTTACCGCGTTCCGATCGCCTGCGCCACCTCGATTGCCATCGCGTAGCGCCCGAACGGCGCGCTCAACTGCACGCCCGCCACCATCGGCCGCACCCGGCGCACCATTTCCTGCGCGATCGCGATGCCTTCCCGCCGCGCCTTCTCCGCCGTGTCGGCGGACCGCATCCGCTCCATGTATTGCTCCGGCACCGCCACGCGCAGCTCGTTCACCATGAACTCGGCGTTGCGGTAGCTGGCCAGCGGCCAAATGCCCGCAATCAGCGGAATCCTGGCGTGTTCGGTCCGCCGCAGGAACTGCTCCAGCAGATCCAGGTCGAACACCGGCTGCGTCACCACGTACTCCGCCCCCGCCTGCACCTTCCACTCGAAGCGCCGCAGTTCTTCCTCCGGATTCAACGCCCCCGGGTTGGCCCCCACGCCGATCACCAGCGCCGTCTGCGACCCCATCGGGTTGCCCCCGATGTCCAGTCCGTGATTCAGGTTGCTGGCGATGTTGGTCAGCCCGATCGCGTCCACGTCGAACACCGCCGTTGCGCTCGGATAGGCGCCGGTTCGCGGCGGGTCCCCGGTGATGCAGATCAAGTTGCGCACCCCGGCCGCGTGCGCCCCCAGCAGCTCGGATTGAATCCCCAGGATGTTGCGGTCGCGGCAGCAGAAGTGCAGCACCGCCTCGATGCCCGCCTGCTGCTGGATGAGCTGGCAGGTCACCTGCGCGCTCATCCGCGCGCTGGCCCGCGGCCCGTCCGGCACGTTGATGCAATCGATACCCGCCTCCGCGCACCGCCGCGCCCCTTCGATTTCCTTCCTCGCGTCCACTCCGCGCGGCGGCAGGATCTCGACGAACGCCACGAAGCGCCCCGCCGCCAGTTTCGCGCCCAGCTTCGATTTCTCCGCGAGCGGCGCCGCCGCAAGCGCCTGCGCCCGGGCTGCCGGTTCCTCCACCGTCACCGCTAGCCGCCGATGGCCCGGCTCGAGCGACCGCGCCTCCGCCCGGATCAGCTTGATGTGCTCCGGCGTCGTCCCGCAGCAGCCACCCACGATCTTCACTCCCGCCTGGATGAACCGCCGCGCGTACTGCGCCATGTACTCCGGCGAACACAGGTAGATCTTCCGGCCTTCCACCGTCGCCGGATGCCCCGCGTTGGGCATCGCGCTCATGGGCTTGCGCGAATGCTCGGCCATCTTCTCGATGGTCTCCAGCGTCACCTTGGGCCCCGCCGAGCAGTTCAGCCCCACCACGTCGGCCGCCCACTCCTCCAGCCGCCGCGTGAACTCTTCCGTCTGGGTGCCGTCGGGCATGTTGCCGAAATCGTCGATGGTCACCTGGGCGACGATCACCATCTCCGGCCCAGCCGCTTCGCGCGCCGCCAGAATCGCCTCGCGCAGCTCGCGGATGTCCGCGAAGGTCTCCAGCACCAGCAGATCGACCCCCGCTTCCACCAGCGCCTGCGCCTGCTCCCGAAACGCCGCGCGCGCTTCCGCGAAAGACGTCGGCCCCAGCGGCTCGATCCGTACCCCCAGCGGCCCCATCGATCCCGCCACAAACGCCTGCTCGCCGGCCGCCTCGCGCGCCAGCCGCGCCCCCGAGTGATTGATCGCCTCCAGTTTCTCCGCGAATCCGTAAGCCGCCAGCCGCACGCGGTTCGCCCCGAACGTATTGGTCTCGACGATCTCCGCGCCCGCCTTCAGGTACTCCTCGTGTACGTCTCTCACCAGCGCCGGCGCCGACAGGTTCAGCTCGTCGTAACAGCGGTTGATGAAGACGCCCTTCAAATACAGCATCGTCCCCATCGCCCCGTCGGCCACAAAGACCCTGCGCGCAAGCTGCTCCCGGAATTCGGCTACCCTCATAACTGTAAGCAATGGTAGCACTTCCACCCGTTGCCCGGAGCTCTACGGTTCGGCTATCCTTGGTGGGATGTTCCACTCAATCTCCGATTTCCTGACTGCCTGGAAGATGGAAAGCGAAGCCACTCAGAAGGTCTTCCGCGCTCTGACCGACGAGTCACTCGCCCAGCGCGTCACCCCCGAAGGCCGCACCCTCGGCTTCATCGCCTGGCACATCATCGGCAGCATCACATACACCGTGGGAGAGGTCGGCATTCCCATCGCCGCCGCTAGCGAGAAGGACCCTCTGCCCGCCTCCGCCTCCGCCATCGCCGATGCCTTCGACACCTGCGCGCAAGCCGTCGCCGCGGTCGTCCCCGCGAATTGGACCGACGCCCAACTCGGCGACTTCGTCCCCATCTACGGAGTGTCCTGGACCAAAGCCTTCGTTCTCGTCTCCCTGCTCCAGCATTCCTGCCACCACCGCGGCCAGATGACGGTCCTGATGCGCCAGGCCGGCCTGAAAGTCCCCGGCGTCTACGGCCCCGCGAAAGAGGAGTGGGCCATCTACGGCATGGACCCCCAGCCGTAAGCTAGAATTGCTCTCGATGCGCCCCTTCTACGCCGCCCTCATCCTGGCCTCGCTGGCCTTTGCCCAGGAGTCCGTCTCGGTCTCCTCCCCCAACGGCCGTAACACGGTCGTCCTGGCCGTAAAAGAGAGACTCGATCCCTATCCTTCGGGCACTCGCCTCTATTACTCCGTCGCCCGGGATGGCCGCGAGATCCTCCTCGACTCCCCCTTCGGACTGGACTTCAAGAACCTGCCGCCGCTGGCCCGCGACCTCGCCATCCACAAGCAGGAGCGCCGCGAGATCCGCGACACCTGGCGTACGGTGGTGGGCAAGAGCGCCGAAGTCCAGGATCGCGCTAACGAGCTGCGCCTGTACCTAGAGGAAACCCGCCCGCCCAACCGCCGGATCGAGTTCGTCGTCCGCGCTTACGACGATGGCGTCGCCTTCCGCTATTACCTGCCCGCGCAGCCTTCGCTCGGCGAGTTCCCGCTCTCCGCCGAGCGCTCCGAGTTCCACTTCGCCGCCAACCACACCGTCTGGGCCGGCCGCCCGAACACATTCACCGGGTCGCAGGAGGTCGAGTACGACAAGGTCACCCTCTCCGAAATCACGCCAGCTAACATAATATTACTACCGCTTACTGTGGAAGTTAGTAAGTCTACTTACTTGGCCATCGCCGAAGCCAACCTCACCGATTGGGCCGGCATGTATTTGACCGCCGCAGCCGCGCCCAACGCCCTAGTTTCAACGCATCCGCCGCGCCCCACCGAGCCCGGCGTCATCGTGCGGTCGGCCGCGCCCCGCTACTCGCCCTGGCGGGCGCTCATGATCGGCGACCGCCCCGGCGACCTCATCGAATCCAATCTGGTCCTCAACCTCAGCGAACCCTGCGCCCTCAAAGACACTTCCTGGATCCAAGCCGGCCGTTCCGCCTGGGACCGCTGGTGGAGCGGCGATTACGCTCCCGACGCCAACTTCAAAGTGGGCATGAACACCGCCACCATGCAGTACTTCACCCAGTTTGCCGCCGACATGGGCTGGGAGTACGTGATCGTGGATTGGACCTGGTATGGCGACCCCATGAATCCCAACGCCGACATCACCCGGACCGCCCCCGATGTCGACATGCCCGCCATCATCCGCTACGCCAAAGACCGCAACGTGAAGGTGCTCCTCTGGCTCCGCTGGAATCACGCCGCCGCGCAGCAGGACGTGGCTTTCCCGCTGTACGAGAAGTGGGGCGTCTCCGGCGTCAAGATCGACTTCATGGACTCCGACGATCAGCAGATGGTCAACTTCTACGAGCGCACCGTGAAGAACGCCGCAGCGCACCATCTGCTGGTGGATTTTCACGGCGCCTACAAGCCCACCGGCTCGGAGCGCACCTGGCCCAACCTGATTACCCGCGAAGGCGTGCTTGGCAACGAGTACAACAAGTGGAGTTCCCGCGTCACTCCCGAACACACCGTCACCCTCCCCTTCACCCGCATGTTAGCCGGCCCTATGGACTTCACTCCCGGCGGCTTCCGCCACTCGACTAAGGCCGCCTTCAAGCCCCGCGACACCGCCCCCCTGGTCATGGGAACCCGCGCTCACCAACTGGCCATGATGGTGGTCTACCAGAGCCCTCTG
>Ga0182017_10003600_pt1 | contig 11532 bp, 6 predicted proteins | sample 712E3DmetaG_FD_120492 | JGI IMG/M metagenome (GOLD analysis project Ga0182017, IMG submission 120492) | Permafrost microbial communities from Stordalen Mire, Sweden - 712E3D metaG | ecosystem: Environmental > Terrestrial > Soil > Wetlands > Permafrost | place: Sweden: Stordalen | collected... | reverse complement strand
TTTTTGACGGGCGAGAGTTAAAATATGCCTTCTCGCTATCAAATTGATATCTGATAAATTTATGAGTCTTGGAAATCAATTTATTCAGGCAGTTTTCACCAGTAACAATCCAAAGATTTCCACCTTTATCTTCAATAATACCGTTAATGTAATTACCGTTTAAACTGGTTTTATCGCCAGGATCGTTTTTAAAAACTTTAAAATTATCTTTAGCAGGATCGAATAAATTTAACCCATTAAAAGTACCAAACCATAGATTCTTTCCCCGGTCTTCATAGATACAAAAAATGTTATTATTGCTGATTGAGCCAGGTATATTTTCATTATAATTGTATTTCTTAATCTCATAACTATTGTACTTATCAAGGCCCTCCTCTGTGCCTATCCAAAGATAATCTTTACTATCTCTATATAAACATCGTGTACGGTTGCTTGACAAACCATCTTCAACGGTGAGGTGACCAAATCTTGAATATGGCTGTGCCTGCAAATGAAAAACTCCTGTAAAACACAAGAATGAAATCAACAGGGACAATCTGAGAAAAGGATTTCTGATTAATTTATAATCAAAAAAAATATGCACTACTTTTATGGTTTTAACAATAAAATAGTTCAATAAAGTTCAGAAGGATTAAAGGTAAACCTTTTTAAATAATTTGTTCAATTCGCTAGTTAATATTTGAAAAAAAACTTATCTTAAGTCTGTAAATCATGCATACTTGTTGATATCCAGACATATATGAATTTACATCTACCAGCTGTTACACTCATGGCAAAAAATATTGGTGCCACCAAGGTCAAACTGGTTGTGACGGAATTAAAACCTCCTGCAAAATAATAGCCGTCTAAAACAACAAAAAAGATTTAAAGAAGCAACATGAAAAGAGGTTGCTTCTTTATTAAATATTAATTCCAAAAAGCAGCGTTATTTGTCAAGAACTACTGTTTTACCTGTAGCAGCTGATTCTCTTGCAGCTTGTAATATTCTGACAACCATGATGTTATTTTCAAGTGAATAGGGATCATAGCTGGTCATCTTTATTTTTCCTTTTATAACATCAGCAAAATAAGAGAATGGATCTTCGTAAACCGTAATATCTTTAGCAGTGACCAGTTTTGTCAATTCAGAAGTCATTTTACCATTTCTTAAACGCATTGTGGAATTATTTACTGCAATTATATAACCGGTTTCACCGTATATTTCCATATCCTTCCTGCCGAAAGGCCAGTTCCATGAAGCCTGTATAATACACTGGGCATCCGGATAGCTTACTATTATTGTGGCCTCATCATCCACCTTCGGGTATATTGCAGGCTTAAAATGCTGAGTTACAGCCGTTACAGAAACAGGCCTCTGACCTTGTTTTAAATAAGTCATTAGATTTGCACCGTAGCAACCAAAGTCAATTAATGCGCCCCCTCCATTCTGCACAGGGTCGGTAAGCCAGTCGAGAAATTCTTTATTCACTCCGATTTCCTTAGGTCCCTGGTGTCCGTCATGAATTACTACTTTCCTGATATGACCAACGAAATTACTGTCGTTAACAAGCTGGAATGATTTTGCAGTTGTCGGATACCATGATGTTTCATAATCCGTTAGCAAAAAGATATGGTTTCTATTCGCGAGTTCTTCCATCTTTCTGGCATGTTCAACATTTGTTGCGAGAGGCTTTTCTACCATCACATGAATTCCCTTCGGAGCACATGCTTCTACCACCGACAAATGATCATATATAGAACCGAAAGCCAATACAGCTTCAGGTTTTACCGAATCGAGCATTTTACCCAGATTGTCATAAATCAATTTGGGATCGAACTTATATATTGTAGCATATCGGAGAGCTAATTCACGATTTGGCTCATAAATTCCTACCAGCTTAAAATCCGGAGTTGATTTCCTTCCCAGTATAAACGCAGAATGTCCATGAGTCAATCCGGCAATTGCAAACCTGATCGGCGTTTGTGAAAATTCTTGTGCCCGGGTGTTAACTAAAACAAACATCAGGAATGCGAAAATAACAATGATAGTCTTAAAGTGTCTCATATCGTACTTACATATTATAATAATTATTATTTCAATATTAATCCATGATGGTAACTTCATTCCCGTTTATCCGGTTAATTCTGAGCACGCCTCCTTTTTTAAGTGGTTGCCATTTATAGCTGTTATTGGTTAAATTATCTGACATGGATACAGGTACTCCGTCAATAAGAATCTTTAATGGTTTATCTGATAAACGGATCGTTTCAATCCCATTATTATCATATGTTGTATACCGCAATTTAATATTTTTCAGCTCCGGGTTATCAACTCCGGTTATATACTTTGCACCCGTTCTATTTTTATATTCAACTTCCTGAACAACTGATGAAGAAAAGAGAATATGCTCTTCATCCGAAGGAGCCAGTTCCGGAAGAGCTCCCATCGCCCTCAGAAAATGACGAACATAATCTCCATAGCCGTCTGTCAGCCAGTTCTCATCCTGGGGATAACGATTCTTTCCGTCGTAATCGACCATGTAAGTGGCCCAGTTCAACTGGCGGATTGCATTTTGTTTCCTTATTGTGTCACCTGTTAAGGAGACATACTGCAATTCAGCCGATGCCTGCCTCGATGTATGACTGTTGCCAGGTACCAGATAGGCTGTTTGCTCATTAACAACAACAACTCCATATTTCTCCCAGGTTTTATTTTCAAGAGTTTTGTAAACCCATTTGAAGATTCCCTCCACTTCATTTTTCCAGTCAGGAAAATATTCCTGATGGTTCATCATGAATTGTGCAAAAGTAACTGCATTAATCTGGGTGTCGCTCCAACCAGGGACATCCTCAAAAAATGGTCCCCATTTATTGTTTTTCAGAGGATACTTTTTCATCCACGAAAGCAGATTATCAAATGAATGCTGATACAATGAAACATTCCCTTTGTTCATCTTTATAAGTTCGAGAAATAGCTCCATCGTTCCCGACCAGTTCGTTGTATAATCGCTACGAGAAGCAACGCTGCCATCTCCGTTATTGCTTAATAGCTTACCCGTCTCTCCGGTAACTGCATTCACCTTAAACGGTAAAGGTGATTTTATATCATCACCCTCAATCATGTGACCGGCAAGTGTATTGGCAATGTTTACAGCCGCGCTCAGGTAGATACCGGAAGGGGTCTGTCCATGGCGTTTAGTACCGGTTATTTTATACAAATGAATCAGTTCAAGACCAAATGAACCTGCTTTATCAGGTTGTGTAAAATCTTTACCGATTACCATATCACCATCAAAAATCCCTGAATAAATTAATGTATTGTAAGGATATGGAATATCAGGCCATTTCGCAGAAGCATCTGAAAGTCCGTGAGTCAGATAATAGCCGGCAATAAATTTCATATTTTCTTTTATACGTTCATCACCGGTAAACTGGTATAATAAAAGCCAGGAGGATAACGCCATCTGCAACTGGTCACCACCAATACCACGCGTGTCGTCTACCCCGGCTTTCCAAACCTGGTGATTCATATAATAGGGAAGCCCGTTCATATCAACCCTCATGGTATCCCAGAAGTGCCATACAGACTGAATAACATAACTGTAAGCTGTTCCGGGTTCCGGGCTGAACCATGGAATAATCTTACCTGAAGCATCAGTTTTAATATCATGATAACTAAGTACCTCGGGCTGGCCAAATGACGCCCTGAAAGATATTATTACAAGTACAAGAATTAGTTTGAATTTCATAACAGCTAATTAAATTATTAAAACAAGTGTTAAGCAATTAGAAAAGTTCAATTTAAGAAATCTGAATGACATTGTGTAAAAGATAATTCATAAAGAAAATATATTTGGTACTTTAGATGTGTCGTGAAAAATTAAAAATTTCCAGCTATGCGTTTAATAATTAAGACTTTTCTGCTTTTTCTAATCTCCGCAAATTTGTCTGCACAGGCCGTGCAGCAGCTTGCATTCGATAAGATTAATCCTTCGCTAATAAATAATCACTGGAAAGCACAATGGATAGCTCATCCATCGGCATCACTACTTGATTATGGTGTTTTTCATTTCAGGAAGAAATTTGAACTGAAAGAGCAGCCAAAGGAGTTTATTATTAACATTTCGGCAGATAACAGGTACCGCCTGTTTGTAAATGGGAAGCCTGTCTGTTTTGGACCGGCACGTGCCGATCTCGAACACTGGAACTACGAGAGTATTGATATTGCTGATTTTCTGAAAACCGGTATGAACGTTCTTGCTGCGGAGGTGTGGAATTTCGGAGAATTTAAACCATGGGCTCAGTTCACTATTAAAACTGCATTCATAGTGCAGGGAAACTCGCATCAGGAAGAAATTGTAAATACAGATACAACATGGAAAGTAATAGAAGATCAGGCCTATTCTCCTGCCCCTGCAGGCTCTAAGGAAACCAGCGGGCAATTCACTGTGGTAGGTCCATGCGACAAAGTTGATGCAGCGCTTTATCCCTGGAACTGGGAAACAGCCAGTTATGATGATTACAGGTGGCTTGCACCGCGGACACTCGATGCAGCTCATCCACATGGAGTGGGAACCGATATAAACTGGGAACTGACGCCCAGAATAATACCTTTAATGGAACAGAAGCATCAGCAATTTGCCACAGCTCGCCGTATTTCAGGTGCTTCAATACCTGATGGTTTTCTGGAAGGAAAAACTTCCTGGACAATTGAGGCCAACAGTAAAATCACAGTATTGTTCGACCAGAAAAACCTTACCACAGGGTATCCTGAACTTCTTGTATCTAAGGGTAAAGGAAGCAAAATCAGGCTTACTTACTCGGAATCATTGTTTGATTCAAAAGGATTAAAAGGCAACAGGGATGAAATAGATGGAAAATCCATCGGTGGCTATTCAGATTACTTTTTACCAGACGGCAAATCTGAGAGGTTGTTTCGTCCTCTTTGGTTTCGCACGTGGAGATATGTTCAGATGGAGATAGAAACGCATGCAGAACCGTTGCAGCTCAATAGTTTCTCAAGTGAATTCACAGCATATCCGTTAAAGGAGAATGCAATATTTGATTCTGACAAGCCGGATTTGAAAAAAATCTGGAATGTTGGCTGGAGGACCGCCCGTCTCTGTGCAAATGAAACATATTTTGATTGCCCTTATTATGAACAGCTTCAATATATAGGTGATACACGGATTCAGTCTCTTATCTCTCTTTATGTTTCAGGCGATGACCGTTTGGTCCGAAATGCTCTTATGGACTTCAACGAATCCATTTTTAATGAAGGGCTTACCCGAAGCAGGTATCCTTCAGCTAGTCCTCAGATCATTCCTCCTTTCTCATTGTATTGGGTCGATATGGTCAACGATTATTGGACTCTGCGGGATGATCCTGAATTCATTAAAAGCTTTTTACCAGGAATTGAAAGCGTTCTTGGATGGTTCACCAGAAGGATTGATAAAGAAACAGGAATGCTTGGTAAAGTTGAGTACTGGAACTTTGTAGATTGGGCAATTGATTGGGCCTGGAGCAATGAAAAGGGTATCGGAGGAGTTCCGGCAGGCGGAATGAATGATGGCAATTCCTCAATACTGTCGATGCAATTTGCTTATGCTGTCCAAAGGGCTTCGGAATTATTCAGATATTACGGACAACCTGAAAAAGCTGATAATTATTCAGATCTTGCCAGAAAGATAACAAAAGCTGTTTATGAAAAATGTTGGGATGAATCAAAAGGATACATAGCTGATACACCCTCAAAAAAAGAGTTCAGCATGCATACCCAGATCTTTGCAGTCCTCACAAATACGATCCCTGAAAACAATCAGAAGGAATTTGTGAAAAGATTCATCAATGATAAAGCTCTGATTCAGCCCACGATGTATTTCAGGTTTTATCTTACACAGGCTTTGAAAAAGACAGGATTGGCCGATCATTATCTTGAGACACTTGGTCTGTGGAATGAGATGCTTGATAAAGGATTAACCACTTTCGCAGAAAATCCCGATCCTGCCCGCTCCGATTGCCATGCCTGGAGTGCAAGCCCCGATTATGATTTTCTTGCAACGGTGGCTGGCATCCGCCCGGGAACTGCTGGCTTTAAGACTGTCGAAATAGAACCTGCATTGGGTGAACTTAATTTTATAAAGGGACAGATGCCTCATCCGGCAGGAATTATAATTTTTGATTTAAAAAGAACAGGAAATGCCGGTATAACCGGAGAAATAATACTGCCCGAAGGGTTAACGGGTATGTTTAGATGGAATGGAAAGGCAATTAATTTAAAAGGTAAAACAGATATTGAGTTGCATTAGTTCATTAGGTGCCTCGTTACCAATTCCAACAATTTTACTGATTCCAGTGGTTTGGTAATATAGTCGTTGCAGCCCGCATTAAGAGCTTTCTCTTTGTCTCCCAGCATCGCATAAGCTGTCTGGGCAATTATCGAAATATTCATATTAAATTTTCTTATTTCAACTGTTGCCTCCTCACCGTTCATATACGGTAATTTCATGTCCATCAAAATTAATTTTGTTTCAGGATTCGTTTTAATAAAGTCAACAGCGTCTTTACCATCGCCAACATGGTGAATTTCAATATTTAAGGGATGTAATATTTCCTGGATCAAAAAGAGACTGTCCTTATCATCTTCAACCACCAGCATAATTTTCTTTGCATCAGATTTCCCCCGTTGGGTCTTCTTTTGAAGGTTACGCAATGATATTGGAGCAGGGATGGCAGTTGGAGGAATAAAAGGGATAGAAACGAAGAAAGTAGAGCCTTCTCCATATATGCTTTTAAGCCAAATCCGGCCTCTTAATAAAGTCACTAATTTTTCCACAAGTGAAAGTCCGATACCAGTTCCCTCATTATTCATTCCATGGTAATCAAACTTTATGAATCTTTCAAATATTTTCTTCTGATCTTCGTTCGGAATTCCTGTTCCTGTATCAGATACCGAGAAAATCAGTTCATTCATAAGTCGCTGGCAGGTAAAAGTAATCTTTCCTCTTGCAGTAAATTTGACAGCATTGGCAAGCAGATTTGAAATGACTTGTTGTATTCGATAAAGATCAGAGTGAATAAGAACATCGCCATCAGGAAGATAGAAGTTCAATTGAATATCGGTTTTTTCTCTATTCTGTAATTCAACTGTGTAAATATCTTTTAAATCATTGAACATGTCTGAAATCAGAAAATTTGAGTAGTTTAATTGCATAGCTCCTATTTCAATCTTAGACAGATCCACAATGCCTACAATTAAATTAAGCAGACTGCTGCTGCTGTTCTGAATGATTTTAACATATTGATGTTTCTTCACCTGATCAGTTTCAAATTCAATCAGTTCGCTAAAACCGACAATAGCATTCAGTGGTGTTCTGATCTCATGAGACATATTTGCCAGAAAGGCTGATTTTAAACGATCTGATTCTTCAGCTTTTTCTTTTGATTTTCTAAGCTCTTCCTTTTGGAGTACATATTCTTCAAACAGGGTACCTATGTGACCATACTCTGCAGGAGCTTTCTTAAGAGCATTTATTGATTTCTCATCGTCAGTTTTGAGTATTTCAGTTACCAATTTCAGCGGCCTGTTTATGCATCTTTTAGCAATTATATTAGCCACTACAAGTGATAAGATCACAAATCCAAGGATAATTAACATCATAGTAGTGGTTGACCTGAAGTTGAAGTTCATAACCTGGCTAAAAACGATCCTGGAAACCGGCTTTCCATCCCAACCGTTCAGGTCAGCTTTAGCCAGGAGCATATTTCTTTCGCCACTATTAACCGAATCAGACGTAATCAGATCAACCTTCGAACCGCTGATAGTTGCCAGACTATTCAAAATTCTTTTATTCCATTCTCTGATCACGAATAAATATCCTGCCGGTTCAGTTTTGATATGGTCAGGGTCATTGTATGGGTGAACTGATGCAGCGCTGACTTCCAACAGTCCATTTTCCCCTGGAAAGAAAAAATGGGTGAATTTGGTTTTGCTTAGAGCTTTAACAGCATCAATCGGGATAGGTATTTTCCCCGAAGCCCCATTGGTTGATGCTTCATAGACAATGTCAAACTTTGTATTAAATATGATAATATAATTATAATTATATGTATTAAAAGTTATATTATTATCATACCAGCGGATATCATTAATTTTCAAGGCTTTCACAAACTCATCCCAACAAGTGTAATCGAATACAGTCTGTGTCATCTGTTTACAGGTCAAATCAAGAAGAGATTTTACCTCATGACCATACTGTTCCTGAGCTGAATCAATAATGGTCTTTTCAGATTTGTACTTAAAGAATGTCAAAACAAAGAAGAGAATCAAAAAAACTACTCCAACAGTTATCAACAATGCCTTTATCTTGCCGTAAATTGTCTTAATCTTAAACATATAATCGAATAATAAAGATATTCATAAGGATCTTTCAGGTGATGATCCCAATTTTCACAATGCAGTTTAGAGTTATTTCGCCGGTCAAATGTAAAAAATTATTTTACGAAATAAACTTAAAACCCGCAGCGTTGAAAAAAGGCAGAACCGGTTAACATTTATTAAGTTATCCGGTATACAGCACACTAGACTGGATATGAATGAATTACTTTTTAGGATTTGGAGAGACGTACAGAACATTTTCTCGCATTTTAACTGTCTCCCTGTGATGGTTAGCGATAACTATTCCTAATAAAATCATAACAGCCAGAATCAGAAGCAAGAGAAATGGTCCGCTTTTGACAAATTCCAGAAGAAAGGAGTCTTTTTTCATTTTCCGACCAGAATTAAGATGAAAAAATGGTAACAAATCATCATAAAGAACAACGCCAAACAATACTCAGATTGGTAAGAGTTATACCAAATTTACATAATATCTTTTATATCAGGATAATTCATTTTCATTTAATACCTATAATATCATGCAGGGACACAATCATAAGAAACTTATTTAACCTCCGGCATGCCTGATTAAACAAACAGTGTATTGTTTTCACACACACCACTGTCTAATATTTTGACATTTCTATAAACACCAAATTTTCATTTTTGCTGATATTGTGATATTTACCAATTTGGCACATTCTTTGGCATTATAGAATTACAAATTAGAAATTACGAATTAGAAATTGAGATGAAAAGAATATATCTGATAATATCACTGCTTTTGGTTTTTTGTTTTCCTGAAATATCAGCCCAGGTGAAAAAATGGACCCTCGAAGATTGTATAAATTATGCTGTAACAAACAATATAGGACTTCAGAGACAAAGGCTACTTACCGAATCGAAGGAAGTGGACCTTCTGGCATCAAGAATGAATCTTCTGCCGAATCTAAACGCCCAATCTGCTGTTCAGGTTGCAAGCGGAAGGTCTATTGACCAATCGAACGCTATAGTATTTAATAAGAACCTGACAAATAATGTGACTGTATCCTCATATATGGTGCTTTTCAGTGGATTCACTGAGATAAATACAATAGCTGCAAATAAATATATGCTTAAAGCCGGTTTGGAATCAGAGAAAATTACGAGAAATGCATTGATCTCAGACATAATGGGACAATATTACCAGGTGTTATATGCCAGAGGATTGGAAAATGCTTCAAAAATGCAGCTCGATCTTTCACAGAAACAGCTTTTCAGAATCACGAAAATGGTTGAGACAGGCAAAGAGGCATTAGCTAAACAATATGAAATTGAGAGCCAGTTTTCTGCAGATAAGCTCTCTTATACTATAGCTCATAACACAGCCAGTCAGGCTATTACAACCTTAAAACAGATGCTCCAGCTGGAAGCAGGATCGGAATTTGATATCCTGGTACCTGATCTGAATAACATTCTCATTGCAGACAATTCCTTCAGTCCTGATAGTGTCTATAAACTTGCCGCTCAAAATCTTCCCAGGCTCAAAGAAATAGAATTTGAATTAACCGCCTCAAAAAAACAGATTGCTGCTGCCAGGGGAAATTTTTCTCCCAAGATAACAGCAGGAGGTGGCATAGGATCGTACTATTATGATATATTAAACGCAGGTGAAGGAGTCTCTCAAAATTCTTACTCACGACAAATTAATGGTAACCTTCAAAAGCAAGTATCACTTTCTCTCAATATACCCATCTTTAATAATCTTGCCAACTATAGAAACATTAAGATGGCTAAGCTCAGAAAGAATGATAACGAGCTAAGACTTGAACTGGAGAAAAATAATTTGTATACGGATATAGAAAATGCCTGTCTTAATTATAATAGAGGAAAAGACGAATTTTCAGCCGCTAAAGCAAATTTTGATTTCAATACAAAGTCTTTCAGTGGAGTTGAGAAAAAATTTGAGTCGGGACTTGTTGATGTAACTGAGTTTTCAGTTGCGAAGACAACATTATTTAAGGCTGAAACAGAAGCTCTCAGGACTAAATTGCAGCTTATTATAAGGAAACTCATGATCCAGTTCTACTCCACAGGTGAATATGAAACTCTTGTGAACCAGCAATCAATATTCTAACACCCAAGTCACTAAATATACAGAAATTAATAATTATAAATAAAAAATTGAAATGGATACTCCTCACGAAACAATGGATAAAGTGATCCCAAAGAAAACAGGCCTTCAGAAAAAACATTTCGGATACATCGCTATTGGTATAGCAATTATCGTTCTTGCTTATATGGCTTTCTTTGCCGATCGGACTTCAACATATAAGGTTGAAAAAGATAAACTGATAATTGAAACCATTACAGAAGATCAGTTCAATGATTATATTACTGTTCCCGGAACAGTTGAACCTATAACTACTATTAAACTTGATGCCCAGGAAGGCGGACGTGTTGAAGAGAAACTTATAGAAGAAGGATCAATGGTTAAAAAGGGAGATGTCATTCTAAGACTATCTAATCCTGACCTCTATCTTAATATCCTCAACAGCGAGGCACAACTTGCAGAAAAGGAAGACTTCCTGAGAAATACACAGATTACAATGGAACAGGAGAAGCTGTCAATAAAAAGAGAGCTGGTTTCTCTTAAGTATGATATTGAAAGAAAAGAACGTAATTATCAGCAAAATGAAATCCTGATAAAAGATAACCTTATCTCGAAAGAGGAATACATCCGTTCAAAAGAAGACCTTGATATGGCTAAACAATCAAAGGACCTTTTTATTGAACGTCAGAAACAGGACTCTCTTTTTCGTTCTGTAAACGTAGAGACAATAAAAAACGACCTCGTGAATATGAGAAAAAACCTGGCTTTGGTAAAGGGAAGGGTTGAAAACCTGAATGTGGCTTCACCGGTAGATGGCGAACTTGGTCTGCTAAGTCCTGAAATCGGCCAGAACATCAATCGCGGAGAAAACATGGGACAGATAAACGTACTGACATCCTATAAAGTAACTTCCCAGATTGACGAGCATTACATCGACAGGGTGAGAACACAGCTTGACGCAACTCTCGACAGGCAGAATAATAAATTTAATCTTACTGTGAGAAGAGTTTATCCGGAGGTGAGGAACGGTACATTTAAAATTGATATGATCTTCCGCGATAGCATGCCTGATAATATAAGAACC
>Ga0182017_10003597_pt1 | contig 11537 bp, 10 predicted proteins | sample 712E3DmetaG_FD_120492 | JGI IMG/M metagenome (GOLD analysis project Ga0182017, IMG submission 120492) | Permafrost microbial communities from Stordalen Mire, Sweden - 712E3D metaG | ecosystem: Environmental > Terrestrial > Soil > Wetlands > Permafrost | place: Sweden: Stordalen | collected... | reverse complement strand
CCGGCAACTCGACTACATCGAGGCGGTGCGGGCGCAGGCGGCGGGGCATCTGCGCATCCTGTTCCGCCACATCCTGCCCAACTGTCTCTCGCCGCTGGTGGTGCAGGCGACCTTCAACTTCGCTTACGCCGTCCTGGCCGAGGCGTCGCTCAGCTTCGTGGGCGCCGGCGCCCCGCCGCCGACCCCGAGCTGGGGAAACATCCTGAGCGAGGGGCGGATCTACATGCAGACGGCCTCCTGGATCACCATTTTCCCGGGTCTCGCCATCGCGGTCACGGTGCTCGGCCTGAACCTGGCGGGAGACGGCCTGCGGGACGTGCTGGACCCGAGGATGAAGACGTAGCTGGGGAGAGCCGAGATCAGAGCGCTGAGAGCCGTGAGAACAATGGTTCGGAAACCGCCAGGGCGCGAAGAGAATCCCCCTCAACTCTATTCCTTGACAGGATTTTCCGGACAGCGATAGCATCGCGCCGATCTGGCGATTGAGAACGGGCAATCTGGACAGTCAATATACGGCGGTCATCAAGCAGGAAGACGGATGGTGGATCGGCTGGATCGAAGGGGTTCCCGGGGTCAATTGTCAAGAGCGCACGCGCGAGGAACTCCTGGAGACTCTTCGGATGACCCTGACGGAAGCTATAGATCTGATCTGAATAGATGGTACACGTGAACCCTAGCGCGATTGACCAGTTGCTCAACGGCATATTCGAGAGGCGGTTCGGAGAGCCGGTGGGGTGCGTCGTGCCCCTCAAGGGCGACGCCTCGGCCCGCAAGCTGTTCCGTCTCGCGGCCGCCTCGCGGACAGCGATCGGGGTTGTGAGTCCGGACGCCCGGGAGAACCGCGCCTTTCTGGAGTTTTCCCGCCACTTCCGCGAGTGCGGACTGCCGGTTCCCGAGATCTACGCCGAGGAGCTCGACCGAGGGATCTATCTGGAAGAGGATCTGGGGGACACGACACTCTTCCAGTTTCTCACGGAGAATTGCACTGAGGGAGGGCTTTCGAGCGAAACGCTCGGCCTGTACCGCCAGGTCGTCAAGCTGTTGCCGCGGTTCCAGATCGAGGGCGGCCGGACGCTGAACTACGATGTCTGCTACCCGAGGTCCGGCTTCGACAAACAGTCGATGCTCTGGGACCTCAACTACTTCAAGTACTACTTCCTGCGCCTGGCGAAGATCCCGTTCAGCGAGCAGGCGCTGGAGGACGACTTCGCGCGGCTCGCCGAGTTCCTGCTCACGGCCGACCGGCGCTTCTTCCTCTATCGCGATTTCCAGTCGCGCAACATCATGGTTCGCGACGGGGCGCCGTTCTTCATCGATTACCAGGGCGGGCGGCGCGGGGCGCTGCAATACGACGTGGCATCCCTGCTCTACGACGCGAAGGCCGACCTCCCGTTCGAGGTCCGAGACGAGCTCGTCGAGCGATACCTCGAAGCCGCCTCGAAGCTCGCGCCTATCGACCGCGGTGTCTTTCTGGCCCACTACCCCGGCTACGTCCACATCCGGATCATGCAGGCGATGGGCGCCTACGGCCTCCGGGGCTTCTACGAGCGGAAGCAACACTTCCTGGCCAGCATCCCGTACGCGATCAGGAACCTGGAGTACCTGCTGCGGACGGCCGAGATTCCCGTCGAGCTGCCCGAGCTGACGCAGGTCTGGCGCCGTCTGGTCGGCTCCTCCGCCCTCCGGCAGTTCGGCACCGCCTCGCTCAAGCTCACGGTCCGGATCCAGAGCTTTCCGTACAAGGACGGCGTGCCGACCGACGAGAAGGGCCACGGCGGCGGCTACGTATTCGACTGCCGGGCGCTTCCCAACCCCGGCAGGTTCGAGCGGTACGCGACGCTGACAGGCAAGGACGACGCCGTGGTCGCGTTCCTCGAAAACCAGCCCGCCGTGGGCGACTTCCTCGGCCATGTCTTCGCGCTGATCGACCAGGCCGTGGAGAACTACCGGCAACGCAACTTCACCGACCTGATGGTGGCGTTCGGCTGCACCGGCGGCCAACACCGCTCGGTGTACTGCGCCGAGCGGCTTGCGCGGCACCTGCGCGAGAAGCTCCAGGTAAGCGTCGAGGTGCGTCATTTGGCGCAGGAAAGCGCCCTCACCCCCTCGCCTCTCTCTGGAGGAGAGACACGGGGGTGAATGCAAAATGAAGAACCGACAATGCAAGACCGACCAATGACGGGGATTGATCGGTTCTGTATTGTCGGTTGCCAGTTTTCGATTCTCAGCCCCCTGGTGTGGGCGATGCGACATCAGGAGCAACAATGAAGGCGATGATCCTCGCGGCCGGCGTCGGGAGCCGGCTGCGGCCGCTCACCGACGATATCCCGAAGGCCTTGGTGGACGTGGGCGGTGTGCCGGTGATCGAGCGGGTGGTCCGGCGCCTCCAGGCAGCCGATGTCACCGAGCTCGTCGTGAACCTCTTCCACCTGGGCGACCGGATCGTCGAGTTTCTGGCTTCGAAGCAGGACTTCGGGCTCCGCATCGCGTTCACGCGAGAGGCCGAGCTGCTCGACACCGGCGGGGGGCTGAAGAACGCGGCGAGATTCTTCGACGACGGACGGCCGTTCTTTCTCCACAACGCGGACGTCCTGAGCGACATCGATCTCACAGAGATGCTTCACTTCCACCGGGAAACCGATGCCCTGGCGACCCTCGCGGTCCAGAGCCGGTCAAGCTCGCGGCAGCTCCTGTTCGACCACGACGGGCTCCTCCGCGGCCGCGAGACGCCGGAGGGCATGGAGTGGGCGAAAGGATCGGTCGGCAGTGTTGAGGGCCTCGCATTCACCGGGATCCACGTGATCGACCCCGCGATCTTTTCCCGGATGACCGAGACGGGAGTCTTCCCGATCATCCGGTCGTACCTGCGGCTTGCCGGGGAGGGGGAGAAGATCGCCGCCTACCGCGCCGACGGCTCCTACTGGCAGGACATCGGCTCGCGCGAGAAGCTGGAGGTTGCCCGCCAACACGCTGCCGGGCACGACTGATCGTCGCCGGTCGTGTAGCACACCGGAGTGGGCATCCTCCCGCGGCCATCCTCCGGATCTTCGATCGCTACCGCTTCCGCGGCTTGGCAAGCATCGTCTTGACGCGCTCCGCCAGCACATCCAGGTCGATTGGCTTCTCGAGAAAGTCGGTGACCGGCAGCCAGTCCTCGTCGATGTCCTTCGAGCTGAATCCGAGGGGAAATCTGGTGTTCACCGCGGTCAACATCAATATGGGGACGTCCTTCAAGGCGTCGTGATTCAGGCGCATCCGGCGCGCCAGCTCGAACCCTCCGGTGCTGTCCTCCGGGAACATCACGTCCAGCAGGACCAGGTCGGGCCGTCGTGCGGTCATGCTGCGGAGCGCGGCGGACAGATCAAGCTCGATCCGCACATCGTGTCCTCCGCCGCGCAGCACCGTGGCTACCGCCGAAGCAAAGTCCTCATCGTCGTCGACCATCAATAGATACGACATTGTTCCGACTCCTTTCCTGTCGACTCGACTCCGCTCATCGCGTGAGCGGGAACCGAAGGGTGACCCGTGTCCCGCAGCCAGGCGCACTCTCGACCTGCACCCGGATTCCATGGCTCAGGGCCACATGCCGCACGATCGCCAGCCCGAGCCCCGTCGAGTCCTTGTTGTGTCGCGCGGCTTCCTCGGTGCGATAGTAGTCGTCGAAGATGCGCGGAAGCTTCTCCGCGGGGATCCCGATCCCCTCATCCTCTATTGTGATGACGGGCCCCTCCGATGGCGCCACGCCACACCGCACGCGCACGAGGCCACCCTCGGCCGAGTAGACGACCGCGTTGGAGATGATGTTGGTCAGCAGCATCTTGATGTGATCTTCGATGGCGGCGAAGGGCGCGGACGCGAGATCCTCGTCCACTGTCACCCGGCGTTCCTGTGCCGCGGCGCCGACCCGGGCAATGGCGTACCGCACCATTTCCGCCAGGTCGAGATGGACCGGTTCGGGCCCCTCGTCGTCCGACTGGAGGTTTGCCAGTTGAAGCATCTCCTGGATCTCGACCGCAAGTCTCCGGCACCTCGCGGCGATCCTGCGCACGACCGCGGCCGCCTCTTCCGGGAGGACCCCGCAGTTCCCCCTGAGCAGTAGCTGAGCGTTGGCGGCGATGGCCGCGAACGGAGCCTTGAGCTCGTGCGTGGTCCTGAGCATGTGTCGCGTCTTCTCCCGCTGCGCGGTGGTGAGGCGTCGGTTCGCTTCTGCCAGATCCACCTCCTGCTCTCGCACCAGCTCGGAGAGGTGGGATGTCAGAAGCCACACTACGAAATAGATGCCCAGAGAAGACAGAACGGTGATCCAGGGGTAAGTGGGGTGGGTCGTCAGCGCCTGCCGGAGCGACGGGTCGAGGTAGATGCCCGGTGCGTAAACGACCTGCAGGGGCTCCAGACCGACGCAGACGCCATACAGGCCGCTGGCGACGATGACCACGATCAGGCTCTGCCGGCGCGAGAAGAAGATGCAGGCCAGCACGATGTGCGCCAGGTACATGAATGGGGCGGTGGTCTCCAGGCCACCCAGGAAGTACACGACCATGGTGAGGACTAGGAGGTCCATCAGAATTTGGGTCCACAGATTCCTCGCGGCGCTCCAGCGGAGCGGATTCCGGACGATCAGCCGAGCGTGGCCGAGATAGGCGAGATTCGCCAGGAAAAGGAGCGCAGCGATCAGAAAGGGCCAGCCGGTCTGGGGGCGGAGGCCGAGAGGCGGAAACAGATCGTGAGCGACGAAACCGGCGGTCCCGAATATGACCAGCACGGAGATCGCTGCCCAGCGCAGGCGCACGAACCAGCGCAGGTTACCGATCAGCAGGGCTTTCTGCAGGGAGGCAGCGGTCCCCTCGGAAGCCGACGCCGGCACGGCCGGTTCCGCGGCGGGCAGGGGGAGTTCGTATATGAATCGCGGTGTCGGGTCTGTCGAGATCTTCATGCTGTCGCCGGGGCGACGCCCGCGAGTTCCGTCGGCCGGACAACCGGCTTCCCGCCACGGAACGGCGTGCGACGGAAGATTCCACCGGGTGATCGCGGGTGAGGATGCTCCGCTCAAGACTGGGCACCGCGTCTGCCAGCAGCCCCGAGCACATCACGACAGCGGCGGCGCATGGGCTGCACGGAACGCTGAAAGGATGGCCTAGCCCGGCGACGCTTGTCAAGAGCCAAACTGGTCAGACCGCAGACCCGGCCGTCCATGCACTTCGGTTCAGTCTCGGGTCGCCCTTTGGTCTGGCCTCACTATGAACAAACCGTGACAACAAATTGACAGTCTGGCGGCTAGCTGGCATATTGCGTCGCACCGCCCGGAAGGGGAAGCGGCGCGAAGGCGAGAGGTTCTCGCTCTTCACCTGGAAGTGGCATGGCAAACAGAAGCGGACGACGAAGGAGACAGTAATGCTCAACGGCAAGCTGGACTTTCGCAGTGACACGATCACGGAGCCGACCGAGGAGATGCGGGAAGCGATGGCGCGGGCGAAGGTGGGGGACGATGGGCGGGAGGGGGACCCCACGGTCCGCGAGCTGGAGGAGTACTCGGCGCAGCTTCTCGGCAAGGAGGCGGCCCTCTTCGTGATCAGCGGCACGATGGGGAATCTCGTCTCCATCCTGACCCACACCCGACACGGCCAGGAGGTGATTCTGGAGCGTGACGCCCACATCTTCTGGACCGAGGTGGCGGGCATCTCGGCGGTGGGCGGGCTGCTCGTCAACCGGGTGGCCGGGACTGACGGGATCATGGCGCCCGGGGACGTCGAGGCCGCCATCCGTATCGCCAAGCTGCACTTTCCGGAGACCGGTCTGATCTGTCTGGAGAACACGCACAACATGGCGGGTGGGACGGTCTGGAGGGTGGCGCAGATGGCTGCGGTCAAGGCGGTCGCGGAGCGGCACGGAATCCCGGTACATCTGGACGGCGCGCGCATCTTCAACGCAGCCGTCGCGCTCGGCGTTCCGGCAAAGGAGATCGCCGCCCAGACCGATTCCGCTACGTTCTGTCTGTCCAAGGGCTTGAGCGCGCCGGTCGGCTCCATCATCGTGGGGACCAAGAAGTTTATCGAGGCGGCGAAGAAGAAGCGGCAGATGCTGGGCGGGACGACGCGGCAAGGGGGCGTGATCGCGGCCGCCGGGCTGGTGGCAGTTCGGACGATGATCGCACGGCTGGCCGAGGACCATGCGCTCGCCCGAACCCTTGCCGAGAAGCTCCGCCCCATCCCGGGCCTCGATATGGACCTACGAACCGTGCAGACGAATATCGTGCGAACGAAGGTCTCCGGACTGGGCGTGCCTGCCGTCAAGGTCGCTGAGTTGCTGGCCCAGCGTAACGTGTATGTCCTGGCGCAGCAGGCCGACACCCTGCGGTGGCTCACGCACCGCCACATCACGAGGGCGGATGTGGATGATGCGGCCGTGGTGATGGCGAAAGTGGCGGAGGAACTTCACGGATGAGGTTGCGCCCTCGCGGGAGGGCGCGGCCGCTATCATGTGTGGCCCGCCCATCACGATCAAGCTGCAGGCCGGAATCCCCCCCCGCGGGGAGCCGAAATGGCTTGACATGACCCTGTAGTTCGCATAGCGTGAGCAAAAATCAGCGCCTCGAAACCCCGATGACGATTTTTTGGTGGACGCCTCCCAGGGACTCTCGAGGGTCTGTGGGGGGCGTTGCCTTTCCGGAATCGCAGATAGAGGGAGATCCGAGATGCAGGTGGGGCCGAACACGATCGTCACGATGGAGTACACGCTTCGGTTGGATTCCGGAGAGGTCGTGGATTCTTCCGAAGGCAAGGAGCCTCTCACCTTCGCGTACGGCCAGGAGCAGATCATCCCTGGTCTGGAGCGCGGACTCGCGGGATTGCAGCCCGGGGAGCAGAAAGAGATCCGCGTCGATGTCGAGGAGGCCTACGGCCCGCGCCGCCTCGACGCCGTTCAGGAAATCCCGCTTGATCGCTTTCCCGAAGACATCACGCCGACCGTCGGTCTGCAGTTGAGCGTCCGGGGCCCCCGGGGCGAGGAAGTGCCGTTCGTCATCAGCGGCGTCTCCGAGACCCATGCCACGCTGGACTTTAACCACCCGCTGGCCGGCGAGCCGCTCACCTTCGCCGTCACCGTGGTGGGCGTAGAGGCAGGCAACGGCACAGAGCGCCGGATCATCATCCCGGGAGAGGCGTGATGCCCGGACTTCTAGAGGGAAAACAGGACTCCGAAGCGACGACCCCGATAGAGGATGACGTTCTCCCAGGTCTGTGTCGAATCTGCGGGGGGTCGGTGCCGCGCGCCAGCGATCCGACCAGTTGCACGCCCAGCCTCTGCAGCGAGCAATGTCTGGCCCGGGCAATCGTCGAATACTGGGCGGCCCTCGGACTCACGGCAGAGGTGAGCCTGCGGGACGGCTACGCCCGCCTCGAAGGTCTCCGCGGTCTCGCACCTCGCCCCTGAACCAAACATTTCACCGCAAAGCTCGCAAAGACCGCAAAGAGAGCCAGCATTTGCGGTTCGACTGCTACGTTCGGGCTTATCCCGCCGCCGATCTCGCTCCATTCGGACCCCTTGCATCGAGTCCCCACCCGGATGGCCCGCAGTGTTCTCACCGGACGCCGTCGCCCCGCGGCAGTCGGTACATCGGATCGGTAAAGGCCGTTGACGCCGATGTCGGCTGACCCTCGTGGATTCCGATTGACTTCACGAAGGACGCGGGAGTAAACCTACCCCGAGAGCACGTCTCGGAAGGCTGTTCCCTCTCAGGGGAGCCTTCCATGCTTGTGCTGTCTGCCATCCCACCAGAGGCATTCTCCTGTTCCTGGAGACTTCCGGTACCCCATGGGGGGATAGACGGAAACCGTATAGGACTCCAGTAGACTCGGGACAAGCGGTATATCCTTTTCAAGCTGCCGCGAAACGGCACCTGCGATACGATTCGTGCCGGCAAGGTCTCGTACAAACGAACATCCCTGGAGAAGAGTTGACGAATGTCGCATGAGTCTTCAGTGCTCCTCCCGAGGGCGTACTACGTTGCCAAAGTCGAGGTGTTTCTTGCGGCAATGCCCGAGACCATACTCGGCACACTGACGGGAAACAGCGAGATGGCAGTGGAGCCTGCCCAGCGAAATGCGTGGCTTGAACAGATTGCTATTCTCAAGGCCACCTTACCTGGCCTCGTAGGGACACTGTTCCTGGAGTTTAACATTCCCCGTATGGGCCGTCGCATCGACGCTGTGTTGGTCTCTGGTGCGGTGATATTTGTGATCGAGTTCAAGGTTGGAGAGAATGACTATAACCGCGATGATATCGACCAAGTATGGGACTACGCCCTTGACCTAAAGAACTTCCATGAGGCCAGCCACGGCGCACCAATCTTGCCAATCCTTGTGGCGACAGCAGCAGACACCACCGATCAAACTTTACCGTTACCACACGAGGATCTTGTATACCCTCCTGTGATGTCGAATGCGCGCGAAGTGCGCAGTGTCATTGACATGGGGCTGTGTAGCATATCCGGCGATACATTGGACGGTATGAACTGGGGTCTTGCGCCGTACCATCCCACGCCAACGATCATCGAGGCGGCCCAGAACCTCTATGCGCAGCATTCGGTTGACGCGATCGCGCGACACGATGCCGGCGCCCGCAACCTGCGCGTTACTTCCCGGCGCATTGAAGAACTCGTCGACGAGGCGCGTCTGCAAGACCGGAAGGTGATCTGTCTTGTCACGGGCGTTCCGGGCGCTGGAAAGACCTTGGTTGGTCTCAACGTTGCCACGAAACGCAGAGACGCCAAGAAACCAACCCACGCTGTCTTTCTCTCCGGTAACGCTCCGTTAGTTGCGGTCTTACGTGAAGCCCTGACGCGCGATGAGGTGGTGCGCCGTCGCAGGCTTGGAGACCGCGTGCGTAAGGGGAGCGTAGGCGAAAGCGTTAAGGCGTTCATTCAGAACGTTCACCATTTCCGTGACGAGGCGCTTCGGGATAGCGGACCGCCGATCGACCACGTTGTCATATTCGACGAGGCGCAACGAGCCTGGAATCGCGAGAAAACTGCGCTCTTCATGCGCACGAAAAAGAAGCGACCGGACTTTACCAAGTCGGAACCCGAATTTCTAATCTCCTATCTTGATCGGCACATGGATTGGGCTGTGGTTGTTTGCCTGGTCGGCGGTGGCCAGGAAATCAACACCGGGGAAGCCGGAATCGGAGCGTGGCTTGACGCGATCAACGCAGCTTTCCCACAATGGCATGTCTATATCTCGCCGGAACTCTGAGACAGCGAGTACGCGGCGGGGCATGCCATCGAGTCCGTCCGCGCGCGGCCGGATGTGCATTTCGACCGGGATCTCCATCTGGCCGTTTCGATGCGCTCGTTCCGAGCCGAGAACGTGTCGGGTTTCGTTAAGGCAATGCTTGATTGTGAAACGGATCTCGCGCGAGATGCCTATGAAAGACTCCGTCGCCGATATCCCATCGCGATCACCAGAGACTTGGAACGAGCTCGGCGTTGGATCAGGGACCATTCCCGCGGTTCGGAACGTTACGGTCTTGTAGCCTCATCAGAAGCACAACGCCTCAAACCTTACGCAATAGATGTTCGTGTGAACATTGACCCAGTGCACTGGTTCCTTGACGACAGGCAGGACACACGTTCAAGCTACTATCTCGAGGATGCAGCGACAGAGTTTCAAGTTCAGGGGCTTGAGCTTGATTGGGTCTGCGTTTCATGGGACGGGGACTTTCGATTCACGGACAGTGGGTGGGCATACCATTCTTTTTGGGGCAGCGGCTGGCGGAACATACATAAGGGAGAGAGGCAGAACTACCTGCGCAATGCTTACCGGGTCTTGCTTACACGTGCTCGTCAGGGGATGGTTATCTTCGTACCCCAAGGCGTCGCCGACGACCCCACGCGACAGTCTTCGTTCTACGATCCTACGTTCCATTATTTATCTCGTTTGGGCATCCCGGTGCTCGACCCATGAATGTCAGAAACGGTCAACCACACGGGCACGCCACTCGGATCGCTTCCGAGTAAACCCCATTACGTCCACCATTATGGAAGATGGAGAGTCGGAGGAGGTCTTGACTATGAGAGAGGGCGAATACGTAGATTCACTGGTTGACGAGTACGCAACTCTTCTCCGTAAAAGATTGTCCAGGGACCTTCAAAACCGACATGACGATGCAGGTATTGTTGAGGACCTGGAGGCGTCCGCAGATTGGAGTACTTCTGGGGCCCGTGAGCTCGTAAGACTTGCAGACAATTATGGAGCATTCATGCTGCGCAATGCGCTGGCGATTGCCGTAGTGCTCGGCAAGGAAGATGGCGCGCGAGGATTCTGAAGCCTCGGGCGCGGTGTCACCTGCGAGGAGTTGCGCTATGTCGTCGGGGACAAGACGGAGTGAGCTCGGCGTGTGCGTGAGTTGCGGACGGAATTCGGTTGGCCCGTAGCAACGAAGTCAACCGGGCGGCCGGACCTAGGCGTCGGGGTCTATGTCTTGCAAGCTGATAGGCAAAGCCCTGAACATGATCGGCACATTCCCGACGATGTGCGTCGGGAAGTTCTGCGCCGCGATGGGTACAGGTGCCGTGAATGCGACTGGTCGCATGATGAATGGAACCCCTCGGACCCTCGGCATCTGGAGTTACATCACGTCATGCCCCATGTCAGAGGCGGCGAGAACGTCAAGGAGAACCTGAACACACTTTGCACCGTTTGTCATGATAAGCTGCATAGGAAGGAGAAGTAAGTTCGCCCAAGGCGCTGCGCCTGATCGCTATTGTGCCGTGCTCCATAGCGGATGGTGAGCTTTATCTTGGGCGATAAGGAAGAAGGAGAATGGAGCCAAGGCAACAGGCTCTCATCGTGGTACCCTTGATCATCATTGTCCTCGCCAGTGCTTTCGGTGCTCTGGGACACTTCATGGAAATCGCCTTCGGCGTGCCGAGTCGTTTGTGTATGCCGCCTGCACTTCGCGGTGTTGGGGTTGTCGTACTGGCTCTCGGATTCCTTTTCATGGGCTGGGTGTTCCGCTACAGGAAACCTGCCGAAATCCTCCTCTCAACCTACGTCACGATGCGAAAGTTCATCAGACGGACACGACCGGGCGACGCCTCCGCCCGAACTGAACCCTTGGTCCTGCAAGGTCCGCAGCGGCACGTAAGGCATCCTTTGTATTTTGCCGACGTGATTCTTCTCCTTGGCTGGTGGCTGGTGCTCGACTACACGTTCCTTCTCTTCATGGCATTCTTCTTCTTTCTTTGGTTCAACCTTGTGGTCATCCGATTTGAAGAAAAGGAACTCAGGGCTCTGTACGGGGAACAGTACGAGACCTACGCGAAGACCGTGCCGAGATTCTTTCCGTCGTTGAAGTGCACACGTCGTTGAACTCCACATCGACCATTGTAATGCGTTGTTGATGAAGGGGAATAGCTGTGGGACGGGGAAACTCCACCCCGTACGGAGGGCGGACCGACGATGTCTCGCCTCCCCCGGCTCGACGCACCAGGCACTCTGCACCACATGTGGAAGATGGGAGAGACCATGCGTGAGTACTGG
>Ga0182017_10003596_pt1 | contig 11540 bp, 9 predicted proteins | sample 712E3DmetaG_FD_120492 | JGI IMG/M metagenome (GOLD analysis project Ga0182017, IMG submission 120492) | Permafrost microbial communities from Stordalen Mire, Sweden - 712E3D metaG | ecosystem: Environmental > Terrestrial > Soil > Wetlands > Permafrost | place: Sweden: Stordalen | collected... | reverse complement strand
GATTGTTACAACCCTGTTGATCTTCATTTTGGTTAACGACTGGAGCCATTCCAAATCTTCCTTTTTATTTAACCGATCAGGGGAACCAAAAACATTAAATTGTTGCAGGTAAATGTTTTCCAAACCTGTAAGTTCCTTAAGTACACGGACAGCAGCTGTATCAATATCTTCATCATCATAAACAAGGCTGCCAGGCAGTTTTAGTGACTTGGGCGCTGACTGTTTTGAAGGTGACAATCCCTGATTTCTATCAATTAATAAAACTTTCAAACTCATATCGTTGAATCCGAAAATTACACAGTCTACTGAAACATGTGGATTTAATTTAACAGCCATCACTTTATTTAAAGGTGGGTAAAAATATGTCAAAAAAATATTAATTCCAAACTTAGCGTAATTTTTACGTTAAGTATTTTATATAACATTGTCATTGAGTTGTTTAAAGTACATGTCAATTGGACAATTAGTCAATAAACCAATGTGCCAATTAGCTAATTCGACAATTTGATAATTAGTTAATTGGAAAATTTTGGTATGAAAGAAATGATGAATATTTGGATCCCGGATACCAGACGCCGGATGAGTGTGAGATATGAATTTGGAAAATACTTAAACCAAAGACACAAAGACGCAAAGAATTCCTCGCGTATCAAAGTCTCTATGGTTAAAACACATCCAAACCAAAAACCCTATTGAAACTTGAAATCTGATACAAACAAATCAATTAAAATTATTATCCGATCGATCTGGATTAAAAGGTAATTTAAAAATTGGCACATTGGCACATTGGCTCATCGGCTAATTGGCATATTATCTTTTTATTTCCAAAATTTCCATATTCTTTGGTTCCGAGTTATCTATTTCGAATCGAATGACTGTGCGAACTTTATGGAGACCAGAATTACCTGCCGCTCCAGGATTTATAAATAATAAATCGAATTTTTTGTCATAAATAACTTTTAAAATATGTGAATGTCCGCAAACAAGTATCTTTGGAGGTTTAAGCAGAATTTCATTTTTAGTCTCTTTCTCATAATGCCCCGGATAACCGCCAATGTGAGTGATTAATATTTCTGCACCTTCGCATATAAAACGTATAAACTTTTTATATCTTATCCTTATTTCCGCACCATCAATATTTCCATATACGGCTCTGATAGTTTTACCGGAAGCTAGCTTATTTATTACCTCAACATTACCAATATCTCCGGCATGCCATATTTCGTCGCATGAAGCAAAGAATATTATTATTTTGTCATCGATAAATCCGTGAGTATCGGAAAGCAAACCTATCTTGGTCATGTTTTATTTTTATTTAATCCCCAAAGATTAAAAAAATATATTTCTTTCGATATAATTTGTTAATAACGATTATAAAAAATTCTATTTTTGAACCAATAAATTCTTAACCAATGCATTTGTTCTTTACACCTGATATTTCGGGAAAAAGTTACACACTGAGTGAAACCGAATCAAAACATTGCATTCGTGTATTGCGTCTTGGAAAGGATGACATTGTTTGTCTTATTGATGGGCATGGGGGGTTCTATAAAGCTCAAATTATTGATGACAATCCAAAATCATGCAATCTTGAAATAATAGAAGAATCGTTAAAATTTGAACAACGTCCTTACTACCTGCATATAGCCATGGCTCCTACTAAAAATATGGAAAGGCTTGAATGGTTTTTAGAAAAAGCAGTAGAAATCGGCATAGATGAATTTACTCCTGTTATTTGCGAAAGATCTGAAAGAAAAACTTTAAATGCAGATCGACTTGAAAAAATTGCCATCTCTGCCATGAAGCAGTCCATAAAGGCTTACAAGCCAAAAATCAACCTCTGCACTCCTTTTAAAAGCCTCATAAAATCAGCAAACCAAGAAATCAAAATGATTGCATACTGCAACGATTTTAATCCGGATACTCCTGCTCCGTCTAACATTAATTTAAATGACTCATTGGAAAGAAAATTCATAAATAATGCTTACAAGAAAGGCCGGTCAGCGATTTGTCTAATTGGGCCCGAAGGAGATTTCACTCAGTCAGAAATAAATGCCTCATTAGATGTCGGCTTTACAGGAGTTACATTAGGCAAAAGCAGGCTCAGAGTCGAAACTGCAGGATTGGTTATTTGTCATACAATATACTATTTGAATTCAATTTAATATTTTTTTTTGCCAATGGAACAGTAAAATTTATAGTTGTCCCTTTATCAACAATGCTATCCACCTTTATTTGTCCTCCCTGTTTTTCAACAAATTCTTTACATAAAATCATGCCCAGGCCGGTTCCTTGTTCTTTGGCTGTACCTTTAGTATGTATATTTTCGCTTATATTAAATATTTTTTGTAGATTCTCTTCAACAATACCAACTCCTGTGTCTGCAACAGATATATATGCAAAAAGATTATCAGTGCTGGCTTTTATAATAACATCGTTTCCGGGAAATGAAAATTTTATTGCATTCGCAATTAGATTTCTAAAAATCGAAGTCAACATATCTTCATCAGCAAATACCATTGTATTTAAATTTATAAGTTGAATAAGACGAATATTTTTATTTTTTGCCTGTTCTCTTAAAACTTCTATTACCATATTCGAAATAATATGTAAATCCATGTTAACAGGTTTGAAAGGGATTCGTCCTGTCTGACTGGAAGCCCAGTGTAACAAATTCTCAAGTAACCTGAATGTGTTTTGGCTTGTTTGATATGTTTTATTAAGCAAGGTTCTTCTTTCTTCATCGTCATAATTATCATAATTATCATTAAATATGTTTAAAAGACCAACTATTGAACCAAAAGGCCCTCTTAAATCGTGGGCAATAATTGAAAAAAACTTATCTTTTGAGAAATTTGACTCCTCCAGCTTTAATGCATAATATTTCTGCTTTTCTTCATTATCTTTTATTGATTGATATTTACGGGCATTTGCAATTGCCAACCCAACCACGTATGATAAAACAGACGACATATCGGAATAATGGGCTAAATATTCAGGAAAAGCGACTTGATAAACATTAAATACACCTACTTTTTCCTGCATATACTTTACAGGAATACTAAAACTATTGTTTTCAGTATTATCGTTTTGGTTTGAAACTGATAAGATTTCGTCTGAATTATTGAAATGAATTGGTTCATCACTAATTGAATTTTTTATTGGAATAAATGATATGCTCTTTGGGGCAAACAACAAATTCACTAAACTGAACACGTTATTCACGATTTCATTTTCCGCCTCAAACTTCACGATATTTTCCAATTGATCAAATATCAATAAATATGAAGCCGAGTCACGAGTAATTTCTGCAAGTTTGTTACTTAATTCAATATTTTCAACTTTTTCTAACCATTTTTGAATGATCTGCTTTAAAATTAAGCGGCAATAGTCAAGGCCAATTGCAATGGTTTCGTATGGAAGCTTTAGTTGACCGGAAACTTTTTCTATAATTTTTGCAGCAGTTTTATTTATACCTGTATCTAAAAATAAAATCTTTTTATTGCTTTCATTGAAAAAGACAGGTAAATCCTCAGAAGAAAAGCCAAATTGGTTTAATCGTTCCGGGAAATGCTCAAGCCAACCCGGGGAGATAATATAGCAACCTTGTGCATAAAAATAATAAAGTATTTCTTTATTCAGAAAAAGTTCAAAGCACTGTTCGAATAAGTAGATTTCATAACTATCGCTTGATGATAGTTCTGCTTTTAACTTTTTCAGACATGAACTGCCAATAAATACAGAATGTGAATTGCCCTTACTGTTCTTCTCAATTAACGTTTTGACATCTGAGGCCAGAAGTGGTGGTTTGCCGCAATTGGAAGGAAATGATATTATATCAATATTGCTATATTTCTCTTTTTTGAAAACTTCCCTGACCTCGCATTCGAAGTTTTCGCAAATAAATAAACATAACCTATTTTCCATTTCAAAAATTACTAATTGGGTAATTCCCCCACTTGTGTACTGCTTCGGAAATTGATAACAATATTTCGTCAGATACCTGGAAAGGTATTTCTCCATGGTTGTCGGATAAAATAAAACCGCCGCCCGGTGCGGCCTGCTTTATAAGCTGCTTTACTTGTGCTTCAGCATAAGTTGCAGACCATCTGCGCATTTCAATGCCATTGAGGTTGCCTAGCACAGTTAGTTTTCCAAAACAGGCTTTCTTTATTTGTTCTATATCTTCCAGACAGCTTACACCAATTGTGGTTGTTCCGGTTTCAATAAGTTCTTTTATAACAGGCAATACCCTGCCTGATGCCAAATGAATGGCAGTAGCTCCTTTTATTTTCTTAATAGTTTGAGTTGCAATTTTGAATCCTGTTTTTAAGTATGTCTCTTTATCAATGATAGTGGGTGAAGAAACCGGATCGAAATATCCGATTGCTGTAGCTCCTGCTTCAAGTTGCGAATTTGCCCAATCAATGCAAAACTCCATATTCACTACCATAAGTTTTTCAAATTCATCGGGATAATTATATATCAGTTCCAGGTATCTGTCAAATCCAAGCTGCATTACCGGCAAAGAAAATGGCGACATTACTATTCCTAAAATAGGAACTTCATCTTTTACAATTTTCTTAAGTCTGGCAATAGCCTGAATTGACTTTTGTAAAACAGGATTATTTTTTATTTGAGGCGGTTTTAGATTCTTAATTTGATTATACGATTGAATAAAAGGAGTTCCGGCATTTGGCGGACCATCTTCAAAAAACATTACTTCTCCGCCCCAGGCCTCAACTTCCAGAGCAGCATAAAAAAACGGATATAAACAATCACTTCTATACTTCTTTATCAAACGCAGTTGACCTTCCACAACATTTCCGGACGATGAAAAGTATTCATTCAGAGACATGCCAAGTTCTTTGGCCCCATGCATTGTAACCATCAGGAAAAGAGGCACCCTGTCAGGTTCCTTAAAACTCAGGGTTGTCATAACTCTTTGAAATGAGTTCATTTTTTCGCTCATATAGAAATATTAACTATACCTATTGATTATATCTAATGCATCCTTTCCATTAAAACCAACGGCATCGGCACCAACTTCTTTCCATAAATTTTGATCAAAAAAGAAAGGCGCTCCGCCAACTACAATTTTTACATCAGTATTAATGAGCTTCTCTTTAAGACTCTTTATTTTCAGTGCCGATGGAAGCATTAAAGTCGAAATCATCAATATTTTTATTTCATTCTCAATTGTATTTTTCACAAGATCATCAACCTGAAGACCATGCCCGAAATCGAGTAAATCAAACCCGCTTGCCCTAAGAGATGAGTATATTATACGTTTGCCAAGCAAATGATAATCTGACAGCACACAGATTGCAGTCTTTGGCTGACTCTTCAGGTGAATTTGTGCAGCAGGCAATACTTTGTCTATTAGCTCTTCGCAAATACGACCACTCATATAAACCTGGGACAATGAATAAGTCCCATCTTCCCAACCCTGGCCAATCTTTCCTAAGGTTTTTACAAATAAATCGCCCAATATTTCATCCACAGAATATGAATGAATGACAGTCTTAATTAGTTCCTCACAAGCGTGCTTATCCATAACTAATAAACTACGTTCGAGATCCTGAACCAGGTTATCAATATTCTTCATATTAACAAAACATTAACCCTTTAGATAAATTTACAAAGAATAAATATATTTTGGTAAAAGATAGTCAACTATTTACTCTGGAATTTCATTAAACCTTTTTAGGATGCTTCTTTCAAATTTTTAAAATGGCAAAAATTATCTGCTTTTCGCTATACAAACTAAATTAATATGCTATTTATATGTATTTAAATCTAAATTTTTTTCACAGGAAAAAAAAAGTAGCTATTTTCGCATTACTTAAAACTAAAATAAAACAAAACGCAACATAAACAAATATACTTATGGGAAAAGGTGACAAAAAAACCAGGCGTGGCAAGCTTTTTATGGGTTCATTTGGTGTGAGAAGACTCAAAAACAAAAAGAAAACGATCGCTCCAGTTGTAGAAGTTGCTCCGGCACCTGCAGAAGTTAAAGGAATTAAAGAAGCTAAAGTAGCTAAAGTAGTTAAAGAACCTAAAGTAGTTAAGGAACCTAAAGAAGTTAAAGAAGAAAAAAAGCTAAAAAAGGGATGAAAAAATAAAGTTTCTCTTGTTATATTATCTGAAAGCTTCAATATGTTATATGATGCTTTTTTTTATTGTGAACAACTTCCTGAATTAAAATTTATTTCTTCATTACAAGTATAAGGTTGTCTCAAAAGTAAAAAGTCAATATTATTTTCTAAATTTACAAAAACAGCTACCAACCTAAAATGCTGAATCACCTGTATATGAGGAGATTTTTACCCATCCTGATTGTTTTTTTATTTTTATTGTCTTGTGATTCAACTGATACAAAAAACCAACCACAAGGAGCAATTGAATATAGTGTAGCTTACATATCAAACAAATCCAGTATACCAACTAACCTGCTTCCAAAAAAAGTAACACTTAAATTTAAAGCACATAAAAGCATCACTACCATTGATGGTTTCATGGGAATGTTTAGTTTCAGCAATATCTGTGATTTTAAAAAATATACCAACACCATGGTTATGAGAGTAATGGATAATAAATATTATTACCCTGGTTCAAAATATGACCCCCCCTTTTTTTTTGACAGATTAAAAGATATAAATATTGTATTCAAAAATGAACCTAAAATAATAGCCGGATTAATATGTAAAAAAGCCATTATTTCATTTAAGAATACCAATCAACTTCCTTTTGAAGTTTATTATACCGAACAAATAAAAATTAAAAACCCTAATAAATCAAATCCTTTTAATCAAATCAACGGGGTATTAATTCAGTTCAATATCCAAATGAGTAATATTGAAATGCACCTGATGGCTACCAAATACAAAAGTGATAATATTCCGGATGAACTCTTCAAAATACCCAAGGATTATCGAAGAGTATCCAAAGAAAAAATGTCAGGTGTACTGACCAAACTACTTGAATAATTTACAGGCATTGTTCATATCTTTGACCATGCAAGTATATACCTTATTGGTCAAAATGCTAATTTTAGGAAAATTCTTAAGTATACTTTAGAATTTTACTGGTTAAGGGAAATTAAGAGTGCTAAATTGATTATATCAGTTACAATAAGTTTTGATCGAATAAATATTTTGGTGAATTTTGGTGATTTGGTGATTTGGTGGCAAATATTAAAAAAGCCACAAAAACACCAAAACACTAAATCCTCACAAAAAATACAATATTTTCTGTTGTTGAATAGTTGACTCTTAAAAATAGAATGGCTAGAGAAAAAAACAAAGGGAAAAGAAGTAACAAAGACACTGGAGAAAAAAAGACCGGCTTTTTTAAAGATGAGCGGTTAAAAATCATAATCGGTGTGTTGATGATTTTTTTATCGTTATTTATTTTACTTTCCTTTATATCATATTTTTTTTGGTGGAGCAATGATCAAAGTACAGTTGAACATCAAGGAATATCGACTATATCCAATGTTAAAAATTGGACAGGACCTACTGGAGCATGGTTGGCTGATATAATTTTTGACAAGTATGGATTTGGAATTGCATCATTTGGAATACCATTTTTGTTATTTATTGCTGGATTACGTTTTTTTAAAGTTCGACTATTACCATTGAGAAAGACTATTGAATTAGTCATATTTGGCATGATCATTCTCTCAATTGCATTAGGTTTTATTGAAGGAAATTCGAGAATTTTTTTCTCCAGCGGAATTGGTGGCGCTCATGGTAAATTTGTGAGCAATTATCTTAACAGTTTGATAGGAAAACCGGGTACTGGATTGCTCATCCTTTTTGCAATATTTGTCTATCTTACTTTTACCATAAAACCATTTATTGGCTGGTTTAATAGATTAATAAAGAAAATTTTCTTAAAAGAAACCAAACCTGAATTACAAGCCAGTACGAACATTGATGCAAACAATCCCGATGGGAATAGTGAAGATATTGATTCTATTAAAACAAAAGAAGATCTTACGAAGGAAGTCTCGGAAAATGGGGTTGAGTTGTTATTTGAAAAACCTGAAAATTCAGGCGAAGATGAAAATATAGCGCAGGAAGTATCAAACCAGGAGAATAACCTGGTACTTGATATTGAAGAAACTGTTCCTGAAGAAGAAGTCAATGCCGAAGCAATTCTCCGTGAATTTGGCCCGTACGATCCAAAGCTTGATTTATCAAATTACAAGTTCCCGGTTGTTGATTTTCTGGAGGATCACAAATCGGGCAATCCCGAAGTTACAAATGAAGAGTTGATAAGCAATAAGAATAAGATTGTTGAAACATTAGCAAACTATAAAATTCAGATTGACAAAATAAAGGCTACTATTGGTCCAACAGTCACCCTTTATGAAATTGTTCCTGCACCCGGCATCAGGATATCCAAAATAAAAAGCCTTGAAGATGATATAGCGCTTAGTCTGGCTGCTTTGGGAATACGTATTATTGCCCCTATTCCAGGCCGAGGCACAATTGGCATAGAGGTACCAAACCGTAATCCTGAAATAGTTTCAATGAAATCGGTCATTGTTGCCAAGAAATTCCAGGAATCATCATTTGACCTCGCGATTGTTCTTGGTAAAACCATTTCAAATGAAACATATGTGGTAGATCTCACCAAGATGCCTCATCTGCTCGTGGCAGGCGCTACCGGTCAGGGTAAATCTGTGGGACTAAATGCAATTATTGTCTCGTTGCTTTATAAAAAACATCCATCTGAAATAAAATTCGTGTTGATTGATCCCAAGAAGGTAGAATTGACGCTGTATTCAAAAATTGAAAAGCATTTTCTTGCAAAGCTTCCGGATACTGAAGATCCAATTATTACTGATACTCAAAAAGTCATAAAAACCCTGAATTCACTTTGCATAGAAATGGATGCAAGGTATGATTTGCTTAAAAAAGCACATGTCAGAAATATTAAGGAATACAATGCGAAATTTATAGAACGCAGGCTAAATCCGGAGAATGGACATCGCTTTATGCCATATATCGTGCTTATAATTGATGAATTTGCCGATTTAATTATGACTGCAGGACGTGAAATTGAAACTCCTCTCGCTCGTTTGGCACAGCTTGCGCGGGCCATTGGCATACATCTGATTATAGCTACACAAAGGCCGACCACCAATATCATTACCGGTGTTATAAAAGCTAATTTCCCGGTCCGTATAGCTTTCAGGGTGACTTCAATGATTGACTCCCGGACCATCCTGGACACGAATGGTGCAAATCAGCTTGTCGGACGCGGTGATATGCTGATTTCTACAGGGAATGATTTGATTCGCATTCAGTGTGCCTTTATCGATACGTCTGAAATTGATAAAATAACCAATTTTATAAGTTCCCAGGCCGCTTACCCTTCTGCAATGCTCTTACCTGAAGTACCTTCCGAAGGCATTGATGAATTTGCCGAGGTTGATTTAAACAAACGTGATGATTTGTTTGATGAAGCTGCAAAACTTATTGTTATTCATCAGCAGGGCTCAACTTCGCTCATACAGCGAAAATTTTCAATTGGTTATAACCGGGCAGGACGTATTATGGATCAGCTGGAAGCAGCCGGAATTGTGGGCCCAAACGAAGGAAGCAAAGCCAGACAAGTTCTTATTGTTGATGAACTATCTTTGGAACAGATTTTGAGTAATCTTAATAAAAGCTAATGACGATTGACGAATTGAAATCGTTCTTTTAAATTTCGATACACCCTTCGACAAGCTCAGGGTGACTGAGTGGTTAGGTCATACTGAGCCTGTCGAAGTATGACCTACAATAAATATTTCATTAACTAAAAGAATATGAATTTACAAAAAACCATAACAACACTTTTGTTTTTAGCTCTCACAGTTAGTTCATTTTCCCAACAGGATCTTGAAGCAAAAAAAATCCTGGATATGTTTTCGAAAAAAACAAAATCATATCATGCTTATAAGGCTGATTTTACTATTGTTAATGAGAACAGGCAGAATCATGAAAAGACCGAAAACAAAGGTTCGTTTTTGGTCAAGGGCGATAAATATAAAATGGAACTTGACAAGACTGAAATTTATTTTGACGGGAAATACATTTATAATTATATCCCTGCATCCAACGAAGTAAGTATTTCAAAACCAGGTAAAAAATCCGATGATTTATTTGCAAATAATCCTTCGAAACTATTTAATATCATTTCATCAGATTACAAATATCAATACCTGGGCAATCTGGTCGAAAACAACCGGAATTGTTATGAAGTTGACCTGTATCCATTTGATTTGAAGAAAAAATATTCAATTATTAAATTGTTGATTGATATTGACAAATTGGAGCTGGTATTGGCAAGAATGATTATGAAGTCTGGCGTTGATTACACCGTTAAGATTGACAAGTTTAACGGTCAGGCTTCTGTCAATGATACTGATTTTGTTTTTAATATCAAGTCACACAAAGGAATTGAAGTGGTTGATTTGAGATAATTGTCGTTAGGCTTTAAGTTTTGGGCCAAAGAGAATGGCTGTTGCCTTTTTCATTTAAATTGAATCAGCTTCGTGGGGATATTCAATTCTCATGTGATAAATATTACGAAGCCTCTTTTTAAATATATTTTTTACGGTTTCTATTTCTTTCAGGGTAATATTTGCGTCATTTAACTGACCTTCCTTCACCTGGTTACTTATTATATTTTCAACAAGATTATTTAAATCTTTTTCACTGTGATCTTTCAGACTTCTTGAAGCAGCCTCAACAGAATCAGCCATCATTACAACTGCCATTTCGCGGGTGAAAGGTTTGGGACCTGGATAAGAAAATCTTTCTATAACGGCCTCTGAATGAGGGTACATTTTAATAAACGAACGATAAAAATAATGAACAGTTGAAGTTCCGTGATGTGTGCGGATAAAATCAATAATTTGCCAGGGAAGTCTGTTTTTGAACGCTATTTCAACACCTTTTACAACGTGACCAACAATCACTTCTACGCTTTTTTCGAATTCAATATTTTCATGAGGATTCATTTCTCCTGTAAGGTTTTCCACAAAATACATAGGATTCTCAATTTTTCCGATATCATGGTATAATGATCCAGCCCTTACCAATAAAGGATTTCCTCCAATATTAAATATAGCTTCTTCAGACAAATTTGCAACCTGTAATGAATGCTGAAAAGTACCGGGCGCTATTGCAGCCAGTTTTCGAAGTAATTGCTGATTGGAATCAGATAACTCAAGTAAAGAAGCATCTGATAAAAAACCGAAAATTTTTTCAAATATATATATAAGTGGAATTGAAGACAGCACCAACAACCCGTTACCACCAAAAAATAAAACATTATTCAGTTTAAAACTGTTAAGGTTCCCTTCCTGGTAAAGCACAATTCCCAGGTACAGGGTAATATAAGTTGCAATTAACCATGCTGAAGTCACAAATAATTTATTTCTCCTGTACAAATTTGTAAGACTCAACAAAGCAACTACACCTGCGGAAACATTTAAAAAAACAAATTCAAAACTATTCGGGGCCCAAAATCCAACT